>Ga0206129_10000881_pt1 | contig 43423 bp, 56 predicted proteins | sample Helgoland_Spring_8_FD_148616 | JGI IMG/M metagenome (GOLD analysis project Ga0206129, IMG submission 148616) | Pelagic subsurface seawater microbial communities from Kabeltonne, Helgoland, North Sea - Helgoland_Spring_Bloom_20160502_2 | ecosystem: Environmental > Aquatic > Marine > Epipelagic ...
AGAATAATAGCGGATATAGGCACAGACGAGATGATTGCGGCGGCACAAAGGTACTCAAGGCACTCTTTTAATGTTAGCGGCATTTTGCTTACAACCTGCACGAAGGTATCCCCTCGCAGCTATAAAACCTTTAAGAAAGATTTGTTCGATCTCTATAACCTTATACGCCCAAAGCGGTATTCTGAGTTCGTTGATTGTCCTGATGGTGGCACAGCAAAGAGAATAGTAAAAACGGAAGATTTGACATATCAACAGTTCATCGACAGATACCCCGAGGAAGTATTTTTGAAATTATACGTGAAAATGAGATTGCAGGAAGAAATGCCAGATATGCCGGAAGCAGACAAGGAATCCGCAATAAAACAGCAAATTGCGCTTATGAAGCTTGATGGATCAATGACGAGACTCCACGAAAACTTTGAAAGCAATATCAATAAGACATTTGACAAACGCGGCTCATTGAGCTATAATATATATTCTAATAACGCTCAGTCCAAAAGAAGTTTTGATCAGGGCGAGATAGCTAACATAACTATCACGGAATATAACGATGATTTTTCAAGCGATCGATGACAAGAGCGAGTGCATAGGTGTCTACGCTAACGGAAAACTGCATTTTGAGGACTTTCCGGCAAACTTAACGAAGACTTGGAAATATAGTGGCTCGATTAAAGATCCGAACGTAGAGTATGCTTGGCTATATTCTCTTGGTCGACCGATCGAGGAAGATTGCCCAGAAGAACTGAAACAGGAGCTACAAAGAGTCCAAAATAAAATGAGCGCATTTTATAAGTCTTTTAAGATCGCCAAGGTCGACCTGACAGACCACTGTGTCTTTGATTTGATACCTCATGACTTTATTCTTGAGTTCTGTGAAGTTAAGAATAAGTTAACTGAACACATTTTCGAGTCTTGTGCGCGACCCAAACACTATGATCACTTAAGTGCAGTGCAAAAACTGCTGCATAAGATCAAATATCAAGATCTGAACCTTAATAGCGAAGGCTGCCGCAGTATGTTTACATCAACCTCTAATCGGACGAAACTTAAGGCTCTTTTGAACAACTATCGTTCTATCGATTATAACTTGTTTGGCACGGTTACCGGTCGCCTCACTACTACAAAGGGCTCTTTCCCTATTTTGACGGCTAAAAAGGAACATCGTAAGCTCTTAAAGCCAAATAACGATTTGTTTATCAGCTTTGACTACAATGGAGCCGAAGTACGGACCCTGCTTGAGTTGTGTGGGCACTCACAGCCGAAAGAAGACATTCACCAGTGGAACATCGTTAATATTTTTAAAGACGAGCAGATGTCAAGAGCAGCAGCCAAGTTGAGCTTTTTTGCTTGGCTTTATAACCCGGAATCTAACGATATTGAGACTCAATTTTACGATCGAGAGAAAGTGCTTGACAAGTATTACGAAAACGGGTATATTAAGACTCCATATGGAAGAGAGATTAAAGTGGATCGCCGGCGAGCACTCAACTACTTGATTCAGAGCACAACCTCTGATCGAGTTCTACAAAAGGCAGTTCTTTTGGATCAAATGTTGGAAGGAAAGAAATCATACATCTCGCATATAGTACATGACGAGGTTGTGATTGATTATAGCAGAGAAGAGAAAGACCTACTCCCAAAACTCAAAGAAGAGTTTGAAGATTCTTATTTGACTAATATTTCTGTTGGGAAAAACTACTACGATTTGAGCGACTTGAAGCTATGATTTCAATTATTGGACTGGGCAACGCTGCTTCCGCGATTGCTGAGAATTTTAAAGAGGTTCCTTCATACAACGTTTATACTCTGAATGATCAAGTGAGCCGGACCTCGAAAAACAAATTTAAGCTCAAATCTCACGATCACCCGGAGAAGTACGAAAAAAGCATCCCCGATGTATCCAAGTTCTTTGCAAATTTGGATGAAAACGTACAGTTCTACATTATGGGCTCTTCGTATAGCTCAAACTATTCACTGGGAATCTTAGAGCAGATAAAAGACAAGAACATTGATGTTATTTACATTAAGCCAGACACCGAAATGCTAACCGGCATGCCGGCACTTATAGAAAAGGCAGTATTTGGCATACTGCAAGAATATGCTAGATCTGGGCTGCTAAAGTCTATGACTATCGTTTCTAATTTGAGCTTAGAAAAGCACTTAGGAGATTTGCCAATCAAGTCTTACTATAAGTCCTTAAACCAGTATATCTTTTCGGCGTTTCACCATATAAACTATTTTAACCACGCGGAAGCTGAAATCGGCAAAGTGTCAGAACCATCTGAAATCAATAGGATTAGGACGATTAGCGGACTAAACTTGAAAAATCTTGAAGAAAAGTGGTTTTTTGATCTTGACACACCGAGGGAGTTGTGCTATTATTTAGCTATAAACAGTAAGAGATTAGAAACCGAGGGCGGTTTGCACAAGAGAATTGTTGAGATGCTGAAGTCTAAACCACGGAACGCATATCGTAAACTTTCTTATGCGATTTATGAGACGCCATATGATGATTTTGGGTTCTGCGTTGCCCATACGAACGTAGTGCAAAAGAACTCTTGACTTGTTTGTTTGAGAGTGATATAATATATAACAGATGCTAAGAAATGGATAGCATACTTTATTAACCATAGAAGGAGATAACATGGGAATCGATATGGAACTAATGCGGCGGAAGCTGTCCTCTCTTCGAGGAGACGGTAAGAGTCGCGACAACAATTCGGTCTGGTTCAAGCCAGAGGAGGGTGATACCGATATTCGGATTGTACCAGCAGCCGATGGCGATCCGCTAAAGGAGATGTTCTTCCACTATAATGTAGGAGATCACAAGGGTGGCGTCCTTTGTCCGAAGCGTAACTTTGGGGATGAGTGCCCAGTCTGCGACTTCGCCACCAAGTTATGGCGTGAGGGAGTTGATGCCAACGATGAGGAGAGCAAGAAGCTAGCGAAGAGCTTATTCGTGCGTACTCGCTACTTCTCTCCCGTTGTTGTGCGAGGTCGAGAAGACGAAGGAATCAAGGTCTACGGCTACGGCAAGCAGGCATATGAACTACTTCTTGGGTACATCCTCGATCCAGAATACGGAGATATTACGGACTCGAAGGAGGGTACGGATATCACCCTAACGTACACCAAGCCCAATAAGCCTGGAGCATATCCACAGACAAACCTTAAGATGCGCCGAAATACTTCTACTCTTCTGAGTGATGCAGAGGCTATCCCTGGGCTACTTGACCGCTTGCCTAACTTTGATAGCCTATTCGAGCGACTTAGCACTAAGCAGGTCGAGGCAATCTTGGACGCGCAACTATCCGGAGATTCTTCCGCAGAAAGCCGCTCCTCTACTACCTCTAGGTACAGCCCTAGTACGAGTGAGAGCAATGTTGACCGCGCATTTGCAGAACTGATGCCCCGCTAAATCAAATAACTAGTTCTGAGACCGATGGCAGACCGGCTAATAAATAGTCTGCCACTTTTCTTAACATAAAGGAGTAATATATGTTAGATTCATTGAAGATGTTATGGAGCCGATGGAAGGTTCAGGTCACGTTCGCAGGTGGAGTGCTCGTAGTAGCCACCGCATTTGGGACTTGTTCGTATGATCCTGAGCAAGTATCGAGTGTTGTGGAGGAAGTGACCCCCACCACCACTGCTGTCGGCGCAACCGTCGAAACTGAGACTGTTGAGGTATCTGGCAACACGCTGGCGACCGAGACAGTGACTGAGACTGTTGAGGTAACTGACAATGCTGCAGCGACGGAGACCGAAACTGTTGAGTTATCTGGTGGCACGCACTGAGGGTACCAGAAGTTGGTGCCTGATTGCACACACTGTGCAAACCTAATTGAATATATATAGTATAATATAAAAGGAAGAACTATGAAGAATATTGTTATGATCACCACTGCTGTAGCAGTGCTAGCGCTAACCGGCTGTGACCGAGAGGAGGAGCAGGAAGAGGCTTGCCCTGACGGACAGGTCTTGGTCGAAGGCGATACCAGCGACACCGGCGAGTGTGTCGATGATGTTGCAGAAGAGTAATTGAAAGCCGCTGGCACACCGGTTAAAGTGTGCCGCACACCCCCGATGAACCACTCTCTTCTGCACTCTATCGATAAGCAGGTGAGGCTAGGAGCAGAGAGTATGAAGACCCCCTTGCGATATCCCGGCGGTAAGACTCGCGCAGTAAAGCATATTCTACCGCACGTTCCGGAAGGCATCCATCAGGTTTGCTCACCATTCTTTGGAGGTGGCTCAATAGAGTTAGCTTTAGCTGATCGGGGAATTCAAGTGTTTGGTTATGATAAAATGAAACAGCTTGTTTGGTTTTGGCAGGGTCTATGTGGGGATAATAATAGATTAGCCAATGAAGTACAGGGGTTGCGCGAGAAGTACGAAACCAGAAACGGAGATGCTGTAATCGGCTGCTCTAAAGATTCGTTCCACCGACATCGCGATGAACTAAAGACAGATTCGCTAGAGTTTTCTTATGAAAGGGCTGCGAAATACTACGTTGTGAACAGGGCAAGCTTCTCTGGCGCTACGTTCAGTGGTGGTTGGTCTGAGAGGGCGTCCTACGCAAGATTTACCGACTCGTCTATTCAAAGACTGAGAGACTTCAAAGCAAAAAACTTTACAGTAGAGTACGCTGATTTTGAGGATGCAATACAACGCCATCCACAAACTTTCTTGTACCTCGATCCGCCATACAAACTCAAAGGTTCTCAAAATTCTCTATACGGGGTTGATGGCAATCTTCATGATTCTTTTGACCACGAAAGATTGCATTCCTTGCTGGCAAATCGTAACAACTGGCTGATGTCATATAACGATTGCCCAGAAATCAGAGATATGTACAAAGGTTACGAAATCATCAACGCAGAATGGGCATATGGGATGAAGAACGTTGGAAAAAAAAAGATGGGTTCCTCCTCTGAAATACTAGTTAAAGGATAGTGACCGATTAAAGGAAAATGAAATATGAAAGAGATATACGATAGATTCAAAACCTACCTAAGTGAGCAAGACCTGGAAGTTCCGGCGAAGATGAAAAAAGATCTTGAAGGACCGTTACCCTCTCCGGAAGACTCGAAGAAGACCAACATAGAGCGCACTATTCGGGTTATCGAGGCGGAAGGATATGATTACAAAGTAGTAAAAAACAACGTTACCGTTTTGGATGATGATCGTATAGAGACAATGGATAAGTTAAATCATATGCTATCGCCACTGGGTTTTGTATATAACCCCATTGGTGGAGGTAGTAGCATTGGTCGCCTAGATCTGAAAGACCGCCAGGGCGGCAGTGTATATGTTAAGGTCAAACCCAAGACTCGTAGATCAGCCGCTTCCGCTGGCATGGACTTTGAATTAAAAATAGCAAACCAGATTGAACAGCGATACGAACACTTGGGAATCACAGCGAAGTCTGCGGGATCCGGACACGGATCTGACTTATCTATCATGAAGGATGGAAAGGTGGTTCTGACTGTGGAATTAAAGACAGCACTGGCAGCAGATTTTGGACAGTTTAGGGCTCAATTTAATTTGAATACGGGATCGTGGGAGCCACGCCGCACAAAGGGTTATACTAAAAATGAGGATATCTTCAGACCCTTGTTCGAAGATAACTTACTAGAATGGCTCAATATTAATGCTCGATTCCCAGACACCAGCGATCCAAGACTAAACAAAGATAGGAACAACAATATTGTTGGACTAAAACGAACGCTACGTACCGGCGAACTAAAGAGAGAGTTGGAAAACTTGTGGTTTGACGGCAAAACCGACATTAAAGTTCCGTTTGATTTTTCTCACATTGCCAATTATTATAGCGATAAAGGTGATTCGTTTATTCAAATTAATGGTAGGGGTCTCTATGCCCTAACGCCCGAAGCGCAAGACTTCCTTGGCGTACCTAACTTTAAAGATCTGGGTCTAACTAGCGAACTAAGATTCCGATTTAAACCATCGTCAGGTCCGAATAGCTCAACTGGGTTCATTTGTGCAGTAAAAATCAAAGGACGATACCAGAAGTCAAATCTTAGCTTGACAAACGAGCAAGATTTAGATAAAATAATATCAATGCTATAACTAACAGGAGGGCGAATGCCTAATAAGAAGACAGCGAAAGCCAGTGCTACTAAGGCTGGCAGAGTGTCAATGAAGGATATGATATCAATCATAAATAAGAAGGCTGGTAGGAATGTCGCGCATGATTTAAACGGCGATAATCCTACGTCAGTCGACGACTGGATTCCAACTGGCTCTCGCTGGCTGGATTCAATCATTTGCAAGGGTAGAGTGGCAGGTATTCCTGTTGGCAAAGTTACGGAGATCGCAGGACTAGAATCCACAGGTAAGTCTTATATGGCTGCGCAGATTGCAGCGAACGCCCAGGAACAGGGTAAGCTTGTTGTATATTTTGATTCCGAGTCTGCCATCGACCCAAGCTTTTTAGAGCGCTCAGGGTGCGACCTGGACCGTCTGATGTACGTTCAAGCATCCTCTGTGGAGTTTGTTTTAGAGACGATTGAGGAGCTTCTTGGAGCGACCGATGAGAAACTTGTGTTTATTTGGGACTCATTAGCGTTCACTCCATCGATTTCAGATATAGAGGGAGACTTTAATCCTCAGTCATCGATGGCGGTGAAGCCTAGGATCCTTGCGAAGGGGATGTCAAAATTGACGATTCCTCTTGCGGATAAACAGGCTACTTTGATTGTATTAAATCAGCTAAAGACTAATATTCCGCAGGGACCAAATGCTAGAGTTGTGGCGATGACAACGCCCTATGTAACCCCCGGTGGCAAGGCGATGCACTATGCATATTCGCTGCGAATTTGGCTTACCGGTAGAAAGGCAAAGTCATCATTCATCGAGGATGACAAGGGATTCCGCATTGGTTCAGAGGTTAAAGTTAAACTTGAAAAGTCCCGATTCGGAACCCAAGGTCGTTCGTGCGCTTTCCGAATTCTATGGGGAACGGATCAGATCGGTATCCGCTGTGATGAAAGTCTTTTTGACGCACTCAAGGGCTCGGACTGCTTGACCTCAGCTGGTTCTTGGTATACTTTTTCTGCATTGAATGGCTATAGTAAGAAATTTCAACCTTCGAAGTGGGCAGATCTTATGGCAAGTGACGCTGAGTTCAAAAAGAACGTTTATAAAGTTTTCGACACAGAGATGGTTCAAAAGTTTGCTAAGCGAGAAGGCAGTGCTAGTGCCTTTTATGCAGATCCGGAAGATCTTACCGTCCCAGTTAAAGATTAAAGCTGCTCTCGATAGAAAGTAGTTGACTTGAGCCTCCCATTTGGTTATAATAGATATAATCACTTGGGAGGTTCTTTTGTCAATGTTTAGCGGTGAATATAACTATGCTACGATTACCACTCAGAGAAAGTACACAGGTCGAGTTAGAAGGTTTATAGATCTTGCAGCCAAGATGGCAAACCAATCATGCGATCCCGTTAATCGCCATGGCGCTGTTCTCGTAAAGGGCTCTTCTGTACTGAACGCCAGCCACAATAAGAACAGCTTCTGTTCATTCGGGCAGCGCTTCAGGGAGAAGGGAACTGGAGTCTCAACTATGCACGCTGAACTTGGGGCTATATTGGGAATGGACAGAAAAATCACAGAGGGAGCCACAGTGTATGTGGCGCGACTCGGAAAGAGGGGGAACTTGAAGCTCTCAAAGCCTTGTTCTATGTGTTATTCTGCGATGAAGCACGTGGGAATCAAGAAAGTGGTCTACACGATCAACGGAGAAGTAGCAGGGGTCTACAAGATGTAAAGATCCTGTCAACGGGAGCAATATCGTTGACATTTGACGGTAATTGTTCTATACTTATTAAGTAAATTAAGGAGAGATTATGGGCGAAATTAACCTTGGCTACGCATGCATCTTGACAGCATTGAACGACTTGCCTAAGAAGCAGCGAGTAACAACAAACCGTTCTATGATTAAGAGAACATTTCTATCTAACGGCTTAGCATACGCATCAGAGCTTGCACTAAAGAATTGTAAAGACTTGTTGACTATTTTAGAATGGAACGAGGCTCACAACATCAAGTTCTTTCGACTATCTTCCGATCTACTGCCTTGGTCTTCCGAGTACAACATTTGTGATCTGCCCGACTTTGAAGATATCGCTTTTGCCCTAGACGAGGCTGGCAAATATGCACGTGAACACGGTCACCGTATTACTACCCACCCTGGTCCATTCAACGTTCTTGGCTCTCCCCGCCCAGATGTCGCAGAAAAGACCATTAAAGAACTAGAGACCCACTCAGAAGTCTTTGATCTTATGGGCTTGCCTGCTACACCTTATGCGAAGATAAACATTCATGTTGGTGGAACATATGGCGGAGACTTTGCTGGCACAGCAGAGCGCTGGTGTCGTAATTACTTACGCTTATCCCCCAATGCCCAGAGTCGCCTGACGTTAGAGAATGATGATAAGGCTTCTATGTGGAGCACTCAGCACCTTTATGACTACATCTACAAGACTGTAGGCGTTCCGATCGTATTTGATTTCCATCATTATAAGTTCTGTCCCGGCGGACTGACAGAACGTGAGGCACTTAACCTTGCAATCTCTACTTGGGGCGATGTTAAGCCAGTTGTTCATTATTCACAGGACCGCAGCGTGGAGCAGAACGATCCAAAGATCAGACCCCAAGCCCACTCTGACTCCTATTGGACTCCGGTGAATACTTATGGTCGGGATGTGGATGTTATGTGTGAAGCCAAAGGAAAAGAAAAAGCACTCTTCAAGATGCGTGAATTGCTGCAATTAGAAAATAGTTAAAAGACAATCTTGAAAACATATGGAAATATAGGATTATAAATGAATAATGAAGTAGAACTAATGGGAACCTACGGGAGTGACGAAACACACGCACTCTCGGCTTGGACTAGCACCAGCCGCCAGTTAGGTCCAAAGAAGCGCGAGCGCATCGGAAAGCTTCTCAAGATGCTAGCAACCGAGGGGCATATGACCCCGTTTGAGAAGTCGTCTCTTCATTTTCTCGTGACGACCGACATCGCGACGCACATCCACCTGCTCAAACACAGGATTGGTGTAAACATCAACGCAGAGTCGGCACGCTACAAGGAATTCAAGGTTGATAAATATCACCTACCTGTTGATTGGGACGAAGAAGAGCAAGCAGAACTAGAAGCCTTTATCAAGGATGCTTACGACCGCTATCACAAGTGTATTGCCCGCCTAGAAGAAAAGGGTTACTCACGAAAGCGGGCTAAGGAAAGTGCTCGTCTTTACCTACCCTACGGCATTCAGATCACTTGCGACATTATGTTCAACTGGCGCTCATTCGCTCATTTCCAGAAACTACGAAATGACGAACACGCCCAATTGGAGGTTCGTGAGGTCGCAGCAGAAATGCTAAGACTTGTAGAAGAGCAAGGCGACTTCCCTAAGACGATCGAAGCTATGACCGCAGCAGGAATGCTTCCGGTCAAGGAGAACGAAGAATGAAATCAGATTATGTTTATAGTCTCATTGAAAGAATACTTTATGATGAAAAGTATTACTATTTTGATGGTGAGATAAAGGATTATCGTGGCGCAGTAGAGGTGCATTGTTCATTTGAAGAAATGATGACTTTCGTCCAAGATGTTGAAAAGCGAGGCTGGAACGGGTTTGTTGAACATGATCCAAAAAGGTTACTTTTCGGGGTAAGATTTGATATGACCGGACCCGATTATGATGGTTTTAAAGTTTTTTGCAAGGTCAGTGGCATGAACAATGTTGTTAAAAATCTAAAAAACTCTTATCCAGAAATAGTTTCTGAAATGAATCTGTTGATGTCCTCAAAGAATAAACTCTTTCGGGAAGTGATACCTAGCAGATACAAGGAGAGCGAAGAATGAGCGACGTACCACCAATGTATGAGTGCCTTGTTTGGGATCATACCGATCCTGTCAGCACAAGGCGGGTACTTGATTGGATAGAGACCCAACCAAGAAAGGCAACAGTCGGGTACATCCAGATCGGACAACAGAGCCCCATTAAAATTACTCACAAGAACCGACACACGTGGCAGAAGATATTATTTGACTGTGATCAAGAACTAACTCAGTTTTGTGAGAAATGCGGTCAGGAGATGTTAGAAGATGAGTACTCTACATCCGATCTTATTTGCGATACTTGTGTTGGTGAACGTGACAGAGGGTCCAGCAAATGGGAACCGCTTGTCGACAAGTGGGCTGGCAAAGATGTTTATGATAATAAAATGTGCCGCTACGGAGTTGTGCAGAAAATGCCGCCTGCTACTGGTGTTTCATACTATAAAGACATCGAGCAGAATGAAGACGTTACAAAATGGTACGACTGCCCGCATTGTGATGCCGGCTACCCAGATCAAAAGTGCATATGCAAGGAGAACGAAGAATGAATGCTTGACAAGTGCCCTTGGGCGTGCTATTCTCTTATAAGAAAGTGAGAGAAATAAGAAGTCTTATTCCGAGTCGGAATTAGCCAGCAAAAACTAGCAGAAACGCTTAGGTGCCCGAAAGGGCGTATGAAGCATATTCTAAAAAACAGTTCACGGAGAGAAGAATGAGCGAAGAAGACAAGACAAAAAGAGTTCTAATAATAGACGGAGCAAATGCCGTTATACGTGCATATATAGTTGATCCTAGCCTGTCTCATCACGGACAGCCGATTGGTGGACTAAAAGGGTTTATCAAGATTCTTCAAAAGCTAGTACGCCAGACAAAGCCAGATTCGATTGTTGTTTGTTGGGATGGGGCTAATGGTTCCAAGAAGCGTAAAGATATGGATAAGAACTATAAGGCAGGTCGCAAGCCAATCCGCCTGAATCGAGCCCACCACAACCTGACTGACGATGAGGAGCTTAAGAATAAGATCTGGCAACAGACTCGACTGATGGAATACCTTAATAATATGCCAATCATTCAGTCGATCTTGCCAGAGATCGAAGCTGACGATATAATTTCATATGTTTGCTCAATGGAGCATTACGCAGATTATCAGAAGATTATCGTCTCCAACGATAAAGACTTTATGCAAATTTGTAGTGAGATGACCGTTCTATGGCGTCCAGTAAAGGACGAGATCCTAAACTCTAAGAGGATCGTAGAGCAAACAGGCGTTCATCCGACCAATATGGCACTAGCGAGAGCAATTATTGGAGACTCCTCTGATAATCTCCCTGGAGTGAAGGGTGCTGGATTCAAAACCGTAGCTAAGCGTATGGGTTTCCTATCAGAGAGCCAGACGTACACAATCGATGAAGTTATGGAACACTGCGCAGAGAAGTCTATCACCAGTAATCTAAAGTTCTACCAGAACGTATTAGAAAACAAGGAGCTTATCGAGCACAACTATAAGATGATGCAACTGTACTCGCCTCAAATGTCTATCCAATCAAAGATTCATGTCAAGGAATCGATAGAGAACTTTGAATGTGATTTCAATAAAACAGAGATCATTCGACTTATGCGCGAAGATGGTTTTGGTGAACTAAACTGGGGAGATCTCAAGGGACACTTAAACAGGATCTCCGTTGATTGTGTAGATATGACAAATGAATAAATCAGAAATATACCTTGACTTTGGGGGTAGATCAGGTATAATTGTAGTTACTAAGAGAGAGTACTAATGCTAGCAGAAAAAGTAAACCTTGGGAAATACGGTAAGACTTTTCAAGAAGGATTAGTTCAATTGATCTTTGAAGATCGACCCTTTGCAGATCAGATAACTGAAGTATTAGATGTAAGCTTTATCGAGCTTGAATACTTGCAAGTATTCCTAAGAAAGACAATGCAGTTCCGGCATCGCTACGACAAGCACCCATCTGTCGACGCAATGTTGACGATTCTTAAGACGGAACTAGATAACGAAGATGAAGTACTCCGCACACAGGTGCAAGATTACTTTTCAAGAATGCACGCACAAGAGGTGACGGACACTGGATACATAAAAGAAACTTCTCTTGATTTTTGCAGAAAGCAAAATCTCAAAGAAGCAATGATGAAATCTGTGGGGCTATTGCAGAACTGCTCTTTCGATGAGATATCCAAAGTTATCAACGATGCCCTAAAATTGGGATCTGAGAATAACTTTGGATATGATTATATGGTCGACTTTGAAAAGAGGTTCGAACCAAAATTCAGAAATACGGTCACGACTGGCTGGAAGGATATGGATGATATCACTGGTGGAGGTCTTGGTAAGAGCGAGCTAGGCGTTGTTATCGCACCCACAGGTGCTGGTAAGTCTATGGTACTAGTCCACTTGGGTTCTCAAGCGATAAAGGAAGGAAAGACGGTTGTACACTACACCCTGGAGCTTCAGGATACGGTTATTGCAACAAGATATGACAGCTGTATCACGGGCTATCCTCTGTCAGATATCATAAACTTTAAAGAAGAAGTATATGAGGAGATCAAGGATCTCGAAGGAGGGCTAATCATCAAGGAGTATCCAACTAAGTCTGCATCAACAAGCACAATCCGAGCCCACCTATCGAGACTTATCAAGAGGGGTATTGAGCCAGGACTCATTATTGTAGACTACGCAGATCTACTTAAGCCAGTTCAAGTAAGAAAAGAGAAAAGAAACGAACTAGAATCTATTTACGAAGAGTTGAGAGGGCTTTCGACAGAGTTTCAGTGTCCTATTTGGACGGCTTCGCAAACGAATCGTTCCGGACTCAGCGCAGAAGTGATTACGATGGAGCAGATATCGGAAGCATTTAATAAGTGCTTTGTTGCAGATTTCATTTTTTCTGTTTCTCGCACAATTGAAGATAAGCAAAACAACCTAGGCAAGATTTTTATAGCGAAGAATAGAAATGGTCCTGACGGAATGATCTTCAATATCTTTATGGACACCTCAAGCGTGAATATCAAGATATTGCCAAAGGTGCCTGGATTATCCACTGGCACAGCTGTCACTCATAGCAACGTCGCAACTTCTCCGGTAGCCCTAGACTCGCGCGCACAACAAGCGCTATTAAAAGCAAAATACACCAAACTTAAGAGGAAAAAATAACAATGAGAACAATTCAAAACATTCGCCGATTTCGCTTGTCGGATACGTTTGTCGAGCCCTACAAGATTGCCACTGTACCTTGGGGACCGCTTGGGTATGTTACGTTTAAACGAACATATGCACGCAGACTGAGTGAGTTCGATCCAGAAGCTGTCGGTACAGAAGAGTGGTGGCAGACCTGCCGGAGAGTCATTGAAGGCATGTTTAACATGCAAAAGCAGCACGTTTTTCATCTTGGTCTTGAGTGGAATGATGCAAAAGCACAAAGAACTGCTAAAGACGCATACGACAGACTGTTCAATTTGAAGTGGACCCCTCCCGGTCGCGGTCTGTGGATGATGGGAACGAAATTCATTGAAGAGCGAACAGCTGCCGGATTGTTTAATTGCGCTTTCCGCTCTACCAAAGACCTTCCATCCAAGGGTGGTTATCTATTTGCTTGGATGATGGATGCTTTGATGGTCGGAATCGGTGTAGGTTTTGATACCGAAGGATCTGGCACCATAACTATTCGTGAGCCAGACTACACTAGTGATGTTCTTGTTATAGATGACTCCCGTGAAGGGTGGGTTGACTCTGTTCATATACTCATAGACGGATTTTTCTTTGGCTCAAAGGTTCCAAAGTTTGACTATTCCGCTATTCGACCAGAAGGCGCACTAATCCATGGGTTCGGAGGAACTTCATCAGGATACGCCCCTCTCAAAGAATTGCACGATAACTTATCTGAGTTGTATACTGCAAACATTGGAAAACTAATCACGTCAGTAGATATTGTCGACACAGAAAACCTTATTGGTCGCTGCGTTGTAGCCGGAAATGTGCGCCGCTCTGCCGCTCTTGCTATGGGTCGCCACGATGATAAGCACTATCTTGAGATGAAGAACGATTCTGAAAAGCTGCATCACCACCGATGGGGTTCGAACAACTCATTTAACGCCGTAGTGGGCATGGACTACGAGTGGCATGCCGCACAGTCACAGAAGAATGGTGAGCCTGGGTACATTTGGCTCAATAACGCCAGAACTCGTGGTCGCTTTAAGGATGGAGAGCGCCTAGATGATATAAATGTCGCAGGGTTTAATCCTTGCGTCGAGCAGCAACTGGAGGATGCTGAGCTTTGTTGCCTCGTTGAGACGTTCCCTGCAAAGCACGAAGACTTTGAAGATTACCTCAAGACGCTAAAGATTGCTTACCTGTACGGTAAGACTATTACCTTGTCTAACACGCACTGGCCAGAGACCAATGCAAAGATGCTAAAGAATCGCCGTATCGGTCTATCTCAATCTGGCGTGGTTCAAGCTTTCAATAAACATGGTCGTCGCGAGCTATACAATTGGTGTGATCGGGCATACACATATGTCCAAGAACTTGATGAAGAGTATTCAAACTGGCTTTGCATCCCAAAGTCGATCCGCACGACTTCGATTAAGCCATCCGGCACAGTCTCTCTGCTTAACGGATCAACCCCTGGAATCCATTTCCCAGAGGATGAGTACTATATTCGCAGGATTCGGTTCGGAAAGAGTTCGTCTCTACTCCCCGCTCTTGCAGAAGCTGGATATTTTATTGAAGATGACGTATACTCCCCGAATACTGTTTGTGTTGAGTTTCCCGTAAAAGAACCGTACTTCCTCAAAGGAAAGAGGGATGTCGGTATGTGGGAACAGCTAGAGATAGCTGCGCAGTATCAGCATTTCTGGGCAGATAACTCAGTATCTATAACAGTAACATTTAAGCCGGAAGAGGCTAGCCAGATCAAGGATGCATTAGAAATGTACGAGAGTCGACTCAAGGCAGTCTCCTTCCTTCGATACGAAGAGACAGGATATAAGCAAGCGCCATATGAGCCTATACCAAAAGAGAAGTATGAAGCCTTGATTTCGAAAATAACTCCTGTGCAAAGGTTCGTAACGAACGAAGGCGGAGTTGGTAGCAAATTCTGCTCGAATGATTCTTGCGAAATTTAAGTAATAAAATAGGAGAAATTATGTTTAAGCCAGTTAATAGGTATATTCAAGTCGAGTTAGCAAGTTTGAGTGAACAGGAGACAAGCACAGGTATTCTTCTGCCTTCCGACTATAAGCCGACTGAAGATCGCTACACAAAAGTGAAAATTAAGAGTTGGGCGGACGATGTTAGGTTTGCCTCTATCTTAGCCACAAATAGTTGGGCTATTGTGGACAAGACTATGATTGAGGAGCTTAATTTTGATGGACAGAAGACGAGTGTGATATTGGATAATTATATCTTAGGACTACTTACTGTTAAGAAATAACCCACCAATTGGTTAAAATAACAGTATGCCCATAATTGATAAAAACTTCTATAACGAATCTTCTGCTTCCTCACTGGGGTGGGATCCAACTTGGTTTGGTGAAAAGTATTATGATGACCAACTAACGCGAGCTATTAAAAAATGGCAGCGCGAAAGGAAGCTGGCTGCAGATGGCATGTGTGGACCGGCTACCTTTCGTCGCGCTTGGACAGAGCGTCAATCAAATATTGATGCGCACAAGCCAGAAGCTCTCCAATATTCAAATTATATTGTTTATAATGGAGAATTTCATAAAATAGAATGGTCAAAAGTTGTACTGTGGTCGGAGAAGGGTGGACTTAAGTCTAGAAAGGGTACTTATTATGATTATACCGGTCGCGCCAAGAGATCGGTGAGACTGTTCGTTAACCACTGGGATGCTTGCTTAAGCTCCAATGCTTGCCAGACTATATTGAATAAGAGAGGTATCTCAGTTCACTTTATGATAGATAACGACGGCACAATTTACCAGACGGTAGATATGCAACATGGTTGCTGGCACGCTGGCTCGGAGAGAGTTAATCGAGCCTCCGTTGGGGTCGAGATAAGCAATGCTTACTATCCGAAATATCAAGATTGGTACGTGAGGAATGGGTTCGGCGAAAGACCAGAGGTGGAAGGTGCGAGAGTCCACGGAGAGGTGCTGGATCCCTTCTTGGGCTTTTACCCTGTACAGATTCGCGCAATGAAAGCTTTATGGAGGGCGATTCACAATTGTGCTGGTATAGAATACGAAACACCGCTAAACCAATTTGGCACAACCTCCAAGAAGTACGAGCAAGAGGTTAAGTATGGAAAATTTAATGGATTTGTTAGTCACTATCACGTTAGCAAGAACAAGATCGACTGCGCAGGTTTAGACATAAAATCTCTATTAGAAGAGGCTATAGATGAAGAGAGCGAAGGGCATATTGACACCGGAGATAGCTGCGCTCACAGGTAGACAGAGTTACGATAACGTTGTTGTTGGCAGTAATCTTTCTGCCGTCTTGTTTGCTTTTAACAACAAATACCCTATTTTATTCACAAATCCGAATTATCCATTTCGTTTTGATTTCCTGAATACAGATTATGACCTGAGCTGTCTCAAGATCCCGCAAGAACAGCGATCGCTCACCACACACAGCGGCGAATTGACGGTTGGCAGCCCCAAGTACATTCTTTGGGAAAGGCTGATGTTTCTGCTTACACTGTCCGGGCAAGTACCATTATCAAATCTTTGCCGAAGTATGAGAGAGATAGATAATCGCATAGTATGCTCTAATGAATATTCTAAGATTGCTGAAATTGAATTTGGCACCTGTCATTATTTTGGGGATCACTTTGCTCACGATTTTGTTACGGAAAAAAGGCTTGCCGAAGAAGAGTATGTATGCTATGATTGGGTAGCTTTTAATCGAGGAGGCAAGCATAAAATTGACTATATCAAGACAGACGACAGTCTAGCGAAAGAAGTGTGGTTCTACTCCTCAGATCGGATCGATGGAGCAACCCCGGTCAAAGATGCGTGTGTGGTGTCAAGATTAAACAATACACAAATAGATTCTTTTGACTTTTCTGAGACGATGGCTCGCTTTAAGCTTATAAACGAGATGGAGTCGAGAGGGATGAAGGGTTTGTTTAATGGACTGGGACCGACAGGGAGACCAAAATATTATAAATTCAGAACAACTAGTATGCATAGGGAGAAACACAGGACCCCAAGCAAGCTAGAACCGAGTGCCAAATACATAAAGATAGAAAAGAACGCAGAAGACCAGCTGATTCGAGAATTACCAATGATGTCTGACGCTTACGACAACTTTTTGAGGTGGTTATGAAAAAGATGCATATGGCAGGAGTGATTCCGGTATCGGGCATAGAGACAGATATGGAGACAGTATATCCAGAGATCCTGCTATCAGTAGATAAAGGGTACACTGCGATACAGAAGTCCGTTTTTGAGTGCGCTATGGCAGGCTGCAGCACCATATGGATCGTTGCGAACGAAGATCTAGCTCCGATAGTTAGAAAAGTCGTAGGTGATTGGATCTATGATCCTGTATATATGAATCGTCGTAACTTCGGCGAAGACAGCGAGAGTAGGAGGGAGATACCTATTTTTTATTGCCCGATTCACCCAAAAGATGTTGGCAGGAGAGATTCTTACGGTTGGTCGATCTTGAACGGAGTCTATTCTGCCTGGAAAGTAGGTAATAAAATTTCCAAGTGGCTCATACCAGAAAAGTACTATATCTCGTTTCCTATGTCAATTTTTAACATTTATGACTTAAGAGCGCAGAGATCGAAGATAAGCGACAAGAATGATAACTTTTTAATGTCCTATGAGGGAAAAACAGTACTAGATAACGTTCCGCTAAGCTTTACGATGTTTAATCGGGACTATCTCAGTTGCCGCAGATCGGTAAACAAAGCCACGACAAGAGACTTCTATAATACGGAAGAGGGTGAGAAATACCCCTCCCGGCGACTTCCTCTAGCAGAGAGGTGGTCAGCTAAAAGATTTCCTTTGAGTCAAGTGCTTTCTGAGCTTGACACAGCTAGCGCTTTCTTGTATAATGTAGACTGGTATAAAGACTTGTCATCTTGGCAAGGATATTTGGATTACCTCTCGTCTGAAAACCTCTTCAAGAAGCCGTATGAGCTATTGACAAAGGCACGCAGACATGCTAATATACCATATAACGATTAAGGAATTGTCATGAATCGCACGGAATCTAAAATTAAATTCGTTGGACTGCACGCACATTCTGTGGCTGGATCTATTTTTGACGCTATCGGGTTTCCGAACGCACATATGGACTTTTGCTACCAGAACGGAGGCGAGGCACTGGCGCTAACCGATCATGGAAACATGAACGGCTTACCATATCAGGTGCTGCACTGTAAGGAGATGCTCGCAGCCGGCAAGCAGTTTAAGCCAATTTTTGGCTGTGAGGCTTATTTCATTCCTTCCATCGATGAGTGGCGAGAAGAATACACAAAGGCGATGGAAGATAAGAAGCGCTCTCGCGCCGCCAAGAAGGATGCGCAGTCAGGTGCTACGATTGAAGACGAGGGATCTTCGAAGAAGACTCAAGGCATCCTGCGCCGCCGTCGCCATCTTGTGCTCGTTGCCCAGAATCAAACTGGACTCAATAACCTCTTCAAGTTGGTCTCAGAGTCATACAAAGCAGAGAACTTTTATAGGTATCCTCGTATCGACTATAAGCTTTTAAAGAAGTACAGCGAGGGTATCATCGCCTCTAGCGCTTGCCTTGGTGGTGTCTACGCGGGCAACTACTGGGAGAACAGAGAAGACGGGGACGAGGCGGTAATGAATGCAATGCGCGAGACGACCAAGAACATGATTGACGTGTTTGGCGATCGTTGGTATGCTGAGATTCAATGGAACAACATCAAGGAACAGCACGAACTTAATCAGTATGTCATTCGGGTTGCTAAGGAATTCGGAGTGAAGCTAATCTCGACTGCTGACAGTCACTACCCAAATCCAGAAGCGTGGAAAGACCGGGAGCTTTACAAGCGTCTCGGGTGGCTCGGAAAAAGCAAGCCATCATACGCTGACGAAGGCTCTGAGCTTCCTGCTGGGGTTGAGGAGATTGGGTACGAACTGTACCCCAAGAACGGGGATCAGATGTGGGACAGCTATAAGCAATACTCCCAAGAGCAAGGGTTTGAGTACGAAGATGAGTTGGTCCTCGAAAGTATCGAGGAGACTCACAGAATCGCATTCGATCGCATCGAGTCCTTTCTTCCAGATAACACAGTACGTCTTCCTGAGTTTGTTGTGCCCGCCGGATTTACGGCAACTCAAGCTCTAGTTAATTATTCGCTAGAGGGTCTCAAAGACAAGGGACTACACAAGAACAAGGAATACACCGATCGTCTCAAGCACGAACTAAATGTTATTGATGATCGCGGCTTTTCAAAGTACTTCTTGACAATGAGATCGATTGCGGAAGTCGCCACTGGTATGATGCTTACTGGTCCAGCGCGAGGATCTGCAGCAGGCTCGCTAGTTGCGTATGCTTTGGATATCACGCAAGTTGATCCTATTAAGTACGGTCTGCTGTTCTCTCGCTTTTTGCGTTCAGACGCCACCGATTATCCAGATATCGACTACGACGTGTCAGACAGCATGCTACTCAAGGAAAAGCTGGTCGAGATGTGGGGAGAAGATTGTGTCGCACCCATCTCCAACTGGAATACTCTTCAACTGAAGTCTCTTATCAAAGACATCTCCAAGCTTTACGGGATCCCCTTCACTGAGGCGAATACTGTAACCTCTATTATGATTCGAGAAGCAACCCCTGAAGCCAAAAGAAAGCATGGAATTAAGTCAGGAGTGTATGCGCCAACGTGGCAAGAGGTTATCGAGTTCTCTCCAGCACTGCGCAAGTATCTCGACAAGTACCCTCAAGTGAAGACTCACGTTGAAGGGCTGGTCGGACAGGTACGCTCCTGCTCGCGCCACGCTGGCGGTGTAGTGATTGCAGAGAACTTAAACGAGAACATGCCCCTGATCAATTCTGGAGGCGTCAGACAGGCTCCCTGGGCTGAAGGACAGAACGTTCGACACCTTGAGCCGATGGGGTTCATTAAATTCGACTTGCTTGGCTTGTCGACACTTAAGATGATGGAGGGGTGCATTGAGCACGTTCTCCGTCGCCATCACGGAATCGAAAACCCGACATTTGCTCAGGTGCGAAAGTACTATGATGATAAGTTACACCCCGACAGGCTCGACTTATCTGATCCAAAAATCTATGAGAACGTATTTCACGCCGGCAAGTGGGCAGGTATGTTTCAGTTCACTGAAGACGGGGCACAAAAGTTCTGCGTAAAAGCCAAGCCAAACGGTATTATTGATACAGCAGCTTTGACTTCTATCTTCCGCCCAGGACCGCTAGCAGCTGGAGTTGACGCTGATTATGTAGAAGCAAAGCAGCACCCACACCGTATCAAGTACTTATCCGATGTACATCGAGAGATTACAGAAGAAACTTTTGGTTTCCTTATTTTCCAAGAGCAAATTGCGCTGCTAGCTCACAAGCTGGGCGGTCTAACTTTGGATGAAGGAAACTTGCTGCGCAAGGTGCTAACAAAGAAAGGAACAGGCAAGGGATCAGTCAAAGATAATCTCCACAAGAAGTTTATCAAGGGTTGTGTAGATAACAAGATCAGCCGCGATGACGCGCAGGGTTTGTGGGATAAGTTCGAGTTCTTTAGTGGGTATGGCTTTAACAAGTCTCACGCAGTTGGGTACTCTATTATTTCGTACCAATGCGCTTGGCTCTGGAACTATTATCCTGCCGAATGGATGGCTGCATTCTTGGACAAAGAGCCAGAGAGTCGGAAGGAGAAGGCGATCAACGTCGCCAAGAAGTATGGTTTCGATATTGCGCCGCTGGATGTAAATAAGTCAGGTACGGTATGGGAGATCAGTGAAGACGGCAAAACAATGATCCAGCCCCTAACTTCGATCAAGGGCTTGGGCGAGGCTGCAATCATTCAGATTCTTGCAAACCGACCTTTGCGAAGCGCGGAAGATCTTTTGTTTAATGAGAACATTGTCTACTCTAAATTGAACAAGAAGTGTTTGGATGCATTGTGTCGCGGTGGCGCTTTGGATAAGATTGTGGATGATCGCTTCTCTGGTCGCAAACACTTTTGGTCTGCGTGCATTGTCGACAGACCGAAGAACCTTAAGCGACTCGGTGAAAACATCGATACATATAAGCCTGAAGGAGACTTTAGCGAAGAAGAGATTATTCAGTTTAAGACCGAACTAACTGGTGTGTTTCCTATCAACTTGGTCATCAATGCAGAAACGATCCAGAAGTTGCAAGACAAGTACATTCCACCGATCTCTGAGTATGATTCGGATTTGGGCGTGTGCTGGTTTATCCCGCGCAAGGTGGTCCCAAGAAAGACCAAGAAGGGTAAGGATTACTGGATCGTAGAGGTGATTGATTCTAACAATGAGCTATCCAAGATCAGGTGTTGGGCAATCAAGCCAGAGAAGGATGTAATCCACCTTAACCGACCCTATATGGCTAAGTTAAACTATGATGAAAACTGGGGCTTCTCAACTTATGCCGTCGGAAAGACGTTTAGATTATTGGCTTGAGGGTATTGCAGTATAGGAACTATATAATTTATGTCAATTGCACAAAAGCTCAAATGGAAGAGAGCACTCTCAACTCTAAGATTCACTTATGAAGAACACGACTACATTAAAGAAGTGTGCTCTGCGATTGCCGCAGACTTTCAAGAATACTATGAGCAATATTGTGCTGCCAACCAGATCGATCTTGAAAAACTAAACAGAGAACATTCAGAAAGGCTCAGCGGGTTATACGAAAGAGAAGGCGAGCAACACAGCGAGAAAGCCGATAACGCTCAGATAGATGATCCTGGTGATGCTGCTATGGTGTTGCATGATGAGTCTTCCGATCTTGGTGGCGAGGGTGAACAGAGAGGCGAAGAAGAGAACGAGTATAAAATGACAGCCGATGAAACAGCCGTACACAACTCTTTTTCTAAGCTCTTTAAACAGATTGCTCTAAAGATCCATCCTGATAAGATTAGTCCGGACTTGTCAGACGAGCAACGACAAACTACGGTACGTATGTTCACGGAAGCCAATAAGGCATTTGAAGAAAAAAAATATTATATTCTTCTTGATATTGCTGACAAGCTAGAGATCAGCGCCCCAAAGAATTATGGACAGCAGGCTCGATGGATGAAGAAGGAAGTAAGGAAAATACAAGAAGAAGTTAAGAAAGCAAAAAACACATACAACTACAGCTTTTCAGAAGCAGAGACAGACGAACAAAGAGATATAGTTATGAAAAGGTTCGTTAAGCAATTATTTGGAGTTTAACCAAATTAAGAAGAGAAAGTAGTTGACTTCAGACCCACTTTAGTGATATATTATCATAGTAACAACAAAGGAGAGCCCAATGGCTAACACGAACGAAGAACGCAAGCGGTATGTCAAGGAATACATCCGGTCACTAGTCGCGATTGAAGAGGCGATGGAGCCATACAAGGAGCAGAAGCGCGATTTACGTGTTGAGTTCAAGGAGAACGGGTGGCTGAATACTGATGAGATTCGTGCCGCTGTCAAAGCTTATCGCCTGTTTCGGGGAAAGGTAAACATCGACGAGGTAGTTGAGAACTTTAATATGATTTCTGGTAATGATTCGGAGGAAGTGTGATAATCGAGTATACTATGATGCGAAACGAGCAGGTCTCAGAGCCTACGCGAGCAAATCCTTCCGATGCCGGTCTGGACGTGTACGCCAACTTTGATGATCCCAGTTTACACGTGCGCCTTCCGCCCTCTCAGTCGGTCATCGTGCCCACTGGGTTGAAGTTTGGTGTTCCTCACGGCTATATGCTTCAAGTAATGAATCGTTCCAGTGTTGCGGCTAAGCGAAGCTTAATTGTGGGCGCTCATGTTATTGACTCAGGGTACGATGGGGAAGTATTTATCAACCTTCACAACGTAGGAGCAGAAAGCCAGGATATCCATCACGGCGACAAGATCGCACAACTTGTAATGGTTCCAGTTATGTCTTTCCGGGCTAGAAAGGCAGACGATCCGGAGCTATATAAAGATGGAATTACGATCTCAGAACGAGGCGACGGCGCACTGGGGAGCACAAATGGATAAGAGCACACAAAAGACAATGTTTAGCTCAGCAACGGGCAACTGGGCAACTCCAAAGGACTTTTTTCAAAAGCTCGACTGGCGATTTGGTCCCTTTGACTTGGATCCTTGCGCTAGCGCCCAAAACACGAAGTGCTCCAACTTCTTTACAGAAGCCGAAGACGGACTAAGTAAGGACTGGGCTGGATTTACCAGCTTTGTAAACCCTCCATATGGAAGAGGCATCGACAAGTGGATCGAGAAGGCTTACCTCTCGGCGAAGAAGAACGGGACTAAAGTAGTTATGCTCATTCCGGCTCGTACAGATACGAAATATTGGCATGATTATGTTATGAAGGCATCCGAGATTCATTTTGTCAAGGGTCGCCTTAAGTTTGGGGACAGTAAGAACTGCGCGCCTTTTCCGTCTGCTGTAGTGGTATTCGATGGCGGAGAGGAATTGTGGAGAGTTGAAGGAATCAATCGATAAAGGAGTATGAGATGACTGAAGATGTATTGAACGCCGCGATTCTTAGAATGAGAGCAAAGGCTCTAGAGAACTTCGCGCTTATTAAGGATTTGTATCACCGCCCAGCTACAAGGGAAACTGTTGACCAGATTTGTTCCCTCTCTCTTGCACTGGCTCAGTATGAGGGCGCTATGATAACTCTGCAGCAGTATGCAGCAAACTTATCCTCTTTGACAGAGAATGAGAAGAAGCATACGATTGTAGAAATGCAAAAAGAAGTCGAGGAGCTTGAAGCAGAAGAGCCAGAGGAGCAAGACGAATCAGAGGAACCGGACAAGAAGATCCTTTCCGGAGAGGAGTTAGCGAAACGTTCTCCAACTAATCGACGCACTAGCGCGCGCAGCAAGCGCCCTAGGTCGAAGAAGAAAGAACAAGAATGAACCGCAAACAGAAAAGAGCAAATAAGAAGAATAACCCTGAAGCTTCAGCTGAACTTTCAGCAAAAGTTTCCCAGTTTCAAAGTTTGCCGGATCACTGCTTAGCCTGTCAAAAGCCTTTTGATAAAAAAAGTAAAAAGATGGCTATGACGTGGAATGTTGTGGTTCGCGACGAAGACACTGTTAGGCTATATTGTCCAGATTGTTGGAAAACAGCCAATAGTATAATCGAAGACTGGAAAAAGGAAAAGGAGAAAAGCCATGGGAGTGAGTAGAATACCCGAAGATTCTTTACGAAAGATTATGAAAGGCAATGTAAGCATTAACGGCATAACTACTTGCGTAGTCAAGTTTTATTCAAACAGTTGCCACTTGTGTCACGCTCTGAGTTCTTATTATCGAGATATATCAGACTTAGAAGAATATGAAGACGTTTATTTCTATGCTTACAACATAGATGACGATCCGGATATTGCCAAGAAGCTGAGGCTAAATGGTGTGCCGTCTATCGGTCTTTTTAACATTAGTCGGGGTCGAGAGTCTAAGCCAGTGATCTTGCGTGATCCTGAGAGACCAAATCAAGAGACTTGGTATTCCGTCAAGGATATTACCGGCTTCATAAATCAAAACAAAAAAAGCACAAACAAAGGAACAAACAATCATGATTAAGAAAGGATTGTCGTATGACGACACGCTGCTCGTACCCCAGTACTCTGATATCCGCTCAAGAAGCGAAATCGATTTATCAGTAAACATGGGGAACGGACTGTATCTGACACTGCCAATGCTTTCAGCACCCATGGATACAGTTACTGAGTCGGACATGGCGATCTCTATGTGTAACCATGGTGGAGCTGGAATTATCCACCGATATAACACGATGGAGCAGCAAGAGAAGCTGATATTCGACGCGGCAGGTACGGGAGTAGCCTCATTGGGTGCTGCGCTTGGAGTGTCTGGTGATTATCTTGAGCGCGCCCATATGGCTCGCTCCGTTGGGGCAAACTTCGTATGTATCGATGTTGCTCATGGTCATCACATCATGGTAAAAGAAGCCCTGCGACACTTAAGAATGTTGCTGGGAGACAATTTCCATATTATGGCTGGCAATATCGCTACACTGAAGGGGCTAAATGATTTATCTGATTGGGGAGCCAACTCAGTGAAAGTTGGAATCGGAGGAGGGGCGATCTGCTCCACGCGAATCCAGACCGGTCACGGTGTCCCTGGTCTCCAGTCTGTCATTGATTGTGCGAAAACAGATAGAGACGTGAAGATAATCGCCGACGGCGGTATTAAGAACTCGGGAGACATCGTTAAAGCCTTAGCGCTGGGCGCTGACGCCGTTATGTGCGGTTCTTTATTAGCGGGTACCGCAGAATCCCCTGGAGAAATTAAAATGGACTCTGACGGCAATAGCTGGAAGGTATATCGCGGAATGGCTTCGAAGGAAGCACAAATAGATTGGCGCGGTAAGTATTCTTCTCTTGAGGGTGTTTCCAGTCAAATACCCTATCGTGGAGATGTCGCAGAAGTCATTAATGATTTAGAGAGAGGGATTAGATCGGGACTCTCTTATGCTGGTGCAAGAAACCTCGCACAACTTCACAGTAAGGCACAGATGATGACACAGACTGTATCCGGCTTAGCCGAGAGTCGAACACACATCACCAACAGGAAGTGGTAGGATGCAAAATACAGTAGACTACGGAAACCTAAACAAGAGGATAGTTTTTACCGAAAATGACCACCGACAGGTGCAACTAAAGATGAAGCTAAAAACCCTTGGTGTAACTCAGTCTGATTTCTTTAGGCTTATGATTACTGGAGTGATTAGTGATGACAATAGGATTTATTCCTATCTAGATGAGGTTGGACCATTATCCAAGAAAAGAAAAAGCAGAAGTAAGAAATACAGGGATCAAGGGAAGGAGTTAGTTACGAACCTGGGCTTAGGCTCGGAAGAGGTTGAGAGTATTTTTGACCTTATTGCTGAGGAGCACCCAGGATTATGAAAAAAGAAGATGGATTATTAGAGTGCTCTAGAACATGCATGAAGTTGAAGACTAGTTGTCCGGTTGAAGATTGCAGACATTGGATAGAGCACGAGGAGGAGTATAACTGCACACTAGTATCAGTACACCAGAATGGACCGATGACGTTAAGGCAGGCTGGAGAGCGAATGAATTTATCATTTGCTAGAATTAAACAAATTGAGACAAAAGCCCTACTTAAGATTAGAAAGTATGTGAGGTCCACAAATTTACTTTTTTAGGTGTTTAGTTTAATATATTACTATTTATTTTGAGTTTCTAAAAACAAAAGAAGGAGATTTTTTAACATGGCTCGTAAAACATTATTGACAGAAGGCGAGATCCGCCAATTTATAAAGCTCGCTAACTTAACAAATGTTAGCGATGGTAAAATCCAAGAAATGTACGGAGGCGGGACCGCTTATGGTCGCGACGAGGAAGATACGATGGAAGAGGGCCCCGAAGATGGTCCCGAAGAACTAGATATGGCGGTATCAGACCCAGACGCTGAGGACGAGCTTGATGGTGAGATGGGGGCAGAGATGGGTCCAGAAATGGCTGATGACGCCATGGATATGGACGCAGCAGATTCCATGGATGTTTCAGAGCGTGAAGCCTTGATGGCTGACGTTGTGGCAGCAGTTGCTCAGGCTCTTGGTATCGAAGACCGTGTTGATGTAGAGGCTTCTGACGAAGACGATATGGGCGATATGGACGACATGGGAGTGGATATGGGTATGGACGATATGGGCGATCTTGAAGAGCCAGACCTCGGGGCACCAGAAGGAGGTGATGATCTATCACTAGCCGACGAGGAGGAAGAGGACGAAGAGCTACCCCAAGATCTCGAAATGAAGAACGACGAGTTAGTTGCTGAGGTAGCCCGCCGCGTGGCTAGCCGCCTTAAGAACGAGCAAAGCCGTGAGGTTATGGTTGATACCCTAGCCGAAAGAATCATGAAGAGGTTAACCGCAACTAACACTTGACAAAGTGTTTTTGTAGAGTTATAATAACCACTATAGCCTAGGCTTTAGTGGTTATTTTTTTTGGAGTATCATGGATATTTTGCTGTACCCCCTGTTGTTTTTTGTTGGTTATTACACTTGCAAATTTTCTAACCTATATCGGACAGCTAATGATAGCGTCGTAATGATAAAAGTGTCCCAATTGTCTTCCCTGTTGCTATATACTAGAGCGATAGAGCAGTATTCATATGTGAGGACGTTCGTGGCTAATATGATTAAAAGCGATGGAGGATCAGACAGGGAGATTGAGAGCTTTCAAAAATATGTCGACAACGACATAGAATATTTTAAGAGTCAATCAATAAAGCAGATGAATCTGTGTATATCGCCAATGTTCAGTGATGATATAAAAGTAGCTGACTGGGACGCCGGAATGGCGTTATTGGAAAGTGAAAAGGAAACTGTACGACAAATTTTTATAAATAGGAGTAAAGACAAATGATTATTAGAACGATTAAAGACCTGATTAACGGCGAGAAGATTAAGCGCCCAGAAGCCCCAGTCGATTGCGAGGGCTCAGCAGCAGCACCAGCAGAGGAAGAAGAGAAAGGTAACAAGATCGTAGTTATTGATCCAACGTCACTCTTAGGAGCCAGTGGATCTCCAACTGAGGAGCCCGATTTAAGAATCATCGGATTGTTCGCCGATGTCAGCGAAGAAAAAGTTGGAGAACTGGTCCACGGATTATTGTACTTGGACGAGATGAACCGGCTAGCCAATTCAGAAAAAAAGAAAGCCATTAAGTTTTACGTCTCCACCTACGGCGGAAGCGCAGATGATATGTTTGCACTACACGATGTTATGAGAGTAGTGAGAGAGAACAGCGAGATCCACACAGTTGGTTTAGGCAAAGTTATGTCCGCCGGCGTTCTCTTGCTAGCATCGGGCACAAAGGGAAAGCGTATGATTGGTAGAAATTGCAGAGTTATGATTCACTCGGTTATGGGCGGAAATGTTGGGTCACTCCACAGCATGGTAAACGAAATGGAAGCTATCGAGCAACTGCAGGATATGTACTGTGAGTGTCTTGTGTCCGAATCAAAGCTCACCAAGAGGCGCCTCAAGAAGATATTAGAGCGCAAGGTCAATGTTTACTTGACTGCCGAAGAAGCAGTTGAGATGGGCATCGCTGATATCATTATCTAGAGGAAATTAAATGGCTAGTTACATTAAAGATATGTTTCTCGAAGTGAGAGAAACAGAGGAGACTGATCAAATATTAGATCTAGTTTACGAGACAGTCGTAAAGGCATCGAAAGCCCCAGTCATGACTGAGGTAGCACCCGAGAGAGCAAGAGAGTTTGTGTTGTCGTTGCCTAAGTTTGTTCCCACTGAGTCATGGGGAGACCCTAATAGCATGGATCGACAGCAGATTACGAAGCTGTTTGATGTGATGGGAGGAGGTAGAACCGTCGCGGGTAAGCTGCAATTCTTGCAGCGCATTGTGGACCCCAACAGCAAGATCTCATCGCCACGCCGCATCATAGCGTCTCTTATTATTCTGGAATCACTTAAGGCGGTCATCGAAAGTTTTAATGCAGCTAGTGCGGGGTTTGTATTTGAAGGATTCCTGTCAGCGCTCCTGCAAGGAACTCAGGAATCGAAAGTGTCTGCAAAGGGAAACCTGCCGATCCAAGATCTTATTGCTTTTTCGGACTCCGATCGCCCAGTTCCGATTAGCCTTAAGTTGCTCAATAAGACCACCAACATCGAAGGGAGCTACACCAACTTGATTGATGGGTTAGATGAATTTGGAGAGATGGTGTATATCGTCGCTAGAAAGGATAAAGAAGCCGGCGGCATTGTAATTGAAAAGTTTAGATTTGATCAGAACAATTTCATCGATGCCTTGTCGATTTCCGCTCGCGGCGGTATTAAAAATGCTGCGAAACTTTTTCAGTTGCCATATAAGAGCCCGAAAGAGTCTATTGCAATCCTTAAATCGATTGATAAATGGGAACACAAATACAGCGCACTACAATATTCAGCCGGATACTCCGATACAATCAGGAAAAAGAGAGAACTCGAAAGTCAAATAAGTCAAACCAAGCAAGAGGATCCTGACTCTGAAGAGAGCACAAGCTACTACGATCAGGAGGATCCTCCTCTCAATGAAGGAGTTGGTCAAAAAGGAATGAATCTACTTCTTGAGAAAATTGGCGGCTCTCAGTGGAATATCAGCCCGGAACAACTATCTAGCTACGATTTTGTTTATTATGAGAATCTTGGTTCACTGCCGTATAGCGAAGAAGCAATTCTTAATGTCGCGCGCGCCCACATGGATAAGTTAGACGAAGAAATTATGCAACTGTTTGGAGCCACACAAGACCTATCACAGAATATAAATAAATATTTCTTAGTAGAAAAGCGCAGTTCTGCTATTGATTCTGGCAATAGAGCTATTCAGGATTCAGTCATAATTCAAAAAACACTTCAGGCGCAGTTAAGTGAGCCGGATAGTGAAAATAACCCTTGACATTAATATGATTTGATCTTATAATACAATATAACTTAGAGGTTCTAATGAGTCGAGCATACGGCGACAGTCAAACACTGCAACAGAGTATTATGAGGGGAGCAAACATCTTGGCAGATAACGTTGCCTCTACCCTTGGTCCGCGAGGTAGAAACGTTCTACTGCAAGAAAAAGGGAAGGCACCTTTTATCACAAAGGACGGCGTAACTGTAGCCGCCTTTGTTCACCTTGAAGACCCCTTTGAGAACGCTGGAGCCCAAATTATTCGCCAAGCCGCTATCGAGACGAATAGCGAAGCCGGTGATGGTACTACTACTTCGACGGTGCTAGCCAGAGCCATTCTGACAGAATCACAAAGGTTTATTGCATCGGGCATCTCACCCATTGAGCTACAGCGTGGTATCAATTTGGCGACAAGGTGTGTGATCGATAACTTAAGAGAGGCAGCTAAGCCGATTGAGAGCATTGATGATATCGAACACATTGCAACAATCTCTGCCAACAATGATCGCTCGATCGGAAAACTAATAGCAACTGTTGTTGATAAGGTAGGGCAAGATGGATCAATCTCAATTGAAGAATCCCGCTCTCTCGAAACATCGATTGATATTGCTGAGGGATTTAATCTAACTTCTGGGTACTGCGCCGGGGCGTTTATTACTGATGAACGAAGAAGTGTCATGTATCACGAGAACCCGTTAGTACTAGTCACAGATCATAAGATCTCAGCAGTCGAATCGATTATGGGAATCTTAGAGATGATTGCGCGTGAGAGCCGCCCGCTAGTCATTGTAGCCGAAGAGGTTGAAGGGCAGGCGCTAGCTGCTATGATCATGAACGCAATGCGCGGTACTCTTAAAATTGCGGCAGTTAAGGCTCCTTATTATGGAGAGGAGCGGAGAGATCTGCTTAAGGACCTAGCTCTATCAATCGGAGCAAGGTTTATCACCAGAGAGTCCGGAGATAAGATGACAGATGTTACTCTTGCGGATTTGGGATCTGCTTTATCAATTGAGAGTACGAAATATTCTACAACAATTGTTGGAGGAGCTAGCGATGCGCTAGCGGTAGAAAGCAGGATTGAGTCCTTTAAGGAGCAGATCACACAAACAGATTCGTTAAGCGAGTGTGAGAGAATCCAGGGTCGGATTACGCGATTATCTTCCGGAGTTGGAATTATTCGCGTTGGTGGATCGACCGAAGTTGAGATGACCGAGAAGAAGCACCGGATAGAGGATGCACTTGAGGCGGTTAAATCTGCCATAGAAGAAGGCGTTGTATGTGGAGGTGGAGCGGCGCTGGTGGTTGCTTCGCAGAACATTACTATTACTACAGACAATGCTGAACAAGAGTACGGTGTAGAGATTGTCCGCGCAGCATGTCAAGAGCCCCTCCGGCAGATGGCACACAATGCTAACGAATCAGCTGATATCGTGGTCGAGAAGGTTCTAAGCTCAGATCCTAACAATGGGTGGAACTTCAGGACCGGAGGTGTAGAAAATCTGCTGGATAGCGGAATCATCGATCCAGTTAAGGTAACCCGCACCGCTCTACAGAATGCTGCTAGTTGCGCCGGCACGCTTATCACGACAAATTATGCTATTATCCAAACAGAGGTGGACTAGTGGTACAAGAGGGAGATTTGGTCCACATCCCACAGGGAGCTACACTGCATGCTTCTAGAAGTACCAGCGCGCCATTCAAGAAAACAGAAAAACCAATAACCGGGGTTGTGATCGAGCGTGCCGGACCAACAACATTATCCATCTATGCCTGTGGATCTATGTATTATATTTCTGAGAGAGATACCTATTTAATGGAGAGAAAAGAATGCTAATAAGACTAACAGAAGTGCATCGAAACACTTCCCTAACTACAAAAAGCGAATATATGCTTCGAGAGGTGTTCGTAAACCCGGAGCATGTTGTAATGATAAGGGAAGATGCGCGTATGCAAACTCTCAACGAACAGAGCCAGCTTCCGAGTTCCCTAATGAAGGATCACCGGTTTACAAAGTTAACGATTAATCGTGGGCAAACTGGGACTGAAATAATTGTTGTTGGTGCGCCGGATATGGTCGAGCGTTCTTTGAACCAAAAAGCCCAACTGTTGAGGGGTTAAAATGGGACAGCGAGTAAATATTCAATATTCTGTTGAGCTTGATGATCTTGGAGAAGAGGTTAACCGACTCTTTAGCCGATCGATCAAAGAACTTCGAGAGCTATTTCCTAGCCATGAGCCCGATCGGTATGTTCCGATGGATCTCGCCGGTATAGATATGATCGAGGATCTGAGGCAGAGGTTATCACGAGCAGATGCTGCCTTGGGCGATGTTCAAAATATCGTGCAGGGTTATATTCAGTTCAAATCAACACCCCCTGAAGCGGAGACTTCAGAACCCCAGAGCGAGATTTACGAAGAAGATATAGATCATATGCAACCGGGGCTCGCCGAGAGAATCCGTAAGTTTAAGGAGGCTATACCTAATGAACACGCCACTGAAGTACACCCATACGACAACGAAATCACTAGCGGAGATTAGAAAGAAGATACCAGCCGGTGCCGTAATCGACTCTTACCTGCTGTTTTCTGGAGATCTTGAGCTATCTCTTTCTGATTACGATATGTTTGTATGCGCGCACACGAACAAATATGTTATATATGAATTTTGGCTAACTCTGATAGAGGACTCTAGAAAGATATACGATATAGTTACCTGTGAAGATTTCAAATTTGTGGAACCTCAGTATGAGATCTTGCAAGAGAACTGGGCTCACTACAAGGATCCGTATGTCAGAAGCGCCTTGTTTTTTCTACTGAATCGTTGCTCAGAAACGGGAGAGGTTTCATCCGGTAAGCTAACTTCTGGGAATTATAATAACTTTGCGCTAGCTAGTCTTGCAACTTTTAAGAAGCGAGATAACTTTTTTTTAGTATATGATGAGACGGATGATTTCGTGCAATCCATTGTGCCTAGCGATTTATCTGACTATGTTCTTATCCGTGCCGGTGACTTTAAATATAACTTATTTGAGGAAGGGATCTCGCGTGGCGACGAGACAGTGATCTTTGATCACAAGAAACTAAAAAGAAAGATTGACTCCCTTGACAAAAAGGTAGTAATCGTTTATAATTTTCATTCACAACTGCTCTCGATGTACCGAGACTACGAAGTGTGTATGATAAACAAATACGGCAAACAAACGAAAGATAAAGGACAGTGCATTGAACTCCTCATTACTAACTTCTAGAATGGCATTAGCGCTCACCCTGTTCGCAGTTGGTCAAACAATGGCATGGTTCCAGCTAAATTCTCAGTTTGTTTGGGATTGGTGGAGAGACCGTCCTTTGCTGGCTGTGCTCCTGTACGGTATCCCGACTGGCTTGTGTTTTTTTTATGGCGTTCGGATAGCTTACGCGGAGATAGGGCAAATCTGGGGAGCTAGGTTTTTAGTTTTTAGTATGTCATATATCACGTTTCCGATACTTACTTGGTATTTTATGAACGAGAGTATGTTTACTGCAAAGACGATGACGTGTGTATTTTTGTCCATGATGATCGTGGGCGTTCAACTATTTTGGAGATGATGAATATGAGTAGAAAAGTAGAAAAAGCTTGGGGACACGAAGACCGCTGGGCAATAACCGATAAATATTTAGGTAAGATTTTATATATCAACGAGGGTCATCGTCTCTCGAAGCAATATCATATCGAAAAGGACGAAACTATTTATGTCCTCAAGGGCTCTCTATTGCTTGAGATAGGTCCGCACTACGAATACACAGACACAGAATCCGGAATAAAGATGGTCTTAGGAGAAGGCGAGTGTCAAAGGATCAGACCGGGACTAATCCACCGATTTTGTGCGGACAAAGGAGATGTTGTCTTGATTGAAGTCAGTACTGCCGAGATAGATGACGTGGTAAGGCTTCAGGACGACTACGGACGATGAAAACCATCTATTTGTTTGACGTAGACGGCACTCTAACGCCGGCAAAAAGTGAAATCACGCCCACATTCAAGAAGCAGTTTTTGGAGTGGTCTAGGGGGCGTGAGGTATATATCGTGTCCGGCGGAACTTTTACTAGGATAATCAACCAGCTGACGAGAGAGGTGGTGGATCAGATGCAGGGAGTATTTTCTTGTATGGGTAACGCATTTTATCTCAATATGGGAAATAGCCCTGGCGGATATAGCGAGTGGGATCTGATGTATAAGAATAAGTTTTCTGTTGAAAAGCGAGAGCTTTTCTTTAGCGAACTGGAGCGCTATGTAATGAAGTCGGACTACCACACAAAGACAGGCAATCATTATGAAGAGCGGGTGGGAATGGTAAACTTTTCGATTGTTGGTCGCAATGCGACAATGGAAGAAAGGCTAGCATATGCCGCTTATGATGCAGAACACAATGAGCGAGAGGAGGTAGTGAAAAAACTATCTAAGAAGCACTCTACTCTTGATTTTGTTATCGGTGGAGCAGTGAGTATAGATATATACAACAAGGGGAATGATAAGGCACAAGTACTAAAACAATTCCTCAGCATCAAACAACAAGACAGTCGGATTGTATTTGTTGGAGATCGTACCGAGTTTCCAGGCAACGATCACTCGCTGGCACTCGCCCTCTCCGAACGCCCAAACTCACAGACTGTTGGTGTCGAGAGTTGGGAAGATACGGCTGTGCAACTGAAGACCGGTTCTTTTGCTAGCACTTAGTTAAAAAGACGACTATTTATTATGTTAACAAAGAGGTATATTTAATGGACATCGCTACGAGCAAGTGGTTTAGTTTTCTAAACGAGAATAAAACAATTATTACCGAAGGACTCGACGACATCGGACTTCCGCAGTATGTTATTGATTACATCAACAAGGCTATGCCCGAAGCGCCGGAGAAATCAAAAGTTCTCGTTGGTAACCTGTGGAAGCAGTCTGAAATAGGAGAGTCGCGTGTAGATACGTATGTTTCTAAAATGTTTGATATCATATGGAAGAATTATCTTGATCCAGACATACGACCCCCAATAGGTGGCGATATCGAGGGTCAGGCAAAGTTCATAGAGCGCGCAAAGTTCCTGATACAGACTCTCACCAAAACTGTCAAAGAGAAGAAGTATGGAACATGGAACAAAGCATTTCGAAAAGCAGTCAATGCTTTACGTAAAGCTGGGGCCGATCCTGAGAAAATTGAGGAAACCAAGGCAGATCTGGATAACTACCTAAAAGCAGCTTGGCATAACTGGTGGGCATCTTATGATACTATTGGTGCGTTCTTGAATGATGATCCCACAAACTATGAGCTAGCTAAAGAAGCTTACGACCAAGACACAATGAGAATCGATATCGATGAATTAGAAACAATCGTGACGATGTATTTCGAGAATAAGGAAGATCCAGATAAAGTGGTGCATCGATTTGAGGATGGTTCCTATTGGTATGACTTAGATGCATCAAACTGTCCGCTGGAGGCAGAGCGAATGGGACACTGTGGTTCCGATAATCGTGGAACCTTATATTCCTTGCGCAAGCTCAAGAAGGGTCGACGAGCCTCATCCTCCTATATAACTATGACAGTAAGAGATGATTATATTTACCAGATCAAGGGTCGAAATAATGCTGCCCCACCAGAAGAAACCTGGGATCACATCGTATGGTTCATTAATGAGTACGGAATCGAACACGTAGAAGAAACTGGAGAGCACTCGGACGACAGAGAGGGATTGCAAGAGATGACAGAATACCTTTCAGAGAATACAAATGCGAAATTCTCCGGAAACGTCCAGGACCGTATTGAAGAGATCGAACAAAACGTTCGCACAATCGACAACCAGTACAGCGCGCTTATCGAGGAAGCCCTGGAAAACGTTGATGCTATCATGTCCATTTATTGTGCAGTAGAGGATTCAGAAGAATACGGAGGAGACGCTGGTTCAGTCTACTTAAGTATGGGTTATAGTTTAGAACTTATGATCGAACTAGGTTGGCCAGACTTTGTTGTTGATGATGGGTTTTACCGCGCCACGATCGGAGACAGCGCAGAAGATCAGACAGTTGATGATCGCTACGAAGGAATCCCCACTTCAACCTGGGGTTCAGACGCTAGGGACTTTGCACGAACGTTAGAAGGTGCCTCATATGATCCGCCCTACAGTGATGACGGTGAAACCGAATGGAGGGTAGAAAAGGATCCCGAAGTCGGTGTATCTGGGGTTCATCTTATAATCGAGTTTAGGGGCAGCCGACTGGAAAACGCCAACGATGATAACGATGCATCGGAATATGATTATTTTGCCGAAGAGGTAAAAACATTTGCTGAAGACTTAGAAGATGCAATATCGGATATCCGATCGAATCTAACAGAGGATGGATACGCTAAAAAAACACAGTTTGAAAACGATTTGGAATTTTTCGAGGAGGAGATGGCAGATCTTGAAAACTGGACTGATGGCTCTGTCACGGGAGGTGGTACAGCGTTAGTATGGATCGGCACAGGCGCGGATATTAGTAACAGAAACTCAGTAACAGATCAGAGCTTAGCTGAGCTTCCTATGGAATATAACTTCTACAATAACAACTCTATCATACGCCGACAACGCCGAGCAGGAATGCTCACCGCTGCCGAGATCTTTTCTATGGTTTTTAGGGAGCCAGGGCGGACTTTGAATAGCGTATTTAACTCTTTTTTAGCAGCTTCGGTTATTGCCGCAATTGAACCATCAAAGTCACAACTTTCGCTTAATTACGGACCCAACTACGAGGCAAAGGCAGCAAAGGCGATTTTAGCTAATGACGGAGACTTTACTATAGTTCCAGTATCCCGCTCTGCATCTGGATACCGGGCTCCTGATTTGACTATACTTTGGAAATACGTAATCAAAATAAACCGAAATTCACCAGAAAAAGAATTTGAGGTAGCGGGTGATATCGCCAAGCTCCTAAATGCTAATCCAGAAATCATTAATTCAGCAGTAAACAAGACAATCAGGCATTATCGGAACATATCAGACAAAGAGATAGCTCAAAATGTTGAGAAACTTACTTCCAGCAAGAACCTGATTGACGCAACTAATAAAATAATTGATGACTATAGCCAGCCACCGAATGATTCATTCGTTGATGCTGCGCAACTGGTCCTGATGGCCAAATGGATGCAAGCTAATGTGTCGAAAATGAACAATATTGAAAAATATGTATCATACGTTTTATATTTGGATACGTTATCCAGAGGGCTCCAGCCGACAACGCATCAAAGATTTATTAAGGTGGATCCTCCGGATGTTGGTAAGCCGCAAACTTGGGATGATCAAGTTCAGTCTGTAGAGCGAGCTATGGGGTCAGTCAAACCTGTGCGACGATCCGAAAATAGAGATCACTCGATCGAATCTCAGATTGAAAGAATAGACAACCTGATCAAAGAAATTGACTCGTCATACGATCTGAGGATTTATAAAATACAAGTTGGTTGCAGTATTGATAAGAACATTGGAGGCACTGAGTCAGAGACAGCAACAGAGATTCGTGGAATTCAAAGTGTCACAACCGTGCGACCAGTGGCAGCAAGAAAAAGAGATATGACCCCAACTTCTGAATTCGTATTATATGATATTAAGTTTGAGTTGATTGGTGCGAGTTCACGCAAAGATTATCTAGAGAATATATTGCTACCAAACCTCCGCAAGATTAAAGGGCTCAGAATTATCAGTGTATCGAAAGTCACCCGCGCAAATAGGCGCGGATCAACACGGAACATTCAAGAGTCTAAGATTCTAAAAGAATATGGAATGGGATCAGGGTACGGGTACACCGCTAATGGCGGCGGTGCTAGCAACTTAGGAAAACAAAGGCGCACCCACGGCAGGGAAATGACAACTCCCCGCCCACAACTGCAAAGTATGCTCGATGATTGGTCTCAAGGAGGAGTAATGGCGTATGACGCGCCCACAAACCATACAGATATGCGATATCACGTTATGATGCCAGTTGAAGAACTTTGGCCACTTATTAACTCAGAAGAGTACAGTGGAAGCAAGAAAGATTTCCAAGGTGAGTACAGGAACTTTATTTCTACCGGTGCCGATGCGCCGGTCTATTTGGCACTTGGACAGAATGGCATAGTTAAAATAACAGGAGGAGAAGATCAAGTGTGGTTTGCTAAAGAATCAGGATTAGAAGAGTTGCCGGTCTTTTTAAGTTACCAAAAACAAGTTTAACTGCATACATAAGATATGAGCAACAACACCAAGTCTGTTATTCACACAACATTTTATGCTGTTGTTGCTATTGTTATTGGCTGTTTTCTGCTTATCGACTCTTTCAATGAAAGTAGAAAGAATCCGTCACATAAGGAAATCTCCGCTCTTGACAACAACTTTCAGACCCAGAGGTCTGGAGATTGGTCTGAAACAATAGAAAGATCCCGTAGCAGCGCTGTACGAGTCATTTCTGCTTCCGGAGAGCCTGATCCCTCACGGGTTGCCTCGTCGAGCGGAACTTACGTTAGTATGTTTAATAGATATTTTGTGATCACCACTATGCACGGAATACTCGGATCGTGCGCGAACACCAGAATACTTGTGGGTAATACAATGCACCCTTGTGGGAGGTTCATAGAACTAAACGAGGTATCGGATTATGCGCTAATCGAAATATACAAAATCAATGACCGAGAGCCGATAAAGGTGCCGAGAATGGTTCCGTCGACAAAGCATGAGTGGATCGAATCTCTTGCAATTATGAATAAAACAATATATACTGGTTTTCCAAATGGCATTGGACCGCTGACTATCGATGGCAAAATAGCAGGACATACAGAGGGAGACTTCATATACCTGATGTCATACGCATGGTCTGGATCATCCGGCTCGGGTGTCTTCTCTTCGAAAGGAGAATATATAGGGTACGTAATAGCTATTGATGTCGGCGCTAGCGTCTACGGCGGAAATCAAATCTTGGAAAATGTAGTATTGGTTGTTCCATCTTTCAAGATTAACTGGGCTTCCGCGCTTGAATATGATACGTCTCTGCCACTGAGAGAGTGAGGGACTAATTAGTTTAGTTAACTAGTTTCAAACACAGGAGCCACCAGTGGAAATAAAAGACAATGAATGCAAATATGATGGCATATTATGTACTCTCAGTGAAATTGAAGAGAAGATAGCGAAGCTCCAAGAAGGGGTTAAAAAAATAAAGCTTAAGCTTTCTTTATATGACAAGACTGTTGAGAAAAGTATTTTAGAACAAGAAACAGAAGGTGATAAATGAATTCCGAAACGAAAGAGGGAGAGAGCCGAGAGATCTCCATAGAACCAGAAGACCTGAAACCGAAGAGACCAAGCAATAGAGCACCAGAAGGCATAAGAACTTTCACAGTGTGCCGGCAGCACGACGAAACTGGGGTCTCAGGTGATGGTGTTGTAATAGAAGGAGTTAGTTTTGCCACAGGGCACACAGTAATTCACTGGCTCACGCCCTCGCCGCGTGGCTCAATCGCGTTTTTTGATGCGTTTGACGATTTTTTAAAAATACACATAAAGCCTCACCCAACTAACAAAACGATTATTACGTTTGAAGATGGTGAGCAAGCAATTTACGACGGAGGATAAAGATGGCGAACAACAGAGAGACAACATCGAACGAACCATATCAGACTAACGTCAAAAAGGGTTACGTTAATGACAGAAACCAATACTTGAAGGGTGGACCGGTCGCGACGAGCGCCGGAGGATCACCATATACCGAGAAGCCGCCGAACAGTCGCGCACTTAGCGCACCACCGATTGGCGAAGAAGTTGAGCCTGAGAGCTTTGAGAAGAAGTCGAATCTAAATAGTAAATTCTGGATAGACAATCAGCTTTGCAGAAAAACAGCCAGAAGGCTTGAGAAGATCGCCAATGATTTTATTGAAGAACTGGACGTATTTGTGCCTGTCGAGGAGGTGAGGTTTACCGGCTCTTTGGCTAACTATAACTGGTCTAAGTATTCAGACATTGACTTACATATCGTCGTAGACTTCTCGAAAATCGATGAGGACACTGAACTAGTTAAGTCTTTTTTTGACGCAGCCAGACTGCGCTGGAACGACTTACACGACATAAAGATCCACGGATACGAAGTAGAGATATATGTAGAGAACCTGAGTGATGATCACAGATCCTCTGGGATCTATTCAATAACTGATAGGAAATGGATCACTGAGCCGAACCCCGAGAGTGTTGATATTGATTATCGCTTGGCAAGAAGAAAGAGCAACGACATAGAGACTCAAATAAATCTAATCAAGCACGTGTTAAATAGGGGAAAATACAAGGTAGCCCTGAGCAGCATTGATCGAGTCAAGGGAAAGATAAGAAACCTGCGCAAAGCTGGTCTAGATAGCCCGCAGCAAGAATATTCCGCAGAAAACATTGCATTCAAGATCTTGAGGCGAGAAGATGCCCTGCAACGCTTAGCGGATATGAAGCTAGCAGCTTATGACAGCCTAATGAGTACAGTATGAAGTTTGAATCTATATTAGAGGATTCTAAAATATTCCCAGGTGAATACTTACTTTATGAGCCGACAATGGCAGTCGTCTTGTGTGGCGCGTTCAATAGAAGAGAAAACTTCATCAGGTGCCTAGGGAACGGAAAGATTATCAAAGACTCAATTAATAAGTTTAAAAAAATCAGGCTATCTAGTGAAGAACAGAAAGAACGAAAACATACAAGATGCAAAGGTTGTTCCGGTAAGTGAAAAACAAAAGGACAAATGTGATGAACAAAAGTAAAGAAGAGTTGCAAAAAGTGGTCGATTTCTGTCGAATCCAGCTGCAGATTCTGGACATAAGAGAAGATAAACTAAGGAAAGAGATATTTGACTGCAAGGTGCAAAAAGAGTTCCTGACAGAAACGCTATCGGTCCTTTCAACTCAGAACAAAGAGTAGGGAATAACATGTTGAGTATATCGAAGCAGTTTTTTTCGATTGGACCTTTCTCCGAATCTGAAGCTAGGTGCGACAAGTTCTTAAATAACCTGCAAGGTTTAGCTCTATATATGGAAACAATTGAGCGCCTTTTCTTGCTTGAGGATAGGGAGTCTATAGCAGAAACCAAAGAAGAGGCAGATATAATTCGATCACAAATTGAGTTTACCGAGGCTATTGTCAACCTAGCTAATCAAAATTTAATCGTGAACATAACTGAGACTAGCGCGGACAACTGATGACTAAAATTTATACATATTGTTTGTTTGACAAGTTTGATCACTTCTTGGGGGTATACTCTTCCTTGAAGGCTGTGCATCGAGACGCGACAGCGATTTGCAACCAGGGTACTTCGTCGGTTTATATGATAATAGATAATAAAGCGCATGCGTGCTCCCTCACTGCTCTCCGTAACGCATTCAGAGGAAAGCAAGACTATCAGATCAAATACCAGAGCAATGTTCAATTCATAAAAATCTTTAAAACCAAACTAAGAGAATAGCGTGTATTACATTATATATGGAATCTCAGATTGCCCATCGTGCTTGAGAGCATGCGCCGATTTGATGGAGCAAGACTGTCAATATGTATTTGTGAACTGTGATTTCTCTAAAGACTATCGAAAAGAGATAAGAAGCCAACTTAACTGGCCAACATTCCCAATCGTTATGGAGTGCAGTGGCAAACAAAACAAACTAATTGGTGGTCAAGAGCAGCTAAAAGGAAGACTGGAGCGACTTTAGCCCGATTGAGACCATAGTTATAATGTGGCTAAGATTACCAAAGGCTCCCTTATTCGATGGATTGTTGGACACAGCGTTTACGCTGCATACGAGGAAAATGTTGTTGGGTCAAACCCAATATACAATTATGGAATCGTGATAGAAGTGTCTATTTTAGATCCGCTAGCGGTGGTAGCCCACTGCAAAAACGAGAGTTACGGGGACCATTTGATTATCTTACACGGTGAAGAAGACGGCATAGAAATATTAAGCGGAGGAGCTAAAGATGGCGAGTAAACACTTTTCAGGAGAGAAAGCAGAAAGAGGAGAGGCAGTAAAGCAGCTGATGATACACGCAGCTGCCGAGTTCGAAGGAAGATTTTTTGCTAGATTTGAAAATGATGATGGCGGCTCTCACATAGTTTTATCTATAGAAGTTGAGGAACCATCTCACGGACTCGATCCTCTACTTATGGATGCCCTATATGCTAGCAAGTGGATGGGCTGGCGTTATATGATCGTAAAAGTTCCTCCTGGGTATATCGATGCTATTATGAACGCAAAGAATTCAGACGATTGACATAGCCTTGACAAGCAGGACTTGCAGTAGATTAGGTGATTGTGCTATAATAAGTAAAAGGATCAGTACTGCAATGTCAAAAGTTGGAATCGGAGAATTGGTTTGCCTATACCGCCGCCGCAAGAAGGGTTTAGGGGTAGTTATAGAGATAGTCGACGATGCAAGGGAAAATCTAAATTTAGATAATCCCTCAACCGATGCGTTAAGTGAGGTGCAGCTGCTCGGCTATGGAGGCAAGCAAGAATACATAGAAAAGCTAATAAAGAAAAGTACAGATGCGGAACTGTCAGCCGCGTTCTTCGCATTTAACTCAAAGTCTTGGTGCAAAAAACCAAAGTACCAGTTTGTTAAAGTCAGGTGGCTCAAGATCCCCTCTTTCTATACAACACAGCATACTATAAGAAGTAATTTAAACGACACCACCTGGGTGCCGACAGATTGGGTTAGGGTAGTTTAAGCTGACTAGTCAACATAATCGATTCAGAGACAGAAAGGGCTTGACTTTATTTTGCGCCCGTGAGATAATATCACACACTCAAAGGAGAACTAAATGACAAATCAGCGATTCAAGGCAGGGGAGGTAAGAGTTTGGCTAGATCAAGGACCGGCATTATTAATGACGCAGTGTAGGGTAGAAACTCGCGCAATTGCTATCGGCGAAAAGATAGAAGAAGGCACACAAAACACAGAGCAAGGTTGGGTGATCAAGTTGCTTATGACCGGAGAGATCTTAACAGTACATGAAGACACTCTGCATAACGGCGAGATTTCCGTCACAAAGGCTTGACATTTGCTTGACAGAAAGAGCTTGACTTTCTCTTCGGCATATGGGATAATGTATATATCAATCAAGGAAGCGAACATATGATGTTGCTGCTAGCAATCTTTAAAAACCAACCAGAACAACCGCAGTGTGCAATCGATCAGTGCGAAGATGGGATTTGCATAGTTGAGACGCCAGAAGGCACAGTCGAAATACCCAAGAAGCCCGACTATAAAGAGGGTGTGCTAGTTACTTGTCCCCTCTGGCTGGTAGAACCAACTTAGACAAATAAGAAGAACGAAGAATGAAGATGCCTCCAACAATGCCTAAACTCAACAAAGAACAAAAAGCATATCAAGCCTCTAGAGATTGGTGGCATGTTTTTGCTGGATTTGTAATAGGCGCTATCCCGGCTTTTATCATCGGATTTGAATTAGCAAGATAAGGAGAACGAAGAATGATCAAAATCTTAGGCAAGGTGCCATCAAATATCGGAGTGGCAGTTAGTGGCGGAATCGATTCGATGGCTATGCTTGACTTCCTTCGGCGCGGCAATCATAAAATCACAGCACTCCACTATAATCACGGCACCGGACAATATGCTGATGATGCTGAGAAGTTAGTAAATGATTATTGCACGAAGAACAATATTTCTTTGATCATCGGTCGCAATGAAGAAGAGCCACCGGCTGGGGTTTCGCGAGAAAACTGGTGGAGAGGCAAGCGATATGAATTCTTCGAAGAATCGTACAAAGGGCAGATCGCCATGGCGCACCATCTTGATGATTGCGTAGAAGGGTGGATCTTTTCAAGTTTAAATGGTAAAGGAAGACTCATCCCGCATATGCGCGATCAGTTTATACGACCTTTTCTTACGACCGAGAAGAATGAATTCACTCTTTGGTGTGTCCGAAAGGGAGTTCCTACTATTGATGA
>Ga0206129_10000882_pt1 | contig 43369 bp, 33 predicted proteins | sample Helgoland_Spring_8_FD_148616 | JGI IMG/M metagenome (GOLD analysis project Ga0206129, IMG submission 148616) | Pelagic subsurface seawater microbial communities from Kabeltonne, Helgoland, North Sea - Helgoland_Spring_Bloom_20160502_2 | ecosystem: Environmental > Aquatic > Marine > Epipelagic ...
TGACTCTAAACTCGTTATCAAGAAAACAACCAATTTCCCTATTGATTATTCGGTAGTCTAACAAGGTTTTCATTGTTCAAAATGCATTTATAGGTATTCTAAATTGGAATTTCGAAAAAGTGACTAGGCTTTTTTTAAAATAGGTTTTTACCAATTATCTTTCAGGCTTATTAAGATTAAACCAGAAATAATTTTTAAGTATGTTAGAAAAGCAAGGACTTTATTTACCCGAGTTTGAACACGACAATTGTGGTGCAGGATTTATATGCAGTTTGACAGGTAAACGATCCAATGACATTATTCATAAAGCATTAGAAATTTTAGTAAAACTAGAACACAGAGGGGCGGTTAGCTCTGATGGTGTGACTGGGGATGGCGCAGGAATTCTTATCGATATTCCTCATGAATTTTTTAAAGCATATTGTGATTTCGAATTGCCAGAAGCTGGTGACTATGCGGTTAGTAATGTTTTTTTACCAAGAAAAGAAAACCAAAGAGCCTATTGTGTAGAAGTTTTTGAAACCGAAATTAAAAACCAAGGACTGCATATTTTAGGTTGGAGAGAAGTTCCTGTTAATAGTGATGTGTTAGGAGAAATAGCCAAAACAACTGAGCCTTTTGTAATGCAAGTATTTGTTGGAAAATCAGACCCAAAACAATCGGAGTTTGATTTTAACTTGAAATTGTTTGCAGCACGGAAAATATCAGAACATACAATATATGACTCTAAGTTATCAGAATCAAAATTCTTTTACCTTCCAAGTCTCTCAACAAAAATTATCATTTTTAAAGGCTTACTAAAGCCAGAACATATCAATGAATATTATCTGGATCTTTTCAACTCTGCCTTAGACACCCGATTGGCGCTTGTTCACCAACGTTTTTCAACCAACACCTTCCCGACCTGGGATTTGGCACAGCCCTTTCGATATATATGTCATAATGGAGAAATCAATACCCTAAGAGGAAATGTCTCACGTATGTATTCTAGAGAAGAAATCATAAAAAGTGATGCTTTTGGAGAGGACATCAAAAAAATAATTCCCACAATTCTAAAAGGAAAATCGGATTCAGCAACCCTAGACATGGTGGTCGAATTATTATTAATGACCGGCCGCTCACTTCCTGAAGTCATGATGATGTTAGTCCCTGAAGCTTGGGAAAAAAATCCAGACATGTCCGATTCTAAAAAGGCATTTTACGAATATAATTCTTGTCTAATGGAGCCATGGGATGGTCCTGCATCGATCCCTTTTACCGATGGAAATTTCATTGGAGCTGTTTTAGACCGAAATGGACTCAGACCGTCTCGATATACAGTAACTAAAAACGGGAATGTCATCATGTCCTCTGAAACAGGAGTGGTGGATATTGAGCCAGAAGAAGTTGAATTCCACGGACGCTTAGAACCAGGAAAAATGTTTCTTGTAGATATGAATGAAGGGCGTATCGTAAACGATGAAGAAATCAAAGAAAAAATCGCAGCGAAACAACCGTACAGAAAATGGCTGAACGAAAACTTAGTACATTTAAAAGACATCTCTGCCAAAAAAGGTCCTATTAAATATGACGAGGTGGATTTAAAGAAACGAGAAGTTGCTTTTGGATACACCAAAGAGGATCTAAATACCATTATCCGCCCAATGGCACAGTTAGGGAAAGAACCGATAGGCTCTATGGGTAGTGATACACCAATTGCTGTTTTGTCCGAACGCCCTCAACTGATTTACAATTATTTCAAACAAATCTTTGCGCAAGTAACCAATCCTCCATTAGATGGAATACGTGAAGAATTAATTACAGACATTAGTTTAACTCTTGGAAGCGACACCAATATTTTTGATATCAATTCTGAGGCATGTAAAAAGCTAAAAATTCAAAACCCTGTAATTTCAAAGCACGATTTAGATAAAATCAGAAATTATGACACAAACCCAAACTTCAAAGTAGAATCTATTTCGATGCTGTATGAAGTAAATCGTGGCTTAAACGAATTAGAAAGTGCACTCGAAGTCTTGGTAAACAAAGCGTCCAAAGCAATCGATGAAGGCGCGAATATTATTATTTTATCCGATCGATTTGTAGATGAAAATCATGCGCCAATTCCGGCCCTTTTAGCCTGTTCCTATGTGAACCATGCGTTGCATAAACTCAACAAACGCTCAAGAATCAGTTTGATTATAGAATCTGCAGAACCAAGAGAAGTTCATCATTTTGCACTCTTATTTGGTTTTGGAGCAAGCGCAGTGAACCCATATATCGTCAATGAAATTGTTGAAAAACAAATTAAAGACTCTGAAATCTCAGATTTAGAATACCTCACTGCGATTAAAAATTACAATAAAGCGATCGGAAAAGGCATCTTGAAAGTGATGAATAAAATCGGTATTTCTACACTTAATTCATACCGAGGGTCTCAATTATATGAGTGTGTTGGAATCAATTCAAACACCGTTGAAAAGTATTTTCCAAATACGCCAACTCGAATTCAAGGAATTGGGTTGATAGAAATTGAAAAAGAAATTGTAAAACGACATAAAAAAGCCTTCAATCCGAATATTGAATCAGATATTGAAATTGGTGGCGAATACAGATGGCGACGTGGACAGGAAAAACACATGTTTAATCCACTAACCGTTGCAAAACTTCAAGAATCAGTTCGTACGAATAAAGCCTCTACTTTTAAAGAATACTCAGAGCTCGTTGACGACCAATCCAAGCGACTTATGACCATCAGAGGTTTGTTTGAATTTGATCAATTTGATCCCATCTCAATTGATGAGGTTGAACCTTGGACCGAAATCGTAAAACGATTCAAAACAGGCGCCATGTCTTATGGGTCTATTAGTAAGGAAGCCCACGAAAACTTAGCGGTTGCCATGAATAGAATTGGCGGAAAAAGTAATTCTGGTGAAGGAGGAGAAGATGAAGATCGTTTCTATAAAAATGCACAAGGAGATTGGAGAAACTCAGCGATTAAGCAAGTTGCCTCTGGACGATTTGGAGTGACTTCAAATTACTTAACCAGTGCCAATGAAATTCAAATAAAAATTGCACAAGGCGCAAAACCTGGTGAGGGCGGTCAATTACCTGGTCCAAAAGTAAACCGCGAAATTGCAAAAACAAGAAACTCAACTCCCTATGTAGGATTGATTTCACCACCACCACACCACGATATTTATTCTATTGAAGATTTATCACAACTAATATACGATGTAAAATCCGCTAATAGAACGGCTCGAGTGAATGTTAAATTGGTGTCAGAAATTGGTGTCGGAACCGTGGCAGCTGGAGTAGCAAAAGCCAAAGCAGACGTAGTATTAATCTCTGGTTTTGATGGCGGTACAGGAGCGTCACCATTGACCTCTTTAAAACACGCAGGACTTCCTTGGGAATTAGGAATTGCCGAAGCACAACAAACATTGGTGATGAATAATTTGAGAAATCGAATTGTTTTGGAATGTGATGGGCAGTTAAAAACCGGACGTGACGTTGCGATTGCATGTCTATTAGGTGCTGAAGAGTTTGGTTTTGCAACCGCTCCTTTAGTCGCTTCGGGATGTATTATGATGCGAGTTTGCCATTTAAATACCTGTCCTGTAGGAATCGCAACTCAGAACCCAGAATTGCGTAAAAAATTCAAAGGAAAACCAGAGCACGTGGTGAATTATATGTATTTCGTAGCGCAAGAATTGCGTGAAATCATGGCACAATTAGGCTTTAAAACCGTTGATGAAATGGTGGGTCAGGTTCAAAAATTAAACCGCAATAAAGCCATTGAACATTACAAAGCTTCAGGTGTTGATTTAACACCTATTCTACATAAAGTTGAAGTCGCAGACGATGTAAAGTTATACAACACTGAGGAGCAAGATCACAACCTCGATGTCCATTTAGATTTCAAAATAATCAAACAAGCACATCAAGGAATTTTTAGAAGACAACGCACACATTTGAAGCTTCCAATTACAAATATTGACAGAGCTGTTGGAGCGATTTTAAGTAATGAAATCTCAAAAATTTATGGCGCAGATGGCTTGCCACAAGACACCATAAACATAGATTTTAATGGTTCTGCAGGACAAAGTTTTGGAGCTTTTACAACCAAAGGGGTGACCATGACCGTTCATGGAAACACCAACGATTATCTAGGAAAAGGATTGTCGGGTGCAAAACTAATCATCAAAGTTCCTGAAACAAGTACAATTGTTCCAGAAGACAATATCATCACAGGAAATGTAACACTCTATGGCGCAACAGCTGGAGAAGTTTATATCAACGGAAAAGCTGGCGAACGTTTTTGTGTTCGTAACTCAGGTGCTAAAGCCGTTGTTGAAGGAATTGGGGACCACGGTTGTGAGTACATGACTGGAGGTATTGCGGTAATTCTTGGAAGTGTTGGAAGAAATTTTGGAGCAGGAATGAGTGGCGGAATTGCCTATGTCCTAGATTCCGATAACACATTTACTCACAATTGTAATGGTGCCGATTTAAATATCGACCCAATCGAATTTGAGGAAGACGTAAATCAACTACGAACCTTAATCGAAAATCATTTTGTGGCGACGTCAAGTCCATTAGCAAAACGGATTTTAGAAGACTGGGAGGCAATGCTTCCTAAATTCAAAAAAGTACTGCCAGAAGAATACAGACAGGCGTTATTAAGATTAGAAAAAGAACAACTAGAAACAGTTTAAGGATGGGAAAGATCACAGGATTTTTAGAGTTTGAGCGTCAGGACGAAACCTATGAAGCGCCAAAAGAAAGAATAAAAAACTACAAGGAATTTACAATTCCATTAGAAACATCTAAATTAAAAGAACAAGGTGCACGCTGTATGGATTGCGGAATTCCGTTTTGTCATAGCGGCTGTCCACTTGGAAATTTAATACCAGATTTTAACGATAAAGTTTACAAAGGCAAATGGAAAGAAGCGGCAGAAATTTTACATTCTACCAATAATTTTCCAGAATTTACAGGCAGATTATGTCCGGCACCATGCGAAGAAGCATGTGTTTTAGGAATCAATGAAGACCCTGTAAGTATTGAAAACATCGAAAAAAACATTGTTGAAACTGCCTTTACGGAAGGCTGGATCACAGCACAACCACCAAAGGTAAGAACCGATAAAACAGTTGCTGTGATAGGCTCTGGACCTGCTGGACTTGCTGCGGCACAACAGTTAAATAGAGCAGGGCATTCCGTCACTGTTTTTGAACGCGACAAAAAAGTAGGAGGATTATTACGCTATGGAATTCCAGATTTTAAAATGGAAAAAAATGTGATTGATCGTCGCCTTAAAGTCTTGGAAGAAGAAGGAATCCTCTTTAAAACCAATGCACATGTTGGTGAAAACATAGATGCAAATCAATTAAAATCAGATTTTGACGCCGTAGTATTATGTGGTGGGGCAACTGTAAAACGAAACATTCCAATACCAGGTGCAGATTTAAAAGGCGTTCATCAAGCAATGGAGTTTTTAAAACTGAACAACCAGTATGTGGATGGGTTGGTAGATTTTAAAGACATTGTATCAGCGAAAGGCAAAAACGTTATTGTAATAGGTGGAGGAGATACAGGCTCCGATTGTATTGGAACGTCCAACCGTCATGGTGCAACATCTGTTACGAATTTTGAAATTTTATCGAAACCCTCAGAAGGACGTCCTGCAAATCAACCGTGGCCCTATTGGCCAATGAAGCTAAAGACAACCTCTTCACATCAAGAAGGAGTAGAACGATTTTTTAGCATCTCTACCAAAGAATTTATTGGAGATGATAAAGGCAACTTAAAAGCCTTAAAAACCGTTGAGGTTGAATGGATTTTTAAAGAAGGTGAACGTCCACAATTAAATGAAGTTCCAAATTCTGAAAAACTTTGGGATTGTGATTTAGTATTATTGGCACTAGGATTTACAGGTGCTGAAAAAACATTGGCAGATCAATTTGGTTTAGAAATGGATTTTAGAACCAACATCAAAGCCACCACTAAAGATTATGTTACGAATGTACCCGGTATATTTGTAGCAGGAGACATGCGACGCGGACAATCCTTAATTGTTTGGGCTATCTCTGAAGGAAGACAGGCGGCACACCACGTAGATGCTTATTTGATGGGCAGTTCCGTATTGCCTCTAAAAGACGATAGTGACTTGCCACGTGTTTAATATTATTTTGAGCACTGAACGTCATACAATATGTGGGGTAACTATCTAAAAAACAATAGTTTAACAGCAACTCTAAACAGTTGAGTTTAGATCATTTAAAGAGATAATCTCCCCGCTAACTGCGTAAAAATATAATTTCGACACATGAAACAACTAAACAAATACAGCCGAACGGTAACTCAAGACCCAACACAGCCAGCAGCGCAAGCAATGCTACATGCCATAGGGCTTACTAAAGAGGATTTCGAAAAACCCTTGGTTGGAATTGCAAGTACAGGTTATGAAGGCAACCCTTGTAACATGCACCTCAATGATTTAGCCAAGTTGGTAAAAGAAGGCACTTTAAACAAAGAAGTTGTAGGGCTTATTTTTAACACGATAGGTGTGAGCGATGGAATTTCAATGGGAACACCAGGAATGCGTTTCTCTTTACCCTCAAGAGATATCATTGCAGATTCCATGGAAACTGTTGTTCAAGCAATGAGTTATGATGGATTGATCACGGTTGTGGGTTGCGACAAAAACATGCCAGGCGCTTTAATGGCCATGATTCGGGTTGACAAGCCTGCCATTTTGGTATATGGAGGAACGATTGATTCGGGATGTCATAATGGAAAAAAACTAGATGTTGTTTCCGCATTTGAAGCTTGGGGAAGTAAAGTAGCAGGCACAATGTCTGAGTCTGAATTCGATCAAATTGTAGAGAAAGCGTGTCCAGGAGCTGGGGCTTGTGGAGGGATGTACACTGCTAATACAATGGCCTCTGCCATTGAAGCACTTGGAATGGCCTTGCCTTTTAACTCCTCTAATCCAGCAACAGGCGAAGAAAAAAAGAACGAAGCAATTAAAGCAGGAGAAGCCATGCGCATATTGCTCGAAAAAGATATAAAGCCATCAGATGTTATCACCAAAAAATCCCTTGAAAATGCCATTCGACTTGTGACCATTCTAGGCGGTTCTACCAATGCAGTTCTCCATTTTTTAGCCATCGCAAGAGCATCCCAAATAAAATTTACACTTGAAGATTTTCAAAGAATTAGTGATAGCACCCCATTTTTAGCAGATTTGAAACCCAGTGGAAAATACCTAATGGAAGATGTACACCGTGTTGGAGGAATTCCAGCCGTGATGAAATACTTATTAAACAAAGGACTCCTTCATGGAGATTGTTTGACTGTGACCGGAAAAACAATTGCTGAAAATTTATCTGAAGTACAAGATCTTTCTGAAGGTCAAGATGTAATCAAAACAATTGAAGAGCCAATCAAAACTTCAGGACATTTACGAATGCTTTATGGAAATTTAGCATCCGAAGGAAGTGTCGCTAAAATTACAGGAAAAGAAGGCTTGAAATTTAGAGGACCTGCAAAAGTTTTTGAAGGAGAATACGATGCTAATGACGGCATTCGTGATGGAAAAGTTCATAAAGGCGATGTAGTTGTCATTCGTTACGAAGGTCCTAAAGGAGGACCTGGAATGCCAGAAATGTTAAAACCAACGGCAGCTATTATGGGCGCTGGTTTAGGAAAAGATGTCGCTTTAATTACTGATGGACGTTTTTCAGGCGGTACACACGGATTTGTTGTGGGCCATATTACACCAGAAGCACAAGAAGGTGGAGTGATAGCTCTGGTAAAAGATGGAGATATCATCACTATCGATGCCGAAACAAATTCAATTCTTCTTGAGGTTTCTGAAAAAGAACTTAAAGAACGAAAAGCCCAGTGGAATGCACCCGATCTTAAAGTATCTAGAGGGGTATTATATAAATATGCAAGAACGGTTTCATCGGCATCTGAAGGGTGTGTAACCGATGAATTTTAAAATATAATTATGGAAACAGTAACCTCCAAACAAAAGGAATACTTAGAGCAACCAAAAGAACGTATTTCAGGAAGTGAAGCGATTGTAAGATGTTTATTAGCCGAAGGCGTAGAGGTTTTATATGGTTATCCTGGCGGAGCTATTATGCCCGTGTATGATGAACTCTATAAATATGAAGGCAAAATAAACCACGTGCTTACAAGACACGAACAGTGTGCCGCTCATGCTGCTCAAGGCTATGCCCGTATTTCTGGAAAAGTAGGTGTTGCTATGGCCACTTCGGGACCCGGTGCAACCAATTTAATTACAGGAATAGCAGACGCACAAATAGACTCAACACCCATTGTATGTATTACAGGGCAAGTGCCATCGCATTTGTTAGGGAGTGATGCGTTTCAGGAAACAGATATTGTTGGAATTTCTACCCCTGTTACCAAGTGGAATCACCAAATCACAAAAGCATCTCAAATCCCAGAAGTGATTGCTCGTGCTTTTTATATTGCTAGAAGTGGTCGTCCAGGACCTGTTTTAATTGACATTACAAAGGATGCCCAATTCGAAGAATTTGACTTCCAATACAAAAAATGTACAGGTGTTCGTAGCTATAAGCCTGTTCCAGAAATAGATGAAAATTCTATTACCGCTGCCGCTACGCTTATCAATTCTGCCAAAAAACCGATGATTGTTTGGGGTCAAGGCGTGATTCTTGGGAAAGCCGAAGAAGAATTGAAGGCTGTGATTGAAAAAACGGGGATCCCATCCGCATGGACCATTTTGGGCGCTTCAGCAATTCCTACCGCACACCCATTAAATGTTGGGATGGTTGGAATGCATGGAAATTATGCTCCTAACGTGCTGACAAATGAATGTGACGTATTGATCGCAATTGGAATGCGATTCGACGATCGTGTGACAGGAAAATTAGACGAGTATGCAACACAAGCCAAAATTGTTCATTTTGAAATCGATCCCGCAGAAATTGATAAAAATGTAAAAACAGATGTCGCAGTTTTGGGAGATGCCAAAGCAAGTTTGAAAAAATTAGTATCATTGCTAAATACTAATTCACATCCAGATTGGTTGCAGAAATTTAAGGATCTATATACTATTGAATACGATAAAGTGATCAAAAATGACCTTCATCCAACAGCCAAAGGCCTTACTATGGGCGAAGTACTTAAAGAAATAAACAGTCAAACCAAAGGCGAAGCAGCGATTGTTACAGATGTGGGGCAACATCAAATGATTGCCTGTCGTTATGCGGACTTTAACGTTAGTAAAAGCAACATCACCTCCGGTGGTCTCGGCACTATGGGCTTTGCATTGCCAGCAGCAATTGGTGCTAAAATGGCGGCTCCAGAAAGGGAAGTTGTTGCGATTATTGGTGACGGCGGATATCAAATGACAATCCAAGAGTTAGGCACTATTTTTCAGAACAAAGTTCCTGTGAAAATAGTCGTATTGAATAACGAGTTTTTAGGAATGGTACGTCAATGGCAACAACTATTTTTTGATAAGCGTTATGCCTCAACCGAAATGGTGAACCCTAACTTTGTGGCGATTGCACAAGGCTATTATATAGAAGCAAAAAAAGTAACCAAAAGAGAGAATCTGGCAGCGGCAGTAAAAGAAATGATCGCCAGTGATGAACCGTACTTCTTAGAAGTTTGTGTAGAAAAAGAAAACAACGTATTTCCAATGGTTCCATCGGGAGCATCGGTTTCAGAGATAAGATTAGAATAAGAATGGGAACAGAAAAACAACTTTATACAATTTCAATATATACTGAAAACAATATAGGATTGCTCAATCGTATTTCAGCAATTTTTCAGAGAAGACACATCAACATTGAAAGTATCAATACCTCTGTTTCAGAAATTGAAGGTGTATCGCGATTCACTATTTTGGTGAGTATGACCGAAGATCAAATCAAAAAGATTCTTGGGCAAATTGAAAAACAAGTGGAGGTTATAAAAGCCTATTACCACAACGAAGAAGATACGATTTATCAAGAATCATGCTTGTTTAAAATTAAATCAGACTTATTGTTTGAAGAGCGTCAAATTCAAAATATAATCAAAGAAAGCAATGCACGAATCGTTACTGTAAACAAAGAGTTTTTTGTACTTGAAAAATCGGGACGCAGAAGTGAACTAGAACAATTACACAGAGAATTAAGCGCATTCGGGATCATGCAGTTTGTACGATCGGGACGTATTGCAATAACCAAAGACAAATTAAAAATAACGGAAATGCTAAATGCATTCAAAAATTAACAAAATGGCAAATTATTTCAACACATTAACATTAAGAGAAAAATTAGAGCAATTAGGGAAATGTCGTTTTATGGACGCTTCAGAATTTGAAGATGGAGTAGCCGCACTAAAAGGCAAGAAAATTGTTATTGTAGGTTGTGGAGCCCAAGGATTAAACCAAGGTTTAAATATGAGAGATTCTGGTTTAGATATTTCTTATACACTTAGACAAGCTGCGATAGACCAAAAAAGAGAGTCGTATGTAAATGCAACGTCTAACAATTTTAATGTTGGAACGTATGAAGAATTATTGCCATCAGCAGACGTAGTTATTAACCTGACCCCAGATAAGCAACACACAAATGTGGTAAAAACAATTATGCCTTTACTAAAAAAAGGAGCCACATTGTCTTATTCTCATGGTTTTAATATTGTTGAAGAGGGAATGCAAATCCGTGAAGACTTAACTGTAATTATGGTCGCACCAAAATGTCCTGGTTCTGAAGTTAGAGAAGAATATAAAAGAGGGTTTGGAGTGCCAACATTAACCGCAGTACATCCAGAAAATGATCCAGAAGGAAAAGGCTGGGCGCAAGCAAAAGCCTATGCAGTTGCCACAGGGGGGCATAGAGCAGGGGTCTTAGAATCTTCATTTGTTGCTGAGGTAAAGTCTGATTTAATGGGAGAGCAAACTATTTTATGTGGGTTGTTACAAACAGGAGCAATTTTATCTTTTGATAAAATGGTAGCAGAAGGAATTGATGCCGGATATGCTGCTAAATTAATTCAGTACGGATGGGAAACTGTTACCGAAGCATTAAAGCATGGAGGTATTACCAATATGATGGACAGACTGTCGAATCCTGCAAAAGTAGAAGCATTTAGACTTTCTGAAGAATTAAAAGAGATTATGCGTCCATTGTTCCAAAAACATATGGATGATATTATGACGGGTCATTTTTCTAAAACAATGATGGAAGATTGGGCGAATGATGATAAAAATTTATTAACTTGGAGGGCGGCTACAGGAGAAACCGCTTTTGAAAAGCAAACAATTACAGAACAAGAAATTACAGAACAAGAATATTTTGATCACGGAACGTTATTAGTTGCTTTTGTTAGAGCTGGTGTTGAATTAGCTTTTGAAGCAATGACAGATTCTGGCATTATTGACGCTTCTGCATATTACGAGTCTTTGCACGAAACGCCATTAATTGCAAATACAATTGCAAGAATGAAATTAGCTGAAATGAACCGTGTAATTTCTGATACGGCAGAATATGGCTGCTATTTATTTGATCATGCTTGTAAACCGTTGTTAACAGACTTTATGAAGACTGTAAAAACGGATGTTATTGGTAAATCATTCAGTTCAGAGAACGGAGTTGATAATCAAGAATTAATTAGAATTAATGCGATTATTAGAAATCACCCAGTAGAAGTCGTAGGAGCAAAATTAAGAGCCTCTATGACCGCAATGAAAGTTATAAAAACAGACGCCTAAAACGAATGTCCGACACGACTCCTTATTTTCCAACAATTGAAGCAGTTGAAGCTGCTGCAAAAAAACTAGAAGGTGTAGCCAATATTACGCCTTTGACCCCCAACATGCAGTATTCATCAACGTACGATTGTAACATTAGTTTTAAACGCGAAGATTTGCAAGTTGTTCGATCCTATAAAATTAGAGGCGCTTATAATAAAATGTCTTCTTTAACTGAACAAGAAGCTGCTAACGGAGTGGTATGTGCAAGTGCAGGAAATCACGCTCAGGGAGTTGCATTGTCCTGTAAACTATTAAAGATACAGGGGACTATTTTTATGCCGTCCACCACCCCGAATCAAAAAATTGAGCGGGCCAAAATGTTTGGGGAACACTTTGTCAAAATCATTCTGATAGGTGACAGTTTTGACGATGCATACAATGCCGCTATAAAAGATTGTACAGAACGCCAGAAAACATTCATACACCCTTTCAACGACGAAAAAGTTATAGAGGGTCAGGCAACATTAGGCTTGGAATTGATCCACCAAACAGGGACTCCCATTGATTATATATTTGTAGCCGTTGGTGGAGGCGGACTTGCTTCGGGGCTGTCCACGGTTTTTAAACAGTTATCTCCAAACACTAAAATCATTGGTGTGGAGCCAGAAGGAGCTCCTTCCATGAAAATGGCGTTTCAAAAAGGAGAAGTTGTAGAATTAGAAGCGATTGATAATTTTGTAGATGGCGCAGCAGTCAAGCGTGTTGGAGATAAAAACTTTACGATTTGTAAGAGCAACCTACATGATATGATTACGATTCATGAAGGTAATGCGTGTCAAACGATCTTAGATTTATATAATAAGGAAGCGATTATAGCCGAACCCGCTGGTGCATTAAGTGTATCTGCTTTGGAAGAATATAAAGACGAAATAAAAGGAAAAAATGTAGTGTGTATTATCAGTGGCGGCAATAATGATATTACACGAACTGCGGAGATTAAAGAACGTGCTTTACTCTACTCAAACCTAAAACATTACTTTATAGTTACGTTCCCTCAACGTGCGGGTGCTTTGCGAGAGTTTGTAGTCGATATATTAGGACCGAATGATGACATCGCACACTTTGAATACACCAAAAAGGTGAATAGAGAAAATGATGTTGCAGTGGTGGGAATTGAGCTAAAATCTCAACACGATTTAGAGCCCTTGATTGCAAAAATGAAAGAATATAATTTTTATGGAGACTACCTAAACGAAAAACCTGATTTATTTCAGTTTTTAGTTTAGATAGTTCTTATATGGAGTCTCAACTTACTTTTTTGAGTAGTCCTTAACTTCAGTGACTCTTAGTGTGTTAACCATCCCTTTTTCTTTCATTGGCATAGCCGCCAAACTAATGACCATATCGTCTTTTTCAACGTATCCCTTATTAAAAGCAATTTCATTCACATCATTAATCGTTTGGTCCGTAGACGAAAATTTGTCATAATGAAAGGCACGAACTCCCCACAGCAAATTCAACTGAGAAATAATTCGTTTGTTCGATGAAAACACAAGAATATGAGCATCAGGACGCCAAGCCGAAATCTGAAAAGCAGTATATCCACTGTTTGTTAAGGTTGAAATGGCACGTGCGTTAATTTCATTAGCCATATTTGCGGCATGATAGCAAATAGACTTTGTAATGTAACGTTTTGTGCGAATGTGCGGTGGATTCTGAGGCACATTAATTAACTCTGAACTTTCGACAGTTTTTATAATATCTGACATTTTTTCAATCACTTGAACAGGGTATTGTCCAACAGAAGTTTCACCAGAAAGCATTACGGCATCTGCACCATCCATTACCGAGTTGGCAACGTCATTAACTTCAGCACGCGAAGGCGTAAGGCTGTTAATCATGGACTCCATCATTTGGGTCGCAATAATGACTGGGATACGCGCTTGCTTGGCTTTTAGAACCAATTGTTTTTGAATTAAGGGGACTTGATGCGCTGGAATTTCAACTCCCAAATCGCCTCTGGCAACCATTAATCCATCACAATACGCCACAATTTTATCAATATTTTCTACCGCCTCTGGTTTTTCTATTTTGGCGATAATTGGAATTTTAGAAGGACTGTGTTCAGCGATTAAGTCTTGCAACTCCATTAAATCTTCGGGGTGTCTTACAAACGAAAGTGCCATCCAATCCACTTCTTGAGAAATTGCAAATATCGCATCTTCTTTATCTTTTTCGGTAAGTGCTGGCTGTGAGATATCAGTGTTAGGTAAGTTAACCCCTTTTTTTGACTTCAAAGGACCTCCTTGAATGACTTTGGCCTTTACCTCATCTTTTTGGTTACTAGAAATGACTTCAAAAAGAAGTTTCCCATCATCCAATAAAATACGTTCGCCTGGTTTTGTGTCTAAAGGAAAACGTTCATAGGTCATATAAACGCGTTCTTTAGTACCTTCAAAACGTTCGCCTGTAGCAAATATAATTTCATCCCCTGGGTTTACAACCACATCATCTTTCATGACGCCTACACGGAGTTTAGGTCCTTGTAAATCTGCTAAAATGCAAGCATTGTAACCATGTTCCTCATTGATCTCTCGAATGTTTTTGATACGAGTTTTTACATCTTCATAGTCTGCATGTGAAAAATTAATTCTAAACACATTAACTCCAGCAGCAACCATTTTTAGGAGCATTTCCTTTGAACTTATTGCTGGGCCTAGAGTCGCGACTATTTTTGTTTTTTTTCTTTTATGTGACATTAATTAAATATTAAATGTTCTTTTGATTTTAGTTGTAAAACATCCACACGATAAGCTGTGGATATTTTGGATATATTTTGAATCGTATTTAGGACTTCTTTTTCATTTATAATTCCACCACCGTTGTCAATTTTTAAAAAATAATCAACTGAAGCGTGATCAGATAATAAGGAATGTACAGTCCATGCATGATCGTTACTTTCTGCAAATAAGCCGGTCGAAATAGGCACACTATTTTCTACAAGGCAATTGTTTTTAATGAGATGCCACGATGTTTGTAAAGCGTTATCATTCCATTCAAAAACAGAAAAAGAAGCAGTCGAATTTGTGAAATCTAAATCTTCTTTTGTGCGCACCAACCGTATTGCCAAATTTTGGTTTAAAAAGTATGCCAACCGATAGTCTTCAATATCGCTATGGATAGCCAATAGCGAGTAATTTGCATCTTCAAAATCATCAACAAGAAGTTTGTGTACTGCCATGTGTCTTAATAAACATTTTGTAAATATAAGATATTCACACAATAATTGACTTCGTATTGATGCTTCTTAGAGTTAAATTGTTACGAAAACGTTATAGTTTTTCTGAGTTTTTGATTAATAGGACTTATCAATCTTTCCTTGCAACGCAAAATAAGCGCGTTTTGAGACTTTTTCCTCTGCTTTCTTTTTAGAAGTTGCGCGAGCTTTTGCAATAGTTTTTCCGTCAATAAGAAGTTTTACAGAAAAATGTTGAAGAATGTCTTGTCCCGCATCTTTCTGGTTTTCAAAATTAAAATGTTTCTTTTCTTTTTGACACCATTCAATAATAAGGCTTTTGTAGCTGATTACTTTTCCTTCCAAAAGATCAATGTCCACATGAGGGGTAATGACCCTTTTGTAAATAAATTTTTCACAAACGGCATATCCTTTATCCAAAAAAACAGCTCCAATTAAGGATTCCAACAAATTCCCATGAATGTTATCCCCAAACTGACTGATGGGAATTTTTGTACGTAAAAAAGATGAAAGCCCCAGTTCTTTTCCGATTTCGTTAAGATGTTCTCTGCTGACAATTTTTGAACGCATTTTTGTTAAATATCCTTCGTTGCCATCAAGAACTTTTTCAAAGAGATAATGAGCGATGACAGCACTTAATACAGCATCCCCAACATATTCTAAGCGTTCATAGCTTATTGAGTTTCCAAAAGAATCTTTTTGATTGGTTGAGCCGTGTGTAAAGGCTTTTATATAGTAATATAATTTTTTAGGAGTGTATCCAACAATTTGGCTTAAAGAAGCCTTTAATGAAGTGTTATTAGGAGAATTTGGTTTGAATATGTTTCGAAAAGAAATCAATAGAGGTTAATCTAATTTCTTAAACACAACACAAGCGTTATGACCACCAAAACCAAACGTATTACTCATCACGATTTTAACATCTCGTTTTTGAGCCTTGTTTAGGGTAAGGTTTAATTCTGGGTCAATGTTTTCATCTGGAGTAACGTGGTTGATTGTTGGAGGAACGATGCCATGCTCTATCGATAAAATAGCAGAAATAGCTTCAATTGCTCCAGCGGCACCAAGTAAGTGTCCAGTCATGGATTTCGTAGAATTTATATTTATGTTTTTGGCATGTGCTCCAAAAACTTCTGAGATTGCTTTTAATTCAGCGACATCTCCCAATGGTGTAGAAGTTCCATGAGTATTAATCGCATCGACATCTTCTGGTTTAATTCCTGCATTTTCCAAACAGTTTTTCATCACTGCAATAACGCCAACTCCGTCAGGATGTGGTGCTGTCATGTGGTAGGCATCTGATGAGAGTCCACCTCCGATTAGTTCTGCATAGATTTTAGCTCCTCTAGCCTTGGCGTGGTCATAATCCTCTAAAACAAGTGCTCCTGCTCCTTCGCCCAATACAAAACCATCTCTGGTGGCATCAAAAGGCCTCGAAGCTGTTTCTGGGCTTTCATTTCTTGTAGATAACGCATGCATTGCATTAAACCCACCCATTCCTGATTCGTTTACAGTTGCTTCACTTCCGCCAGTAACAATAACGTCACAGTGTCCAAGACGAATTAAATTTAAAGCGTCAAAAATAGCATTAGCTGAGGACGCACAAGCAGATACGGTTGTATAATTTGGCCCCATAAATCCATGTTTGATAGAAATATTACCAGGCGCAATATCTGCAATCATTTTAGGAATAAAAAAGGGATTAAATCTAGGGGTTCCATTTCCATTGGCAAAGTTCATTACCTCGTTTTGGAAGGTTTCAATTCCGCCAATTCCAGCACCCCAAATAACACCTACTCTAAATTTGTTTAAGGTGTCTAAATCTAGTTTGGCATCTATGATAGCTTCGTCAGAAGCTACCATAGCATATTGCGCAAACCGATCCATTTTTCGGGCTTCTTTACGATTTAAGAAGTCCGTTACATCGAAATTTTTTAATTCACAAGCAAATTTTGTTTTGAAATGTTCGGTATCAAAATAAGTTACAGGAGCACAACCACTAGTACCACTTATTAGGGCTTCCCAATAAGCGTCTTTGTTATTGCCTATGGGAGTCAAAGCTCCCAAGCCTGTTACTACAACGCGCTTTAGTTCCATAAAAAATTAAAAGGTATTATTTTGCAGTTTCAATATATGAAACAGCCTGACCTACAGTAGCAATGTTTTCTGCTTGATCATCTGGGATTTGAATGTCAAATTCTTTTTCAAATTCCATTATTAGCTCTACAGTATCTAACGAATCTGCGCCTAGGTCGTTTGTGAAGCTAGCTTCTGTTACTACTTCGTTTTCATCAACGCCCAATTTGTCCACGATAATCGCTTTTACTCTTGATGCAATGTCTGACATAATCTTTAATTTTAAGTTTAAATTAGGATGCAAAAGTAAAAAACTTTATATTAAAAAACATAATTAGTTTAAAAATGTGCACTTATTTGTGTTAAAATCGACGATGTGTTAGTGTTTTACTTCTCAATGTGGATTATTATTCTTTTTTTTGTTGAACAATCCCCACCCAAAAAAATTTTTAATGAAACGAATTGCAATTTTTGCTTCTGGATCTGGATCGAATGCCGAAAATATCATTACATATTTTCAAAATAACAAGAAAGCTGAAGTAGTTTTGGTTCTTTCAAACAATCCAAACGCCTTAGTTTTAGAGCGTGCCAAGAAGTTGGGGGTTCAAAGCCTGGTGTTTAATAAACACCAACTGAACGATTCTAATTGGGCAGTTGAAAATTTAAAAAACCTTGACTTAATTGTATTAGCTGGGTTTTTATGGAAATTTCCGGAACATTTATTAGAAAACTATGAAAACAAAGTGGTGAATGTACACCCTGCTTTATTACCAAAATATGGCGGAAAAGGCATGTATGGGATGTATGTGCACGAAGCTGTGGTTGAAAACAGGGAGACGGAATCGGGGATTACAATTCATTATGTGAACGAGCATTACGACGAGGGGGCGATTATTTTTCAAGCAAAATGTACCATTACCGCCAAAGACACTCCTAGTGATGTTGCTGCTAAAATTCATGAATTAGAAATGAGATACTTCCCGGAAATTGTTCAACAGATACTTTCTAAAAATGGCTAAACCAAAAAAAAAATATTATACGGTTTGGAAAGGACATCGTACGGGAGTTTTTGAAACCTGGGATGATTGTAAATCACAAATCACAAATTTTGAAGGAGCACAATACAAATCATTTCCAACATTTGAATTAGCAAAAACCGCACTGAAAGGAAATTATAAAGATTATATTGGCAAGAGCAAAAAATTTTCGAGTGCTTTGTCCGAAACCCGATTGAAACTTATTGGTCAACCGAATTACAATTCTATTGCAGTGGATGCCGCTTCTAGTGGCAACCCAGGCATAATGGAATACCGAGGAGTCGATACTCAGTCCAAAAAAGAATTATTTCGTAAAGGCCCATACCAACATGGAACAAACAATGTGGGGGAGTTTTTAGCCCTTGTACATGGTTTGGCATTTTTAAAACAAAATAACAGCGATCGAATTCTTTATACAGATTCAAGGACTGCCATGAGCTGGGTCAAAAAAAAACAATGCAACACCAAACTGCAACGCACTGCCGCGAATACGGCTTTATTTACTCTTGTAGATCGAGCTGTTTTATGGCTAACAAACAACACTTACACCACCACTATTGTCAAATGGGAAACCAAGGCTTGGGGCGAAATTCCTGCCGATTTTGGGCGTAAATAAATTAAGTCATTAGAGCGTAGTTTATTGTTTTATAAGGACTAAAAAATACGTAACTTTGCTCTTTAAAATTTTAAAATATCCTATGAGTAAATTGGTAATTGTTGGAACCGTCGCATTTGATGCTGTTGAAACTCCTTTTGGAAAGACTGACAAAATTCTTGGCGGATCGGCTTCCTACATAGGGCTTTCTGCCTCGCAATTTGAAGTTGATAGCGCGATTGTTTCCGTAGTGGGCGGTGATTTTCCTCAGGATTATTTAGATCTTTTTCTTGAGAGAGATATCGATATTTCAAGTATCAAAATAGAAAAAGAAGGGAAGACCTTTTTTTGGAGTGGACGCTATCACAACGATATGAATACACGGGATACGTTGGCAACCGAACTTAACGTATTAGAAAACTTTCAACCGATAGTTCCTGAAGCTTATAAAGATGCGAAAATTTTGGTTTTAGGAAATTTACACCCGATTGTACAATCTAGTGTTTTAGATCAAATGTCAGACGCCTCTACATTGGTTATTTTAGACACGATGAATTTTTGGATGGACCATGCACTGAATGACCTTTTAGAAGTTATTAAGCGGGTGAATGTGATTACTATTAACGACGAAGAAGCCCGCCAATTAACAGGAGAATACTCTTTAGTAACTGCGGCAAGAAAAATACATGAGATGGGCCCCGAGTATGTGGTCATCAAAAAAGGAGAACATGGAGCATTACTATTCAATGGAACCAATGTATTTTTTGCACCGGCTCTCCCATTAGAATCTGTTTTTGACCCTACTGGAGCAGGCGATACTTTTGCAGGAGGATTTGCAGGGTTTTTAGCCCAGACAGAAAACATATCTTTCGAGAACATGAAAAAAGCGGTTATTTATGGGTCCACGCTTGCATCGTTTTGTGTTGAGAAATTTGGCACAGAACGTTTGGAGTCTTTACACCCCGAAGAGGTGCACACACGCCTCAAAGCTTTTAAAGATCTGACAAGATTTGAAATAGAGTTAACAACATAATTAAACGCGCCAATTTGGTGCGTTTTTTATTTAATATATAATTAGGAAACGAAAATGAGCGATGCTATAAAACACGAATGTGGAATTGCACACATTAGACTTTTAAAACCATTAGAGTTTTATAAAAAGAAATATGGAACAGCTTTTTATGGAATCAATAAGATGTATCTCATAATGGAAAAGCAACACAACCGTGGTCAAGACGGTGCAGGTTTTGCAAGTATTAAATTAGACATGCAACCTGGAGAGCGCTATATAAGTCGTGTGCGTTCGGTTGCGCAACAGCCCATTCAAGATATTTTTGCTCAGATTAATAATCGAATTAATGATGTATTGGCAGAGCATCCAGAATTGACGAATGATGCGGAGGCACAAAAAAAAGCAGTGCCGTATTTAGGAGAGGTCATGCTGGGTCATGTCCGTTATGGTACATTTGGCAAAAACAGTGTTGAAAGCGTACACCCCTTTTTGAGGCAGAACAATTGGATGCATCGAAATTTGATTTTAGCAGGAAATTTTAACATGACGAATGTTAAAAGCTTATTTAAAAATCTTGTTAAGATTGGACAGCACCCTAAAGAGTACACAGATACCATTACCATTATGGAGAAAATTGGACATTTTCTGGATGATTCGGTTTCAAAACTTTATAAAAAGCTCAAAAAGGAAGGCTATAATAAAATGGAATGTTCACCCTTGATTGCGGAGCGTTTAAACCTTAAAAAAATATTAACCAAAGCGGCTAAAAGCTGGGACGGTGGTTATGCTATGGCGGGGCTTTTAGGGCATGGAGATTCTTTTGTTTTAAGAGATCCATCGGGCATCCGACCAGCCTATTACTACATGGATGATGAAGTTGTCGTTGTCGCTTCCGAGCGTCCAGTGATTCAAACAGTTTTTAATGTTAACTATGATGAAGTTCACGAGTTACCCCCTGGAAGTGCGATTATTACAAAAAAATCAGGAGAAACATCCATAAACAAAATTTTAGAACCTTTAGAGCGCAAGGCTTGTTCGTTTGAACGTATTTATTTTTCCAGAGGAAGTGATGCCGAAATTTATCAAGAACGAAAATTACTCGGAAAACTGATTGTTCCTGAAGTTTTGAAGCATGTAGATTATGATATTAAAAACACCGTTTTTTCATACATTCCTAATACAGCAGAAACATCGTTTTTTGGGATGATTGAAAATGTTGAAGAGTATTTGAATAAAACGAAAACTGAACAAATTTTAAAAGGAAAACGCTCTCTTTCTGCGGAAAAAGTAACACAGATACTTTCGGAACATACACGTGTCGAAAAAATTGCTATTAAAGATGTCAAGTTAAGAACCTTTATCACAGAAGATAGTAGCCGTGATGATTTGGTAGCGCATGTGTACGATGTTACTTATGGCGTTATTAAGCCAGAAGATAACCTTGTTATTATTGATGATAGCATCGTTCGAGGCACAACCCTAAAGAAAAGTATTCTGAAGATGTTGGATCGTTTAACGCCAAAACGAATTGTGGTGGTGTCTTCAGCGCCTCAAATTCGCTATCCAGATTGTTATGGAATTGATATGGCAAACCTCGAAGGGTTGGTTGCGTTTAGAGCCGCACTGTCTCTGTTAAAAGATGCTGACATGTATCATATTGTCGAAGAGATTTATACACGATGTAAAGCCCAAGAAAATTTAGAAGACTCGAAGGTTCAAAATTTTGTAAAAGAAATTTATGCACCATTTACACCTCAACAAGTGTCGGACAAAATTGCAGAGCTATTGAGTGAAGATGGAATCAATGCTGAGGTTAAAATCATATTTCAATCTATAGAGAATTTACATAAAGCCTGTCCGAAAAATTTAGGAGATTGGTATTTCACAGGAAATTACCCGACCCCCGGAGGTAATCGAGTAGTAAATAGGGCATTCATAAACTTTTTTGAAGAAAATAATGAGAGAGCTTACTGATAAAAAGTGCAGTTTATCTAGTAAATATGCAGTTTATCTAAAATAAATTTTTACTACTCATTAAACTTATATATTTGAATCACCATAACATAAGTAGGTTAAGTTCATGGTAGATTTGGGGCAAAAAAGGTGAACGCAAGTTCACCTTTTTTATTTTCCACATTTTTTTAACTCTTATTTTGCAGCAGCAAAACGTGTTTCAACCTCTTTCCAATTAATCACATTAAAGAACGCTTCAATATAATCTGGACGACGGTTTTGGTAGTTCAAGTAATAGGCATGTTCCCATACATCTAGGCCTAAAATTGGAGTTCCTCCACAGGACACACCTGGCATTAATGGGTTGTCTTGATTTGGTGTAGAACACACCTCAACTTTTCCACCTTTATGGACACACAACCAAGCCCATCCAGATCCAAACTGCGTTGCAGCAGCTTTACTGAATGCGGTTTTAAAACCCTCAAAAGAACCATAAGCAGCAAGAATAGCATCTTTGAGTTCGCCCGAAAGGTCTTCTTTTCCTACGGGATTCATAACTTCCCAAAACAGCGAATGGTTGTAAAATCCACCACCGTTATTTCGGACAGCCTTATTAGACATGTCCAAGTTTTCAAGGATTGTTTCAATGGATTTGTTTTCTAAATCCGTGCCAGCAATTGCAGCGTTTAGATTGTTTGTATAGCCGTTATGATGTTTTGAATGGTGGATTTCCATTGTTCGTGCATCAATATTCGGTTCGAGAGCATCATAAGCATAATTTAATTTTGGTAATTCAAAAGCCATAAAAATTTGTTTTTAAATGTTTAAATAATAATTCCAAAGTTACAATATTCAAATAATAATTATAGGCATATGTAATTAAGATTGTTTATTTTGGTATAAATTTTATTTAGTGAACGCATCAACATTCAACATCTATAATGCATCGGCAGGAAGTGGTAAAACATTTACCTTGGTCAAAGACTATTTAAAAATAGTTTTGACTTCCAAAGAGTTTTTACCTCATCGCCATATTTTAGCAATTACCTTTACAAACAAGGCTGTGGATGAAATGAAAACGCGAGTTATAGAAGCGCTAATGACATTTGCTGCACCGTCTATCTTAACAAAATCAGATGCCTTATTTGAACAAGTTGTTAAAGAGTTAGATCGTTCGCCAAAAGAAATTCACCATAAATCCAACCAACTTCTCAGTAAAATACTGCATAATTATGCAGCCTTTGACATTTCTACAATTGATAAGTTTACTCAAAAACTGATTCGCACTTTTGCATTCGATTTAAAACTCCCCATGAATTTTGAGGTTGAATTAGACACAGATTTTTTACTAAAAAAAGCGGTCAGTCGTTTACTGTCCAAAGCTGGAAAAAATAAGGAACTCACAAAAGTGTTGGTTGAGTTTGCGATTGAAAAAGCAGACGATGATAAAAGTTGGAACATTGCTTTAGATTTAGCCAAAACAGCCAAGCTTTTAACAAGAGAATCAGATGCGCCTTATCTAGAAGAACTTTCTCAATGTACGTTACAAGATTTTGGCACCCTGAAATCAACCTTAATAAAAGAGATTCGCGAAACAGAACTACAGATTGTTGCGTTGTCCACCCAGATTTTAGAGTTGATTTCAGCCAGTGGTATTGAATTTTCAGATTTTACAAGAGGGTCCTTACCAAAACATTTTAAGGCATTAAGATCCAAAAAATTTGATCTTAGTTTTACAGCCCAATGGCAACAATCCATAGAAACCACCGCGTTGTACACCAAAAAAGCCTCCCCTAGTGTTACCGCCGCTATTGATAGGCTACGCCCCCAACTTGTAGCGGTATTTCAAAAAACCAAAGAATCCGTTTATCGTATTCGGTATTTAAATAATATTAGAAAAAACACCACACCACTTTCGGTTTTGAATTTGATTCATCAAGAACTAAAAACGATCAAAGACGAAGAAAATTTGTTGATGATTTCTGAATTTAATACCATCATAAGTCAGCAAATAAAAGATCAGCCAGCACCTTATATTTATGAACGTATCGGTGAAAAATTTAATCATTTTTTTATTGATGAGTTTCAAGATACTTCCGAATTACAATGGGAAAATTTGACTCCCTTAATAATAAACACATTGGCGCAAGAAAATGGGAGTTCTATGTTGGTAGGAGATGCCAAACAAGCAATTTATCGATGGAGAGGTGGGAAGTCAGAGCAGTTTATCAATTTATATAACAATGCGACTACATTCCCTTTTGAAGCGACACTTTCTAAACTTCCAACAAATTATAGAAGTTGCAGTCAGGTGGTTGATTTTAACAACAAATTTTTTAAACACCTATCAACGGTTGTTTTCTCAAATGACACCTATAAGGCACTATACCAGTCAGCGTCTCAATTAGAATTTAAAAACAAGAAGGGGTATGTGAATATTTCCTTTTTGGAGTTTGAAAAGGGAGCAGATAAATCACTTTTATATGCAGAAAAAGTTTTAAAAATTATTCGATCTTATTTGGATTCAAGCGAGGATGCAGCCATGAAAGATATTTGTGTGTTGGTTCGAAAACGAAAAGAAGGAGTTGCTGTGGCAAATTTATTAAGCCAATCTAAAATTGATATTGTCTCGAGTGAAACTCTATTAGTGGCACAGTCACCAGAAGTAAATCATATTATGAACGTATTGGAATATATGCATGAACCTTCTAATATACAAGCCAAACTCGAGGTGATCAATTATGTTGCAACCCATACCGATGTAGGGGATCCACACTTATTTCGTTTAAAGTGTATCCCTTTAAATCGTGTTGCTTTTTTTCGAGCGCTGCAACCCTTAGGACTAAATTTCAATCTTAGAACAGCATTACAACTTTCTATATATGAATCTGTAGAGTATATAATTAGTAGTTTTCAACTTGTAAAAACCTCGAATGCTTACATTCAGTTTTTCCTAGATTTTGTAATTGAATTCACTCAAAAAACAACATCGAGTGTCCGTCAATTTATAGATCACTACAATCTAAAAAAGGACACTTTAAGTGTCGTCACTCCAAAAGGAATAAATGCCGTTCAAATAATGACGATTCATAAATCTAAAGGACTGGAGTTCCCAGTTGTTATTTTTCCATTTGCAGAATTGGATATTTATAAAGAATTGGAGCCTAAAGAATGGATGCCAATGGATACTTCTTTTGCTCCTTTTTCACATTTTTTATTAAATTATAACAAAGATTTTGAAGCATTTGGAACGGAAGGCGCTGCCATCTTTAAGGACCACCAATCAAAATTGGAGCTCGACAACATTAACCTGTTGTACGTAGCGCTCACTAGGGCAGTTGAGCAATTATATATTGTTGGAAATGCAGCGGTTGCCAAAAATGGAGCTGAAAATCTTAAAACATATTCCGGACTTTTAATTAATTATTTAAAATCATCAGGACGTTGGAAAGACGGAAAGTTGGAATATGAGCTTGGAAAGCTCCAAAGCATAGAAACTCCAAAACCCGCCAAATATCCGACAGTATATCAGAGTAAATTTATATCAACTCCAAAGGCACATCTCAATGTATCAATGGCAACAAATGCGGGATACCTATGGGATACTGTACAAAAAGAAGCACTTGAGAGAGGGAATTTGGTTCATTTACTAATGTCAAAAATTTATACCAAAGACGACATTGAAATTACGTTGAATGATTTTTTTAATGCAGGTGTGATATCATCAGCTCAAAGCGACGCACTTTTAAAGACCTTAGAGGCGATTGTTGGCCACCCATTGTTAGCACCCTATTTTAGTTCAGACTTAGAGGTTTATAACGAAAGAGAAATTATGACTTCCAGTGGAAAAATCATTATTCCAGATCGGTTGGTTGTTTTCAAAGACTCCACAGCCGTAATTATTGATTATAAAACAGGTGACTCTTACGATAAATACGAAGCTCAACTCGAAAATTATTCGAAAATTATTGAGGAAATGGGGTATAAGGTTACCAAAAAAATAATCGTGTATATAAACGCCAGTTTACAGGTTAAAGTGTATTAGCTTTAAGACACTTTTAAATTCAAATTTCGTTAACCTGTAGCCCTTTGAAATTAATATTGTTTTTTTTGTGTAGAATATTTGTTTTATAGAATTAACGCCTTATTTTTGCATCTAATTAATCAAATAAACTAAAAACATCACTCATGAAAAATCTTAACAGATTAATTCTCACAACATTACTAGTGTTTGCGATTGGTAATGTAAATGCACAAGACGAAAATAACCCATGGCAAATTACAATAGGTGTAAATGCTGTAGATGTATTTCCTGTCGGTGAAGACGCTCCTCAAGGAGATTATTTCCAAGAATTTTATAACGTGGAAGACAACTGGAGCATTCTTCCTTCAGTCTCTTTAATTACACTACAAAAATACATAGATGAGGGTTTCTCAGTAGGTATTTCGGCATCTATCAACAGACTTGATAAATGGGGACAAACTGAGGATGGAACTCCAGTTTCTGTAAATAACTTAATGTATTATGCAGTTGATGGAAATGTAAAATATAGCCTTTCCGGTTTATTAAACACTAAAAAACTAGAGCCATTTGTTGGAGTTGGTGGTGGATATACTTGGATCGAAAAAGGACCTTACAGCCCAACATCTACTTCTGGAGATTCTGGTGCTTTAATTGGAGCTGGAACTTTAAATGGAACCGTTGGTTTGGCGTATTGGTTTTCTGACAATTTTGGAATCACAGCGCAGTCAACATACAAGCATTCTTTTAAAGACTACTTAACAAAACATTTCCAACATTCTGTAGGAGTTGCTTTCAATTTTGGTGGAACTGATACAGATGGTGACGGCATATATGATAAACATGATCTTTGTCCAGAAGTTCCTGGTTTAGAAGAATTCAATGGATGTCCTGATTCAGACGGAGATGGCATTGAAGATTCAAAAGATACATGTCCAGAATTAGCTGGTTTAGCTGAGTTCAATGGATGTCCTGATACAGACGGAGACGGTGTATCTGACAACAACGACACATGTCCAAATGAAGCAGGTTTAAAATCCTTAGCAGGATGTCCAGATGCCGATGCAGATGGTTTAGCAAATGCTCAGGATGAATGTCCAAATGAGGCAGGTCCAGTTGCTAACAATGGATGTCCTTGGAAAGATGGCGACAGCGATGGCGTATTAGATAAAGATGATAACTGTCCTACGGAAGCAGGAACTGTTGCAAACAATGGTTGTCCTGAAGTTGTTTTCCCTTCAGAAGAAGAACAAAACGAACTCATCAACTACTCTAGAACCATTAATTTTGCACTTGGAAAATCAAGCTTTAAAGAAGATGCTTATCCAACTCTAAAAGCAATTACTGCAATCTTAAAAGAGTATCCAAAAGCTAGCTTTGTTGTAGAAGGTCATACAGACAGTACTGGTACTAACAATAACTTCAACCAATTACTTTCAGAAAGAAGAGCTGAAAAAGTTGTAGATTATTTAGTCGAAAATGGTATTGCAGCTGATAGATTAAACTCAATTGGTTTTGGTGAAAACAAACCAATTGAATCGAACATGACTGAAGCAGGAAGAACTGCTAACAGACGTGTAGAAGTAAAATTGGCGGAATAGTTTTTACTATTTCATAATAAAAAGCTTAAAACGCTTCGCTATTGCGAAGCGTTTTTTTATTTTTATAACATGACAAGTTTTATTTATGACGTCCTAAAAGATTTGGAAACCCATTCGAAAGATGTTTCCAAACTCAGCCTCATTCTCCCTAACAAACGGGCTGGGATATTTCTCAAGATGGAATGGTCTAAATTAAATAAAACAACGGGGTTTTTACCCCAAATAATTGCTATTGAAACGTTTATAGAAGAATTATCTCAACTAAGGCTTCTTAGTAATACCGAACTAATCTTTGAGTTTTATGAAGTTTATTTAGAGCTTACCCCACTAAATGAAAGAGATTCATTTGATCGTTTTTCAAAATGGGCTCCCGTTGTGCTTCAAGATTTTAATGAAATTGATCGCTATCTAATTCCTCAGAATCAAATTTTTGAATACCTGTCCGCAATTCAAGAAATCAACCACTGGTCTTTAGATCCAAACACCACACCACTAATCAAAGGCTATTTATCTTTTTGGAAAAAGATACAGACCTATTATAAAAAATTTACGGAGCATCTTCTTCAAAAAGGAGTGGGATATCAAGGTTTAATTTATAGGGAGGCCGTAGAAAATTTAGAACTATATATTCAAAACCATCAAGACAAGTCCCATATCTTTTTAGGATTTAATGCTTTGAATGCATCTGAGTCAACGATTATTCAGGAGTTGTTACAACAAGACAAAGCAAAAATTTATTGGGATATTGACCAAATATTTCTAGATTCTCCTCAACACGATGCAGGCTATTTTATAAGACAACATCAAAAAAGTTGGAGCCATTTTAAATCACATCCTTTTAATTGGGTTTCTAATTATTATACCAAACCCAAAAACATTTCTGTCATTGGAACCCCAAAAAACATAGGTCAAGTTAAGTATGTAGGGGCATTATTACAGCAATTATACACAGAAAATAAACTTCAAAACACTGCCCTAGTTTTAGGAAATGAAGCGCTACTAATTCCGATATTGAATTCAATACCAAGCTCTATAGAAGATATCAATATTACTATGGGATTACCTTTAAAGCAAATTCCTTTTTCAGCTTTTATTGATCAATGGTTCCAACTTCATAAAGACCCCTCTCCCTTATATTATTATCAAGATGTGATAGGTGTATTATCACATCAATTTGTGCGCCCCTTGTTTCAAACTGAAGATCAAGATGCCGCTCAATTAATCATGACAACAATCAAACAGCAAAATCTAATAAGCCTCTCCAAAGATCAAATCATTGCCATTGCTCCTGATCATAAAGAAAATTTAGAACTTTTGTTTGAGACTTGGAACGACCAACCCACGAATGCAATCGAAAGTGTTTTATCGCTTATTTTTAAACTTAAAGACCATTATAACAAATCTAAAAACAAGCACCTATTAGCTTTAGAATATTTATATCGGTTCTCTGAAATTTTTAACCACCTACAACGCCTCAATACACGCTATAGCTACATCACAAATATCAAAGTTTTACAAAGCATTTATAAAGAATTATTAAGCCTTGAAACCTTGGATTTTAAAGGGCAGCCATTAAAAGGATTACAGATCATGGGAATGTTGGAGTCTCGTGTTTTAGATTTTGAAACGGTGATAATTGTCTCTGTAAATGAAGGGGTTCTCCCGGCAGGTAAAACAAATAATTCATTCATCCCCTTTGATGTTAAAATTGAAAATGGGCTTCCTACCTACAAAGAAAAAGACGCTGTTTACAACTATCATTTTTATCGATTGCTTCAACGTGCTAAGAATGCGCATATTATTTATAACACAGAACCTGATGTATTAAGTGGCGGTGAACGCAGTCGTTTTATAACCCAACTAGAGTTTGAAGCACATCATGCTTTAGATCATAAAATAGTAATTCCAGAAACGCCGCAAATCACCCCACATGCATTAACTGTAAAGAAGACGCCTGAAATCATTTCAAAACTCAAAAGTGTCGCTGCTAAAGGGTTTTCCCCTTCATCATTGAGCCAATACATTCGGAATCCAATGGATTTTTATAATCAGAAACTATTGGGTGTAAAAGAGGATATAACTTTAGAAGAAACGGTTGCTGCAAATACATTTGGAAGTATTATCCATAATACATTAGAAGCTTTTTACAAACCTTTTATTGGGCAGGTATTGCAGCCGTCAATGCTTACAGAACTAAAACCCAAAATTGACAGTACAGTTGCCCATTATTTTAATGAGATTTATAAGGAAGGTGATATCTCTCAAGGACTTAATCTTATTAGTTTTGAAATTGCCAAACGATATATTTCAAATTTTTTATCCTATGAATTGGCATGTATAAATAAAGGAGATGAAATTATAATTGAGGCGATTGAGTCCAAAATGGCTGTTGCCATTGATATTCCTGAACTTCAGACTCCGATTCAACTGATCGGAACCATTGATCGTATTGATATGTGTAATGGCACTCGTAGAATTATAGATTACAAAACGTCTCAGGTATCTCAATCTGAAATGGAATTGGTAAATTGGGACGATATTACAAACGACTACAAAGCACACAGTAAAAGTTTTCAAATTATGACCTATGCGTATATGTTAAATGCCCAAACGCCTTTTACCACGCCTGTAGAAGCGGGAATCATCTCTTTTAAAAATCTAAAATCAGGATTGCTAAAGTTTGCCAAGAAAGACAAGCCAGGGTCGTATGCTCAAAAAACAACCGTGTTGTCCTCCGATCTTTTGGTGCGTTATGAGTATGAACTCAAAACACTCATTCTTGAGCTTTTTAATCCCGATATTGATATTACCGAAAAAGAGGTTTAGATGGTCATTCAAGAAATAAACAAAGTCATTAAAGGTCCGCATCGTTTGCCGATTCTACTGGATGTCTTTTATAATAACACTGTAGAGCATGCGCCATTACTCATTTTTTGCCATGGGTATAAAGGGTTTAAGGACTGGGGGGCTTGGAATCTATTTGCAAAGACGTTTGCGGCATCGGGGATTGCCGTGCTGAAATTTAATTTTTCTCATAATGGCGGAACTATTGAGCAGCCAATTGATTTCCCAGACCTTGAAGCTTTTGGTCATAATAACTATACTAAGGAATTAGACGATTTGAATCAAGTATTAGATTGGGTTGAAACCGCCTATGCAAAACACTCTAATATTAATGTGTCTAACATTACTTTAGTAGGTCACAGTCGAGGCGGTGGAATTGTCACTCTAAAAGCAGCAGAGGATTCCCGTGTTAAAAAACTTGTAAGTCTTGCAGGAGTTTCGGACTTTAAATCTAGATTTCCCAAAGGGTCGGATCTTGATGTTTGGAAATCGACAGGTGTACGATTTGTTATGAATGGGCGTACCAAACAACAAATGCCACATTATTACCAGTTCTATGAGGACTTTATGGCGAATGCGTCTAGACTTACAATTCAGCTAGCTGCTAAAAGTTTAAAAGTACCTCATTTAATTATTCATGGAGATGCAGACACAAGTGTGGATTTAAAAGAAGCTTTTGCACTGCATAAATGGCATCCAGGAGGTCAGTTGGTTGTACTAAAGGGCGCAAATCATGTGTTTGGAAGTCATCATCCTTGGGATTTTAGTGAATTACCCCTGTATTTACAGCAGATTCACTCAAAAATTACCCACTTTATTAACAATTTGTGCTAGTTCTTAAAAAAAAGAGCATTTATCTGATATTTTTTTTGGAAAGAACAAACTAATTTTTGTAATTTAGACTAAAATAAATATATATTATGGGATATTCATTCAAAAATAGTAAAGGAAAGACGTATTTTTTACACACTAAAGATGTAATTCTTAAAGGTGGTAGAGAGCAAACTATCTATTATTTCGCAAAAGATGAGCGTAGTAATTCATGCGATCTTCCTGCTGGAAAAAAGATTGTAGAAAACGAAAAAACAGGACTCCCTTTTGTTAAAAAGGCCTAAGTTTTTCAATCTTATCAAAAAAAAACCCACTCTTATTGAGTGGGTTTTTTTTGTGCTTATAATATTAGGTCCAGATTTTATCTTTTTTCGGTCTTAAAACAGTATAAATCATAATTAAGGCAACAACTAAATGCATAAAGCCAAATTGCTGAGGGAGATCAAGGTACTTGCTTAAAATCAGATACCCTTGGAACAGATTTATAACTAAAATAGCACATCCGATTCTATTGCTCAGAGCCATTGCAGCCTTGTTTTTTTCGTCGAAGGGAGTGTTTATTGGAAGCGTGACAATCACTTGCCCCAAAAACATTACGATGATAAACAAATGTACTATATTATTATCTTGTGCATAACCTATTCCTTCTCCGATTATTGGACATATGCCAAAAAAACAAATTCCAAAAAGAAACAAAGCACGGATTCTTTTTATTGCTCCATATGCTGCGACTAAGATAAAAATGAAACAAAAAATATTGCCTGCACTTTCTAGTATAGGATTCATGAGGGGATTATTATAATAAGGTTTAGGTCAGTACCAATATAATCAAATTTGTAATTTAATACAAATTTTTTTGTGTTAACTTACAATTAAGTTTTTGTTCTTTATAGGGAAACCTGTTGTGACGCTCTACTATTTTTTTAAATACAATGAAGAAGATTCTCAAAAAAAGGACATGCCAAAGCTGTTTTTCCTTTTAACTTTTGTATTTTAAATAATATAAAACTACATTTAGTAGTTATTTTTTTAATACCCATTATATAAATTGTTGATATGAAGCCAATCATAAAATGTGTTTTATGGGCCATGTTTTTAGTGCTCTATTTGGGGTGTTCCAAAGACAATCCAGACGAACAAACGCCAGAAGTGGTGGAAGCTTACGAAGCTTTAAATGTATCTTATGGTCCGGATGAAAATCAAGTGTTTGATATTTACCTCCCTGAAAACAGAACGGCTTCTACTAAAACACTCATTTTGATTCACGGTGGCAGTTGGTTTTCTGGAGATAAATCGGACATGAATACGATCAAGTTGTTCATTTCAACACTTCACCCAGATGTGGGTATTATTAATATGAATTATACCTTGGCTGGGGTTAATAACCCGCCAGTCCCAATGCAAACGGAGGATATTTCAGCGGTGGTTGATTACCTTTCTACCAATAAAACATCCCTTATTATTAGTGATGATATTGGGTTTATTGGTGTGAGTGCGGGAGCTCATTTATCATTATTGTGGAGTTATGCATATGATACTAATAACCAAGTTGACATGGTTTGCAGTATTGTTGGCCCAACCAATTTTACAGATCCTAATTATTATGACAATCCTCTTTATCAACCAGTTTTTCAATTATTTGGAAACCCCTCTGTTGAATTTTTAGAATCTGCAAGTCCTTATCATAGAGCTACCGCAACTTCTCCACCAACACAGCTGTTTTATGGCGGCATGGACCCCTTAGTTCCAACCTCACAAGGCGTAGACATGGATGCACAGCTTACGACACTAGGAGTCACCCATGAGTTTCACTTTTATCCAGACGAAGGTCATGGCTGGGAAGGCGCAAATTTGTTAGACACCACCACAAAGATTTCAACGTTTATAGAAACATATATAGAAACGGAATAACTCCAGTATTCAAGTCTAGCATCATCAACAGCCATCAATTTAATTGATCTTTAGTTAGATTTACAGGAGACACATGTTAATGAATGCATTTATTTAATATTTTATTCATACATTTAAGCATAATATTAAAATCAACATTTATGGAAAATCTTTCAATTTTAGCACAGCTTATTGTTTCAATATCTGTAGTTATTGTGTGGGTTTTTAGATATGATAATATTGTTTTAGAATTTAAACAATACGATTTGTCTAGTTTGGTAAGAAATGCAGTTGGTGCATCAAAAATTGCATTGGCAACTGTTTTGATACTAGGAATTTGGTATCCAGAATTTTTAGTTCCCGCATCGCTATTAATGGCATTTTTAATGCTAAGCGCTCAATATTTTCATGTGAAAGTAAAAAACCCTTTTGTAAAATTCATTCCCTCTTTTGTTCTCTTAATCCTATGCTTATTTATTGCTGCTTTTAATTATGGATTGTTATAGAGAATGGATTTAAACTTACTTATCCTTTTATTTTCGGCGATTTCGTTTATTTTTTATGGGATAAGCTCTTTTTTTTCAAGGCGAATGCTATCCGAATATGCGCGTTGGGGCTATAAAAACCAACGGATTTTGCTCGGTTGTTTACAACTATTAGGAGCAATTGGTTTACTTGTTGGCATCCTCAATCCCATATTGCTTACTGTGGCGTCCTTTTTATTAACGTTTATGATGGTTACTGCTGTTTTTGTAAGAATTAAAATAAAGGACAGCATTATTCAGATGTTTCCAGCCATTTTATACACGGTACTAAATTTTATAATTCTTTACAATTCGTTGGTTTAAATCCAAGCCAACAACTCTAGATTTTTAATCAACGGCAAGTTTATCGTTGCTGTAGTTTGTAGTTTCAGCTTTATTTTTCCTTAGATTTGTCAATAGGAAACCTACCTTGATTCCCGATGCCGTCCATGTCAATCGTATCGTATGCATTTTGATGTTCATTCCGTTGTATTTTGTGTTGTCTCGAAATAATCGTTAATAAAAAATAGACGTACACTATAAATATGATAAACCCGAAAATAAATATAAGTAAATTCATTTTTTTCTTCTTTGTCTAATGGCAATGGAAAGCGATAAAATCGACGGAACCCAAATTCCTACAAAAATCCCCTCTAGTTTGTTTCCAGTGAACCAAAGTGTAACAGACATCAAAAATGAAATGAACGCAAGTATAATAGGATAATAGGTTTCAATAAAATCTCTCATTGTTTTTTATGTAAAAATAAGCAAGATTAAATAAACAAATGTTACTAAATCTATAAAGTTTTAACATATGTATTATAGATTTTCTTAAAAAAATGAGATTTTATCACATAACAAACTAGCTCAAGCGGTTTAAATAGCTAAACCCAAAACAATTCAGTTTACTTTTTATTAACTTTATCAAATGCAAAAAAATGGTGGAGCAAAAAAAACGAAAGAAAGATGAAAATATATATCACAATAATTTTAATGGTTTTTGGCTTTCAATCGTGTGGTGCACAGAAAAACAGCGAACTCTTTACAATATATTTAGTGAGACATTCAGAAAAAGAATTAACAACGAATCATCATTCAGACCCTCCACTTTCTAAATGTGGAGAGCATAGATCAGAGAATCTAAGTAATTTTCTTAAAGATGTAGATCTGGATGTTATATACAGTTCTAACTATATCCGAACCAAAAATACAGCACTCCCAACAGCCATGTCCAAAGGATTAAAGGTTAATGAATACAACCCTCAAGAACTTGAAGATTTTTCCAAATCTTTGATGGGCAACAAACAAAACGTACTCGTTGTAGGACATAGCAATACAACAGGCGTTTTAGCAGGTCTTTTGGTTGGTGAAAAGATTGGGGCATTTGATTTGGATATTTATAACCGAGTTTATAAAGTAATAATTTATAAAAATAGCGGTCAGCTTCATTTATTACATACAGCTTTTGAATGCAATGATTAAACATGCATAATTTTTAATTTTGTTATATATTTTACGCAAATAGTTAAACAAAATATTCATAAAAGCCCTTTTTCTTCATTTTTTCAAAATACTCGATTCCCTAATTTACTTCTTAAATTGGTTTATAATTTTGATTTTCAGAACCTAATTAATCAAAGATGTTTTAGTTAAATGTTAAACATTTGTATATTTATGATTTTAGAATTGTATTAACCAACACTTTTTTTAATGGCAAAGAATAATTTATTATCACTTATTTGTTTAATATTTATTTATAATTTTTGTAATGCCCAACCCGTAACAATCGACAATTATTCTGTGAATGGTCTTGGACAAGTACAATTATCAATTCAAGCTCAAGCAGGGAAATATTATGTGCTTCATGCACAGCACAACACTTCGTATAATTGGGCCGTTTCAATGACAATTGGTGTCGATGGAACCATGGTAATTTCTGAATCGTTAGCAGCATATCCATTAGAAAACTATTCGATTACACAACACGATGTTTCAGCCCCTGATGATTACGATGGAGATGGTATAGACGATATTACCGAATTCTATAATATGCCTACAGATTCGCCTTTTAATTATGCAGCACCCATTGACCTAATTGATGGATCAACTTCAATTCCGGACGCTGAAACCTTTATGGAGTTAGCAACGGTGAACAATGTAGGCTGGGCGCCATTTCTTGATGATCAATTGTATGTGAAGTTTGGGATACTAAATAGAGATACCGCTCAACCACAGGTCTATTTTATTAATAGCAACACCTATACCATTCATGCAAGCTTTTGGGGTGGAATTGGGGCCTCTGTCACAGGCGATGATGGCTCTGGGGAGATTGTTTTTAACCCTAACGATATCCTTCCAAACGGAACTATTGGGAGTTATTCATTCAACTTTTCCTTTGGAAATGCCTATAATTTTGAAGAGACTCAAAGAACCTTTGAATTATTGGCAGCAAGCATGCCTTTTCTTCAAAATAATATGAACCACTTTATAGGGCAATCTGATGAAAACGACCATCTCAATAATTATGCGGATGATTTTGTTGGGACTCGAGTTGAGGTTGTTTTAGAATCCGATGTTTTTGCTGAAATCAATTACATCCCTTTTCATGAAGCGGAAGGCTATGGGTTTTTTAAACACATGACAGACTTAAATGAAACTCCAGGAAGTAGAGATATTGTTCTCTATGATGCCTTACCAAATTCATTGCCTAGAGTAGGAGGAATCATAACCTCTGTTATACAAACTCCTTTGTCGCACGTCAACTTAAGAGCGATTCAAGACAATGTTCCGAATGCCTATATCGCTGATCCTTTATCGAATGACGCCATAGCAAACCTGCTAGGAGGTTATATTTATTACAAGGTAGAAAACGAGCAGTATGAAATTCGTGAAGCAACTTTGACTGAAGTGAATAACTGGTATGAAGACCTCAGACCAACAGAACCACAAATTCCAATCCGAGATTTAACCATCACAGAAATCATGCCCTTAGACGCTATTGAATTCGAAATGTCTACGGCATTTGGCGCAAAGTGTTCTAACGTTGCTACCATGAGAACATTTGATCTTCCATCTGGAACGATTCCCGATGGTTTTGGAATTCCATTTTACTACTATGACCAATTTATGCAGTTCAACAATTTTTATCAAGAGGCACAAGTCATGATTGATAATCCTAGCTTCCAAACGGATTTAAACTTTCGAATTGATCGTCTAAGAGATTTTAGAAGAGCCATTAAAGATGCTCCAATGCCGCAATGGATGATGGATGACCTACAAGCCATGCATGATGATTTTCCTGAAGGAACAGCCGTGAGATGCCGATCCAGCACTAATAATGAGGATTTACCTGGATTTAGTGGTGCAGGCCTATATACTTCTAAAACCCAACACCTGGATGAAGGGCATATTTCAAAATCAATCAAACAAGTGTATGCCAGCATGTGGAATTTTAGAGCCTATGAAGAAAGAGATTTTTATCGCGTCGATCACTTTGTAGCCGCGATGGGAATCTTATGTCACCCCAATTTTCAAGACGAACAATCCAATGGGGTAGGAATTAGTATTGATCCTATTTACGAAACAGAAGACACCTTTTATTTAAACACCCAAGTGGGAGAATCGTTGATTACAAACCCTGATCCGAACTCGGTCCCAGAAGAACTTTTATTGTATGAAGACCCTACTCAAGGAGGCGGTTACCTCGTTTTAAGACTCTCTAATTTAGTAAACCCAGGGGAGTTGGTAATGGATCAAGTTTATATCGATCAAATGAGAGAGTTCCTTACGGTTATTCATGATGGATTTGCAGTGCTCTATGATGTTGTAGGAGCCGATGACTTTGGAATAGACATCGAATATAAAGTAACAGCTCAAGATCAGTTGGTAATTAAACAAGCAAGACCATGGGTTTCATTCTGGGCAAATATTAATGGCGATAATGATTTGGGTATTACAGCAATTACAGAGCCGCAATCTTCCTCTAACCTTGGAAGCAATGAACTTGTAACAATCACAATTGCCAATCAAGGGTTAAATCCGATGAGTAATTTTGATATCGAGTTGGTCGTGGACGGTCAATCGATGGAAACAATTACAATTTCCCAAACAATTGAACCTTTTACTGAAGCTGATTTTCAATTTACAGTGCCACAAGATTTTTCAGCTATTGGAGAATATAGTGTCACAGCAATTGTGAGTCATCCAGATGATGAATACGAAAACAACGACACTTTAAACGTAGTTTTAAGTAAAGTTCACGTGTTAGATGCCGCACTTTCAATTGGGGAAGTATCAGTTCTTTGTGATGATGTGGTTGAAGTTAGTGCAAGCATTGCCAACCTAGGCTACACTACTATTACCGACGTGCAAATTGAGGTCGTCGTTAATGGTTCAGTCGTAGAGATGGTCAATGCTGCTGTTGACATCCCATTTTTGGAGCAATCAACAGTTACAATAATGATTGACAACAACCTTCAAGAAAACAATACCATCACACTAAACGTGTTAAACGTAAACACCCAATCAGATGGAGACGGAACTAACAATTCAGCTTCCACAACAACAACCCTCGATTCAAATTATGATACGATTACACTGATTATCAATGCGGATAATTATCCTCAGGAAACTTCTTGGAAACTTGTTGATGAAGCCAATCAAATCATAAATACGGGTTCTTTAAGCAATGGTACTGAGTTTTATTCGGAAGATATTTGTGTGAATTATAGCTCTTGCTTTACTCTTTATTTTTACGATTCATACGGAGATGGAATTTGCTGTGGCTATGGCGAAGGAAATTTTCAAATCATAGACGCATCAGGGAATACAATACTTACAAATGATGGTGAATTTGACAACTTCGTAAAAGAAGTATTTTGTCTTGATGAATCTGAATGTGAGATTACAGCGGATATCAACATATCACACGCAACCTCATCTTCTGCCAATGATGGTGTTATTACAATTAACACGAATTCTGGGCTGAGTTCATATCAGTACAGTATTGATGGAGGAGAAACATTTACGGATTCTAATACATTCGATAATTTGGCACCAGCGGATTACAACGTAGTTGTTTTAGGAGCTGCGGGGCTTTGCTCATTTGAGGAAACCGTTTCAGTAGAATCCTGTAACTTTACCTCAGTCGATATCGAAGCGACTGCAGTCTCATCTGTTGTTTCAACAAATGGATCTATTGTCATTACTCCAACTTCAGGAGTTGGTCCTTATCAATATAGTATTGACGGGGGTCAAACCTTTGTTTTAGATAATGTATTTAACAACCTAGCTGTAGGCGATTATAACGTCGTTGTAATAGACAGTGCAGAAATTTGTTCCTATGAAGCAGGTGTTCCTGTTGAAGTCGAAGGATTGGTAATTAACGAGATTAATTACAGATCAAGTCTTTCATTTAATCCAGGGGATTGGATTGAGCTCTACAACCCAAAATCTGCTGCTGTTGACATTTCAAATTGGCAAATTAGAGACGACAACAACACGCATATATTTGTAATCCCAGAAGGAACACAAATAGCAGGAAATGGATTTTTGGTCATCGTCAAAGACGCCGCTGCTTTTAGTAGTGCATTTCCAAGCACGCCTTATATGGGAGAATTAGGTTTTGGATTTGGAGGAACGGATGCCGTTAGAGTATACAACTCCGAAAGTAAACTCATGGATGATGTGTACTATGATTCCATAGCCCCATGGCCAACTTGTGCAGATGAAACCGGAAACACATTGGAATTAATAACTCCAGATTTAGACAATACATTAGCAGAAAACTGGAGTTGTATCAATGACAATGGAAGTCCAAATGCAGTCAATAGTCCTGGACTTTCAATTGAAGACGTGGATTCTAATTCGATTGCACTGTATCCAAACCCTGTTAAAAACACGCTTTATATTAAAGGAAATTCAGGAAGTTATGACATTGAAGTGTACTCAATACTCGGTCAGCGCGTCATGACAGCTTTCGATGTTAATGAAATAGATGTAACGTCGTTTAATGAGGGAGTTTATTTAATACGCGTAAGTACAGAAACGACTACAACGGTAAAACGCATTATCAAGTTTTAAAACTTGATAATGCGTTTTTGTAATGAAAACGTCGTCTTTTTTTTAGAAGTTGTAAGATGAAAAGATGCCTATGCTTATCTCATAGCTCTTACAACTGGCGATCCCAGAATTCCTGCCACACAATATTGGTTTGTAAGGTCAATTAAATCGGAAAACATTTTTTCTCTTTGTTGTCCTAGTGCCATATGGGCTTGTGCTCCCTCAGGGCCGTTATAGATTTCGGTTATTCCATAGAGTGTATTTCCTGTTTCACCACTGGAGGGATCTAGTGGATTATTAAGTTCAGGAGCTTTAAATACAGCATAACAAAGAACTAAAGGTTCATTGTCTCCTTCAATAAAGTGAGTGTCTCTCATAAACGTTTCGTGAGTTTCAAAAAAATCATCCATTCTTTTGGTGTTTTCATTTGGAACACAAAATGAAATATGAAACCCAACACATCCTGTTTTAATAGTCATAATTTTTTAAGTTTAGTATTTTCATTAAAGTTAAAAAATTATTTGCAAATCGCAAGTGATTTATTTCATAAAGTAAATGCCTACCCGTTGCCACACAATTCTATGGGACAGGCTATAAAATTTATTAAGCAACGCAATAGATGTTATTCATGCGTTATATAATATCGAAGATCTACAGCTTGGAGACTAAGAGTAGTTTTTTCATTGAATTAAATTGGTTTATACTTCAAAATATAATCAATTTTATTCAAGTTTTTTTATACATAACTAGTACATAAAAAGAGACTGGTTAGAGAGTGAGAGCTACAAAAAACCCCTCAATAAAGAAGGGTTTTCAGGGTGGTCCCACTTGGGCTCGAACCAAGGACCCTCTGATTATGAGTCAGATGCTCTAACCATTTTAAATTTTGATTTACAGGTAGTTATACAGGAAAACTAAGTTTAACTGTCTTATAACTGCCAAATGAAATTAAATTACCCAAAGGTTAATACAAATCCGAATCAAAAAGTATTCATCTCTTTCTTTATCGAAAACAAACGCTACAGACTCTATAATGGAAGCCGTATTGGTTCTGACACAAATCCCAATTCATTCCCATTAGATCAACGAAAATCTATTGCTAATCTATTAGCCGCTGAAGTTTATAATTATCTCCTCAACGGAGGATTATTAGAATCTTATAGAAATAATGAGATTATAAGTGGAAAATTATCTGATAAGGACTATCTAACAAGAGCGCTGGAAACTAAACTCAAAGGATTATACTCAAACAAATACAAGATGATGCTCCAAGGTGTTCATAATGCAATTACTATTATTATGAAAGGAGATGATTTAACTCCTAATCACGTGAAGTTGTACCTTGATAGATATACGTCAGGAGTGTCACATAATACTATTAGAAGACATTTAAACGTTCTTGTAAATGAAGCTATTCGACAAGGAATGAAAAAAAATCCACTACTAAATATAAAAAGTAGAAAAGCTATAGCTATACTTAACAAACCCTTTGATAATATCAATGAAATACTTACTTCTATTAAAGAATATAACAAACAGTTATATCTATGCTGTCTAATGACCTATGGATGCCTTTTAAGGCCTCATCGTGAGATAAGAGAACTTACTTGGTCTGACTTTTCTGATGACCTTAAATACATTCATTTGTCAGGTAATAGAAACAAATCAGGTAGAAATAGAATCGTTCCAGTTCCAACATATATTAGAAAAGTACTGGTAAAAGGAGAACCTCATCATAATATCTTTTCTGGAAGACAACAAGCATTAAATCAAGATTACTTTAAGACCCTTTGGAGTCGTTTTAAGAGACAATCTAATATACTTGAGCAAGGACAAACATTGTACTCTTTTAGGCACTCTGGAGCTATAGAAATCTTTAAGAGAACTGGTTCTATTACCAAGCTACAGAAAGCTATGGGGCATTCATCTATAAATGTAAGTTTAACCTACTTACGAGGTTTAGAAATAGCTGAACTGAAGGAGGAAGATATGCCTATGGTTTAGAGGTGGTTAATTCCGAAATAAGTAAAGGTTCTATTTTACAATTCTCATATTGTTTTGCCCAATTTCCATTTCTGGTGTTCTTAAATCCCTTATCATTTAAAAAATCATCTTCCTCTCTTGTAATCCAGCATACTCCTGAGTAATTTTTTAGGACAGTATTAACCTCTTCAATAGAAGTCTTAATCATTAATGTATTAATTAAGTCATTTATTGGAGTACTATGCTCGAAAACAATCTTGGATTTACCCTCTTCATTTCTACCAAAAATCAAAGTATGTCTTCTGTCTATTGCAGCAACATCGATTTTTTCTTTTCTGAACATCTTTAAACAATTTTCAGACACATAATTTGCTGGATAATCTGTCCACGCTCTTAAAAGTCTATTAAGGGCTCTTTTTGCGTTTCTGTAGTGAGGATTTTTTTGATTGCAAGCTTTTAATAATTTAAGATTAGAATAAATTAAATCTGTCCAATCTTTTTCATATTCTAACCAAGAATTAGTAATCATTTCAAGGGGCTTAATATTAATATTCTCTTATATATATAAATGAGATGTTTGTTATTTTTTGTTTTTCCTGCAGAATGTCGTTTCCTACTTCGACACCATCAACACTTTTTATTGGCAAACCATAATGCGGCCATTGTCCAGTATAATTATAACCATCTGCTGCTGCAAATTTTAAATATGACTTAAAAAAAGACTGTGACGGTTTTTTAAATCGCCGTTCAGTTATAATTGTTATGTCTAAGTTTTTACTTTCGTTTCTATCGTAAAATCTGTGAAAATATTTCAAAGTAGCTGTAATTCTCGCCTTATATTGTTTAGGCTCTTTTTTTACTGGCCTTGGCTTTGGTTTTGGCTTTGCTGGTAGTGATTTCTTCTTCAATAATTGGATTTCGTTTTTTAGTTTAGTATTCTCTGTTTTTAACTTATTATTTGAAGTTTGCAACTCTTTTAATTGAGTTTTCAATTCTTTAAGTTCAGTAGAATTGTCTTTTACGGGTTTAGCTTTTCTCTTTGTTGTTTTAACCGAACTTTTTACAGTACTTTTCTTCTTTGATAGGGAGGAATTTATCTCATCATATAAGCCATAATAATCCTTTGATGAATTCCATCTTCCTTTAGCTGAAATTTTCACAATGCGACCAGCATCTTGGCTCTTCAGCCATTCATACTTTTTATGCTTTGTATCAACTGTAATTTCATCTTTTGTTGATTTAAGAGTGTAAACAGCAGTTTTTTTATTGAAATTAATTATGTAAGAAGTTGTTGAAGCCATAAATGAAGTATTTCGTTTACCCAAATATAACCAATATTATCTAAAACATACAATCACCTTCCCCATTATGTTGAACAATTAATTCAACGCTTTGAATATCTCTTAAGTAAGCCACTTTTTTACTTGTGCTTTTCAAGGATATTGTTTGAGATTCAATTTCAATATTTTCATCAAGAATTTTTTCCCATACTAATTCATTATTTGAAGTAATTCTAAAGTTGCCTTGCCCATAACTACAAACGAAGATTAAAAAAGCGGAGAGTAAGAGTAGTTTTTTCATTTGTAATAATTTAGAGGAATCGAATTCTGATGTATTTTTTTTGGCTAATTTTCAAATCAAAATACAATCCATATAAATTTAGTGCATTGCATTTATAAAGAAATTTGTTCCAAATTGATCGCACAATATAAATTTAACAGCCCAATAGGTTGCATATCCAGCCAACACAACTAAAAAGTGACACAGCTAATACAGCCAATAATGTAATTTTGATTTTCTTCATTCTAAAAAATATTTTTAAATATAAGAAACATAAGCCAAAGCTACTTAAGAGGTTTAGAAATAGCTGAATTAAAAGAAGAAGATATGCCTATGGTTTATTAAGAACCTATAGTGTTTTTATCTCGATTGCTATTCTTTAATTATTTTATGTG
>Ga0206129_10000888_pt1 | contig 43143 bp, 43 predicted proteins | sample Helgoland_Spring_8_FD_148616 | JGI IMG/M metagenome (GOLD analysis project Ga0206129, IMG submission 148616) | Pelagic subsurface seawater microbial communities from Kabeltonne, Helgoland, North Sea - Helgoland_Spring_Bloom_20160502_2 | ecosystem: Environmental > Aquatic > Marine > Epipelagic ...
GTCTTATCCATCCGCTGCTCTCCGGAATACTCCTGCCAGAGGAGATGCGGCTGGAGCGGCTTGACCCTATCGTAGTCCGCCAGGATTTCAGGCCAAGGCATGGGCAGTTCGAGATCCTTGGGCAGGACATTGGGATCCGGAGGGAATCCGACGGTCTGCCCTGATGCGAATGCCTTCCACTCCGCAGGAGTCAGGTTACCGTCCGAGTTCATCTTTGAGAATTCCTTGGTCGCAGGCTCGAAGGTGGCGTGGACGTAGTAAGCGAGGTTCTTTTTTCGGTATCCGGTGCTTCCGTCGACGAAAAAAAGCACGGAGAAGACACTGAACATCGCGAGCATTGCGACGGCTCGGAGTGTGAACCAGGGAGTGGGTTTGCAGACGATCTGCTCCGGGGATTTCATAGGCTGGACTTAGGAAAGGATGTTAGGGGTGTGATTGCAAGGGGGTTTCGCCTTGGGTTTGTCAGTGCTTCCAGCGTTCGGCCAGCCATTTATCGAGGAGATCCGGCCATTTCGCGAGCGGGCCTTTGCCCTTCAGGCCGTAGCCGTGGCCGCCTTTTTCGAACATGTGCAGCGAGACGGGAACTTTGTTTTCCTTGCAGGCTGTGGCGAAAAGCAGGCTGTTCCGGCAATCCACGCCGTCGTCCGATGTGGTGAGAAGGAAGACGGGCGGGGTGTCTTTGGTGATCGCCGTTTCTGTGGAAAGTTTTTTGAGGCGCTCCGGAGAGGCATTCTCCCCAGCAAGATTCTTTCGTGATCCGGAGTGACCGGTGGCGCTCATGGTGATCACCGGGTAGCAGAGGATGGCAAAATCCGGACGTGCGGAGAGCTTGTCGGTGGTGTCAGCGGTCTCTTTCGTAAAAGTATCCTTGAAACGGGTGGCGCAGAGGCTGGCGAGGTGTCCGCCGGCGGAGGATCCCATCACGCCGATACGATCCGGCTTGATATTCCATTTTGTGGCGTTGGCACGGACGGTACGGATGGCACGGCGGGCATCGAGGAAGGGGACGGGAAATTGGTAGCCGAGGCCTGTGCCGACGCGGTATTTCACCACGATCCCGGCAATTCCACGTTCGTTGAGCCATTTCGCGTAGGCATGGCCTTCGTGTTCCATCGCCAGGATGCTGTATCCGCCACCGGGGAAAATCACCGCAGCGGCGCCGTTGGCTTTCCCTTCCGGCGGGAGATGTACCCAGTATTGGGGCACTTCGATCATCCCCTTGTGGCCGCGATCGTTGGTGGTCTCGGTTCCGGTTGGCGGTTGGGGTGCACCGGGAGCTGCACTAGGCCAGAGGTTTGTCCAATCCGCCTGGAGTAGGGATGTCGTGCCTAAAAAGGCGATCAGTAGGGTTTTTCTCATGGGAGGATGGATTTGGCGGGTTCCGGGGTCACTTTTTCAGCTCGAAGCCGCGTGACGATGTCGCCTCGGCTGCTGGGAAATCCTTGGGAATCTGCTGGGTGACTTTTCCGGTGGCTGCCCATTCGGATCCGCGGAGGAGGGTGACGATGAAACCTGCGCATTCGAGCGCCTCGGTGTCGTGGCCAAGTGTGGTGTGGAACACGCGGCCTTTTTCGTAATCGATGGTCATCAGCATCGGCTCGTTGCGACCCGCTTCCTTGAGTTTCGGCGTGTCGGCGGCGGTGGCGAGAATGGTCATGTTCTGCGCAGGCCCGCGCAGGAGGGAGTAGCACTCGTCTTTCGCGTGCATCCAGAAATCGGGGAGCCCTTTCGTGATCGGGTGGGTCTGGTCACGCATGGTGATCAGGAATGCGCTCTGCGGGCCGTGGCTTCCGCAGTTGCCTTTGCTTTCGTCGCGAACGATTTCGCCATCGGCATTGTAATAGACGTAGGGGCCGGATTTTTCATTGCGCCCGCCCCATCCGCCGAGGCCGATCATTTTGTTGAATTCCGGCCAGTTCGCCCAGCTGTTGTCCGCTGCGTGGACGACGACGAGGCCGCCGCCTTCCTTCATGTATGCCTCGAAGCTGGACTTGGTTTGCTCCGGCCAATCGGCTGCGCCGTATCCGAAGTTGCTGACCACGATGTCGTATTTCGTAAAATCAGGCGCGAAATCAGGATCGGGTTTGGGCTTGGGGGTGCCTTCGGATTCGCCGGCTCCGGCAAGGGGTAGCCATTTTTCCTCGCGCTTGAAGTTCGAGATGAATTTCGTCCGCTTCACGTCCACCTCGAACAGGCCGCTGTCCTCGAGATATTGCTTCATCATCACCGTCGCCTTCGGCCAGACGGCGTGGTTGTTCTGGCCATCGACGATGAGAGCCTTGAGTTTCTCCGCAGCGGAGGCGGGGAGGGAAAGCAGCAGGAGGGCGAGCAGCGCCTGGCGGGTGTATATCATGCCGGAACCATACGGCAGGGGAACCGGGCTTCGATCACAAAATCCCGTCCCGATCAGCGAAGGCCGCGTAGAAGGAATTCAGCGTTGGTTTTGGTCGGCTTGAGATTTGCAAGCAGGGTCGTGATGGCGTCGCCGATCGGAAGGCCGGCGAGTTGGCGACGGACGTCGATGACTTTGACGAACTCGTCCGGGTGGTAGAGGCGGTCGTCGTTGCGGGTGCCGGATTCCGGGATGTGGATGGCGGGGTAAACCCGGCGCTCGGCGAGCTCGCGGTCGAGGCGGACCTCCATGTTGCCGGTGCCTTTGAATTCCTCGAAAACTACGTCGTCGAGGCGGGATTCGGTTTCCACTAGGGCTGTCGCGAGAATGGTGAGCGAGCCGCCTTCTTCAATGTTGCGGGCGGTGCCGAAGAATTTCCGGGATTTCTGGAGGGCGGCAGGGGAGACGCCTCCGGAGCCGATTGGGCCGCCTTGCATGGCCTGGTTGTGGCCGCGTGCGAGGCGGGTGAGGGAATCGAGGAGCAGGACGACGTCCTTTCCTTGCTCGACCATACGCTGGGCGCGGGCGATCACCAGATCGGCGACTTGGGCGTGGCGTTTCGGAGTTTCATCGAAGGTGGATGAGAAAACGGGAACATCGACGGTTTCTTCGAAATCAGTGACCTCTTCGGGGCGCTCGTCGAGGAGTAGGATGACGAGCTCCACCTTCGGGTTGTTCATTTTGATCGATTTGGCGATCTGCTTGAGGAGGATGGTTTTTCCGCCGCGTGGCGGGGCGACGATGAGGCCGCGCTGGCCTTTTCCGAGAGGCGCGATCAGGTCGATGACGCGGACGCCGAGGTATTCCGTGCCCTCGCCCTCTAGGTGGATGCGGGCGTCGGGGAACATCGGGGTGAGCTTATCGAAATCCTGCGGCTCCACCCAATCGGCGGCCGGTTGGCCCTCGATTTCGAGGATCTCGGCGGTGGTGAGGTATTTGTCGCGCTGGACAGGTGGTTTGACCCTCACCTTGAGCAACTGGCCGTTGCGCAGGTTCGCGTTGGTGAGGACGGGGCCGCCGATGTGGATGTCGTCCTGCGACTGGCGGAAGGAACGGCGCGGATCACGGATCATCGCGAAGTGCTCCTTGCCGAATTCGAGGACGCCCTCGCAGGTCACTTCCGTGCCGTTGGCGACGTAGAAGCAGATGATCTCGTAGATGAGCTGGGTCTTCGGGATGCCGCCCTGGATCCGAGCCGGGATAGCGACTGAGATTTTCTGGAGCTCGGAGAGGGTTTTTGTGCGGAATTCGTTAATTTCGATGGCCTCAGGCACGGGGTAGGGAGCCGGCTCTTGCTTCGCGGGTGGAGCGGGCTCTTGCTTTGCAGGGGCTTCCACAACGGCTGCGGGTTCGGCCGTTTTTTGTTCCGTTGCTGCGGGTTCTTTTTCGTTTTGTTCTGACATGGAGAGTGGTGGGAAAATCTTGCAAAAGCGCTCTACCTGGGCTTCGAGGACGGAGGGTTCGCCGTCGTTCCAGAAGACAATATCTGCGAGTGCGGCTTTCGCTTCGATCGGCAGTTGGGCGGCGAGAACGGATTCGATCAGGTCGTCATCCCAGCCGTTGCGAGCCTTGAGCCTTGCGACCTGGGTGGCGCGGGTGGTGGAGACGGTGATCGCCTGCGACTGGCCGAAATCAAAGCCGTTTTCGAAGAGCAGCGGCACGTCCGCAAGGAAGCATCGCGCCCCCTGTTTAGCCGCTTTTTCCCTCAGAGCAAGACATTCCTGCCGCACTCGCGGGTGCAGTATGCCTTCGAGGAGCTTGCGTTTTCCGTCGTCAGCGAAGACCTGCTCGCGGAGTTTCTTGCGGATGATTCCACCCGTCTCCGGGTCGATGGTTTCGTCGCCGAAAAGTCCCGTCAGCTCGGAAATTACCTCCTCTGTTTCCAACAGCCCTTTCACCGACTCATCGCAATCGAAAACCACGATGTCCGGAACGAACTCTTGGAAGTGGCGGACGGCGGTGGATTTTCCGGTGGCGATGCCGCCGGTGAGCGCGAGGGTGAGCATGGAAGTCATTGAACTGCGAAGGTGCCAAGTTCGCCAAGGAAGAAAAAGCTGCACTTGCGCCGTGCCGCGCCCCGCGTTACGGAATTCGCCGTGCTCATCATCGTCGTCAAGACCCTCCTTGTGCTGTTCCTGGTCTTCTGGCTCGGCTTCGGCGCGTGGCTGCTGATCCGGTTCGAGAAGCTCTTTGGTTATCATCCGGACGACCCTGCGGAAACACCCGGCGCGAGATCCCTGAACCAGACACAGATTTGGTCCTGCTGGTTCGGTATGTTCGCGGTGGCGGCGTATTTTCTGTTCACGTAGTTCGCTGCGCGCAGTCCACGGACTGCGCCGGGGCTCACGAGAGTTGGGTCTCTGCGAGGAAGCGGTAGGTGCCGTTGGCGGCGAGGAGTTCGTCATGGGTGCCTTGTTCGATAAGCTTGCCTTTGGAGATGACGAGGATTTGATCGGCGTGGCGGACGGTCGAGAGGCGGTGGGCGATGACGAGGGAGGTGCGGCCTGCCATGAGGCGTTCGAGGGCTTCGTTGACGAGGCGCTCGGATTCGCGAAGGAAGGACAGAGCGTTGGGGTGCAAAATGCTTGCTGAGGTGGGAAGGCTTTCGTAACCTCTATCATTATGAGTCTTCTGGATCGTATCACTGTTGAGCCTGGGAAGTGCGGGGGGCGTCCCTGCATACGCGGCTATAGGCTGCGGGTGAGCGATGTGCTGGGGCTGATTGCATCCGGGGCTTCGAATGTGGAGATCTTGGAAGATTACCCTTTTTTGGAGCCGGATGATATCGTGGCGGCGCTGCGGTATGCGGCACACCAGACGGATCATACGGTGATCGCTGGGGCGGTATGAAATTTCTTGTGGATGTCCAACTGCCAGGAACGCTGGCGCGATGGCTGCGGGGGAGGGGTTGTGGCGCAGTGCATTTGCTGGAGCGCGGGATGGGTCAGGCGGATGATGTTTCCATCTGGAAAACGGCTAGCGCAGAGGGGCGGATACTGGTGACGAAGGATGAGGATTTCTTCATCCTTGCGACTAGACCGGGAGATCCGGGTCGGCTTTTGTGGCTGCGTATGGGGAATTGCCGGACGCAGGATCTTCTGACTCGACTGAATAAGGATTGGGATGTGATTGAGACTGCTTTTTCCGAAGGACAGAGGATCGTGGAAGTAAGATAGGCTGTCTGTTGTGCCGAGTTGAGGATGGTTCGCCGAGGTTGTCGCGATTTCTAAATCACGGTTCCTTTCAGCTTAGCTGCGTCTCCGCGAGGAAACGATAGGTGCCGCCGGCGGCGTAGAGTTCGTCGTGGGTGCCTTGCTCGATAAGCTTGCCTTTGGAGATGACTAGGATTTGATCCGCGTGGCGGACGGTGGAGAGGCGGTGGGCGATGACGAGGGAGGTGCGGCCTGCCATGAGGCGCTCGAGGGCTTCGTTGACGAGGCGCTCGGATTCGCTGTCGAGGGCGGAAGTGGCTTCGTCGAGGAGGAGGATCTTGGGATCGGCGAGGATGGCCCTGGCGATGGCGATGCGCTGGCGCTGGCCGCCGGAGAGCTTGGTGCCGCGCGGGCCGACTAGGGTGGTGTAGGTTTCGGGGAGTTCGGAGATGAAGCCGTGGGCGTTGGCGCGGGTGGCGGCGGCTTCAATTTCCTCGCGGCTGGCACCGGGTTTGCCGTAGGCGATGTTTTCGGAAATCGTGCCGCCAAAGAGCATGACTTCCTGGGGGACGATGGCGATCTGGGAGCGGAGGCAATGGAGGGAGATTTCCTGCGCGTCGGTGCCATCGAAGAGGAGCTTTCCGGAGGCGGGGTCGTTGAAGCCGAGAATGAGGGAGAAGAGGGTGGATTTCCCGGCGCCGGAGGGGCCGACAATGGCGGTGCGCTGGCCGGCGGGGAGGGCTATGGAGATGTCGCTGAGGACGGGGATCTCAGGGCGGGAGGGATAGGTGAAGGAGAGGTCGGAGAGGGAGATTTTTCCGCTGAGTTTTTGATCGGCGGTGCCGGTTTCCCGCTCGGTGGGCATGTCGAGGATTTCGCGTAGTCGCTCGGTGGCTCCGGCGGTTTGCTGGAACTGGGAGATAATTTCGGGAAAGGAGCCGAGCGATGCGCCGACGAAGATGGAGAACAGGATGAAGGCGAAGAAGTTTTCCCATGTGATGCCGCCCTGGGAATACATGCGTGCGCCATACCAGACGACGAAGGCGATGGTGCCGAAGAGGGCGAGGATGATGAAGGAGAGGAAGGCTCCGCGGGCTTTCGCACCCCGGAAGGTGACGGCTAGAAAGGATTGGAGGGAGATGTGGTAGCGATTTTGCTCGAAGGTCTCGTTGGTGAAGGCTTTGACATCGGCGATGTTCTGGACGGATTCCTCGATGACGGTTGAGGCGTCGGCGAGGGATTCTTGGGCTGCCTTGGAGTGATTCCGGACTTTTCTGCCGAAAACGGCGATGAGCAGCACCACGACGGGGATGCAGCCGAGCATGACTAGCGAGAGTTTCCACGAGGCGATGAAGATGAACACCAACCCGCCGATGAGGATGACCGTCTGGCGGACGGCTTGGGGGACGGTGGAGATGAGGGTTTCCCTGACGAGAGCGAGGTCTGCGGAGACGCGGTTCGAAAGGGAACCGGCTCGCTGATCCTGGAAGTAGGGGATGGGCAGGCGCAGGAGGTGGGTAAAGAGGTCTTTCCGCAGGCGGTTGAGGGCGGATTCACCGGAGCGAATGAAGCCCTGCACGCGGAAGAAGCCGATGATTGCCTGCAGGAAAAGTGCGCTGATAAGGAAGAGGATGGTGCGGTTGATCTTCTCCATGATCTCTGCGGGCGGCACGGCGTTCCGCAGGCCATCGACCGGGCTACCGACGAGTTCTTTGAGGAAATAAGGGAAGGCCAGTGCGAGTCCAGCGGTGACGAACAAGGCGATGAGCGAGGGTATGAAGACCTTCTTCTCAAGCAGCAGGTAGGAGAGGATCCAGCGGATCGGGGAGTTGGGAGATTTTTTTTCCGCCAAGGGCATGACGGATGGGAAACGATGATCGCCGGGGAGTCAATGGCGGGGGTGAGGTATGGGTTGGTAACATTTGCCAAAAAAACGCTTGTGGATCGAACGGTGTAAAACCAAGGTGTAAGAATAAAGAACGACACCTGAATGAGTCCGAAAATCCTCCCAAACGCGCTTCTCGCCACGTTTCTCCTTTGCTCGATCTGTTTGGCTCCCAATGCCTTCGGGCAACTAAGTGTGGCGGAGAAAGAAGATGTCGGGTTCACGTCTCTTGGCGCACGCCTCGGGGACTCCACTCCGACCGGTAGCGGGATTTCGGTTAGCCAGGTTGAAGCGCGCACGAATCCACCCGCTGAGGGAGAGGCTGCCGCACCAGCGATATATCGTCCGGATGCGTCCCAATTCTCGGGGAAGCAGTTTTTCTATGAATCGGGCGGGGCTACCGACGCGTCCTCCCACGCGACCACCGTCGGGAGATATTTCTATGGATCTTCATCCCTGTCCCCTGACATCGGGATGTCGCCGGAAAGAATCGGTGTTTATGACGCCAATGGATTTTTGAATTCGGACGTTCTCCATACATTCGACACCTCCGTATTGCCCGAGGTGGAAACCAATGATATCCAGAATCACAGCTGGGTTGGCGAATTCGGGGCAAGCGAAGCTAATATAGATGCGATGAGGAGAATGGATTATTCGATCCAGCGTGACGATTTCGTGGCAACCTATGGGCTTAACAATGGTAGTGGAACATCCGTCCCCAGCCTCATGGCAGGTGCCTATAACGGCATCACGGTGGGGCGTTCCGATGGGCAGCACAGCAGGGGAGGAATCACGCTCGACGGGGGAATTCGCACAAGGCCGGACATCGTGGTTCCCACCAGTTTGACCAGCTGGGCGGCTCCTACGGTGGGGAGCGCCGCCAGCCTTCTGGTCGAAACGGCGCGAAGCACCTCGGCACTTGCGAATGCGGACAGCTCAATCGTGGTGAAATCACTATTGATGACCGGAGCGACGCGGGATGAGGCGGAGTTTGGCGGGAACTGGACGCATACGGACACGAGTCCCCTTGATGCGATCTACGGGGCAGGCGAGCTGAACATCGATAGGAGCCACGGGATACTTGAAAGCGGAGAGTATCCAGCCGAGGCTGCGCAGGTTGCCGGGTCGACGGGTTGGGATCTCGGGCAATCCTCCGCGACAGTGCCACAGTTGTATTTTTTCGATCTCGACCCGGAAAGTGTGGATTTCCAGATCGCCGCCACTCTTGTTTGGAACAGGGATATTGTGGTATCCGACGAACAGCCCGGGTTAGGAACGGACTATTCTTTCACTCCCTCACTGGCGAATTTGAACCTGAAGCTGTATTCCGCAGAAGGTTTCATGATCGGCAGCCAGCTTGCGGAGAGTTCCAGTAGCGTGGACAATGTGGAATTGATCGCTGCCTCAGGTCTTGGTTCCGGCAGATACGTTTGGGAAGTCTCTTCTGACACGGATCTCACTGAATACGGTTTTTCGTGGCTTGTTGAAGGTGCCACCCCTGTCCCTGAGCCATCCGTTTTGTCTCTGTTCTGCCTGATCGGATTGTCTTTACTTAGGCGGCGACGTTAGTTCACTAATCTTCCGATGCATCACTTCAGGAAAGCTTCGGAAAACGTGTTGAAACCGATCCGTGTTGTTTTGACCGGATTTGCAATTTCTCTCGCAGGTTGCGCACCGGGTGGAGGGCAGATGGGTGATATGGCTGGCGAGGACGACGGTTCCGTCGGCGGGATCTCCGAGGTTCCTAACCCGGATGAGAAGATGGCGAGGGCAGCCGGGAAGCCGCTTTCCCAGCTACAGCGCGGGCATGAGGTTTACATGCTGAACTGCGGGCAGTGCCACCAATATCAGCTTCCTGAAGAGGTTGACATCTTTGACTGGGAGGATGCGATGCCGAAGATGATCGGCCACGCCGGGCTGCCTACTTCCGATGAGAAGGCAGTACTCGACTACGTCGTGGCGGTGAAGAAAAGCAAGGGACAGGAATTTTAGGTCAACCGGGCTTGCCAAGCCGAATCACACGTTGACACTGTCGCGAGCCAACGAGTGAAGAGTTATTTCCTACGAAGATTCCTGCTGATCCCGCCCACGTTGCTGGGGATCACCTTTCTTGTCTTCGCGATTACGAGATTCGTGCCGGGCGGTCCGATGGACAGGATGCTTCAGCAGGCGGCGGGGAACTCGGAGGGCGGCGGTGGTAAGAAATCCTCCAGCGAGGCCAGCGGCGGTCTCAGCGAGGAGCAGATGGAAGAGCTTGAGGAGCAGTTCGGCCTCGATAAGGCGATGCCGATTGCCTACCTGCAGTGGCTCGGGGCGGCACCGCGTGAAGTCGGACTTTCCAAAGGCGAGTTCGGAGAGCAGGGCGACGGCGTGATCGGCGGCGGTGGGAAGGATCCGGAAAATACGGCGACACTGGTGCTGCACGGCGACGGGCGCTTGGTTGAGGTGAGGAAAAAGGGGGGTGAGATCGTTTCCGCAAAATACCGGGTGAACGGCATGAGCATATTTGAGGATGGCTGGAAGCTGCGCTATGAGGATGCGGAGACCCGTGAGGAAAGGTTCAGGCGGCGCAGTCTGGAGGGTGCCGAGGTGCCGTCCTATTCGCCCCGAGCGGTCGCCTACAAGAGCAGGTTCAGCGGTCTTCTCCAGGGCGATCTCGGACGATCCACGGTTTACAACGATCCGGTTTGGGAAATGATTTTGGGAAGGGTGCCAGTGGCGCTCTACTTCGGGCTGCTTACGGCGATCATCACCTACGCGATCTGCCTTCCGCTGGGCGTTCTCAAAGCCCTGAAGCACCGGACGTTCATCGACAGCGCCAGCTCCATCCTGATTTTTATCGGTTATTCGATCCCCGGTTTCGCGCTCGGTGCGATCCTTCTGGTTCATCTGGGCGCGCGCATGAACCTCTTCCCGCTGTTCGGACTGATGAGTCCGGATTTCTCGGAAATGGCGCGGTGGGAGCAGGTTAAAGATCTGGCGCACCACACAGTCCTTCCACTGCTCTGTTATCTGGTCGGTTCGTTTGCGATGCTCACCATGCTGACCAAGAATAACCTCATGGATCAGCTTTCGGCGGATTACGTCCGGACTGCTGTTTCGAAGGGCGTGGGTTTCCGTAAGGCGGTTTTCGGCCATGCGTTCCGTAACTCGATGATCCCGGTCGCGACGAGTGCCGGCAGCCTCGTCGAGATTTTCATCGGTGGATCGATTTTGGTGGAGACGGTTTTCGATATCCAGGGCTTCGGCCTCCTCCAATACCAGGCGGTGGTCGCGCGGGATGTGCCGGTCATCATGGGCACCCTGACCATCGCGGCATTCCTGATGCTACTCGGAAAAGTGCTTTCGGATGTTATCGTTGCGATGGTGGATCCCAGGATTAAATTCAAATGAGCAAGCGAACCATAGGATTCATCATGTTGCTCCTCGGGCTGTTCGCGGCCATCGGGGAAATACGCGGGATCGATTTCCCGACGGCCCGCTGGTTCTTCTCGGCGAGCCGTGATGTGCCCCTCCTGAAATGGAAAACGGAGTATGGGGCTTTCCTCTGGTTCGGCTGGATAAGCTCGGCGATTCTTGTCTTCGGCGGGATTTCGCTTTGTATGAAGTCGTTTTCCGGTGGCCCGCCCAATCCGGTGGCGCTCCGTAGGGTGAAGCGTTTCAGGGAGATCAAGCGGGGATATTACTCCCTGGTAATCCTGCTTGGTCTGGCCGGATTCGCCTCGCTCGACCAGGTGGTTGTCGGTAAGCAGGCGCTGGCGGTTCAGTACGGAGGAAAATGGTTTTTCCCCGCCTTCAAGCCGAAACCTTTCAAGGGATCGGACTTCGGCATCGCGGGCGAGCTTGCCGAGGCTCCGGTGAACTACCGCAAACTGAAGAAGGATTTTGGCAAGGATGATTCGGCCGGGAAAGTGATCATGCCCCTGATTCCGTTCGGATCCACCGACGATACCCTGAAGCCGCGCTCCAAATCGCTTACGGAGAGGCTGGGGGTCTTCAATGAGTCAGGTGGCAGGGATCCTTATTTCGGCCTCGCCGCGAAGTATTACGACGTCGAGGAAGGTAGCTTTCATCTGCGCTTCACCTTGCGAAACGGAAAATTCAACGGGCCGGTGGACGGCTGGAACGCGGAGGGTGAAAGGGTCTATACTGCGGAGTATAGGAAGGGTGAGAAGCTCAAGGAGAAATTCAGCGGAGCGGGTTCGGTGGAGGATTTTCTCGCGATCGAAAGCGGCGAACTCAGGGCGCTGAAATACCATCCGTCGCCGCCGATCTGGGAGGAGGGGAACTTGCTGGGGACGACCTCGCAGGGCTACGACGTCCTCGCCTATCTCTACGGTGGTCTGCAGGTCAATTTTAAGGCGGCCCTGATCTTCCTTCCTATCGTCTATGCGGTTGGGATCACCATTGGGATGCTGATGGGATATCTCGGTGGATGGTTTGATCTGGTGATGGACCGCGCCATTGAGATTTTCTCGAACATGCCGTTCCTTTTCGTGGTGATCATCCTCTCTAGCATGGTGCCGGAACAGTTCAAGGGGCTGCCGATCATCCTCACGATCCTGATGCTGTTCGGCTGGATGGGGATTGCTTCGCTGATGCGCACGGCGGCCTATCGTGACAAGGAGCGTGATTACATTGCCGCAGCCCGCGTGCTCGGCGCGGGGACACCGCGCATCATTTTCAGTCATCTTCTGCCGAACACGGTGGCGATCATCGTGACACTGGTGCCGTTCACCATGTCGTCGCTGATTTCCTCGTTGACGGCTCTCGATTACCTTGGCTTCGGCCTGCCGCCCGAGTATGCGACATGGGGTCGCCTGCTCAACGATGGTCTCTCTAACCTTTCCGCGCCTTGGCTGGTATCTGCGACGTTTTTCGTGCTCGTCGGGTTGCTCGTCCTGATCACGTTCATTGGCGAGGCTGTTCGTGAGGCCTACGATCCGAAAAAATTCAGCTATTACCGTTGATGCGAAACATACTGAAAACGATTTTCTACACCGCTCTTGTTCTCGCGTTGGCGGGCTGCAGCAGGGAGGAGGATAGGGCGCTGAGGACTTCCGGTTTCGATGACTTTATTCCCCAATACAACCGCTTCATCAGGGAATGGCTGCATGAAAGGCAGGCGGAGACGGCAGAGGAGATCAGTAAGGCGGAGAAGGGTATGCAGACGGCCGAGGGAGATCAGCGCGAGGCAGTCGAAAAACAACTGATCAACCTGAAAAGGGAGCAGGAGAAATGGGAGTTCCGGCTGGGTCTCGGAGATTATTTTCGGTTCGGGGATCCCTCGGACATCCCCGCGGATCTGGTTTGGGATGACGGGATGAATCATGAAGAGATCGGCGATCCCAGGGCGAAGAAAGGCGGCACATTCCGGGCATACATCTCCACATTCCCGCCGACCCTGCGTGCGTTCGGCGATAACTCGAACAACAGTTTCAGGGGCGTGCTCTACGATGACATCGACATGCCTTTGGTAGGGCTGCATCCGAAATTGATGGAGATGATTCCCGGAATCGCCAAGGAGTGGGCAGTCTCGGAAGACGGGCGGACGGTGTATTTCAGAATCGATCCGGAGGCGCGCTATTCTGATGGTGTGCCGGTCAGGGCGCGGGACTATATTTTCGAATCATACCTGCGAATTTCCGACAACATCGTGAACCCGTATGCGAAGCAGTATTGGAAGGAGGAGATCGCCGGATTTGTGGCGTATGACGACCACACACTTTCGATCTCGCTGCCGGAGGCGAAGCTTTACGCTCCGGCCATCATAGGCAGCCTGAAGCCTTCTCAGCCGAATTTCTACGATGATTACGGTCCGGATTTTACTGAGCGTTATCAATGGGAGTTCCCACCAACAACCGGAGCCTACGAGGTGCTTCCGGGGGATGTCGTTAAGGGTGTTTCCGTGACTCAGACCAGGATCAAGGACTGGTGGGCGAAGGATAAAAAATATTACAGATACCGTTTCAACCCGGATCGCGTGCGGCACGTGGTGGTGAGGGACGAATCGAAGGCCTTCGAGCTCTTCCGTGCCGGCGAGTTGGACAGCTTTTACATCACCCGCCCCGAGTATTGGTATGAGAAGTCTGAGGTCGATCCGGTTTTCAAGGGTTACATCGAACGCTACACGTTTTACACCCAGTATCCCGCCCTGCCGCGTGGGATGTATCTGAATATTACGAAACCGCTTCTCGATGAAAAGGATGTCCGTATCGGGATTCAGCATGCGATGAACTGGCAAAAGGTGATCGATGTGATTTTCCGTGGCGACTATCAGCGACTGGATGCCTTCAACCAGGGATACCTCCTCTTCAGCGATCCCTCGATCAAGGCTCCTCGATTCTCGATATCCGCGGCGCGTGAGGCGTTTGGGAAAGCGGGTTTCACCCAGACGGGCCGCGACGGTATCCTGGAGAGAGCCGACGGGACGAGGCTTTCCGTTTCTGTCAGCTATCCGGCGATCCCGGCACTCGATCGTATGTTCGCGATCCTGCGGGAGGAGGCAAAGGCTTGCGGATTCGATCTCCGCCTCGATTCCAACGAGCCGACGGTGAACTACAAGAAGGCGATGCTCAAACAGTATGACATGGCCTTCACTGGTTGGGTGATTTCGCCGCCGGTGCCGAATTTTCACCAGTTCATACATTCGTCGAACGCACGTGACGAGAGGGGGAACATCAAGCCTCAGACGAATAACCTGTGGGTTTGGGGTAGGGATGACACGGATCTACTCAGTGAAAAAGCCCGCAATGCCCGTACCGAGGAGGAAATGCGAGACGCTGCCGTGAAGCTCCAGCACATTATCCATGAGGAGGCAGTTTTCGTCCCGTCCTACACGGTAGATTTCGTGAGGGTCGGTTCATGGCGCTGGGTTCGCTGGCCAGACTGCGAGGAAACCCGGTTCTGCCCGCCCGTGATGTATGAACCGCTGGAGGTGCATGTTCATTGGGTCGATGAGGAAATGATGGATGAGACGATGGCGGCGCGCCGGGACGGAAAGACTTTCGAAGAAGTGAACCGGATTTTCGACGACTATCGCTACCCTGTCACCGAGCAGCCGGAGCCCGAGCCGGTCGAAGAAGTGGTGTTGCCCGAACCTCCAGTCGAAACGGAGGTGCCGGAATGAGTGAGGAAAACCTTTTGGAAGTGGATCGCCTGATCACTTCGTTCGAGACCGAGCGTGGGCTGCTGCGGGCGGTGGATCAGGTCTCATTCAGTATCCCGTATGGAAAGACCGTCGGCATCGTCGGTGAATCCGGATGCGGAAAGAGTGTCACCGCGATGTCGATCATGCGCCTATTGCCGCAGCCTTCGGGCAAGGTGCTTGGTGGCGAAATCCATTTCAAGGGGGAGGATCTCCTACATGCCAGCGACAAGCGGATGCGCGAGGTACGCGGCGGTGAGATCGGAGTCATCTTCCAGGAGCCGATGATCGCGCTGAACCCGGTCCACCGGATCGGCCGGCAGGTGGCGGAGGTCTTCCGAGTCCACAAGAAGATGTCGAAGAAAGATGCATGGGATGCGGCGACGGAAATGCTGGCGCTGCTGCGGATCCCAGCTCCCGAGAAGCGAATGATGGATTATCCTCACCACCTTTCCGGCGGAATGCGTCAGCGTGTCGTCATCGCGCTCGCACTCGCCTGTCGTCCGGATCTGATCGTCGCCGATGAACCGACAACCGCCCTTGATGTAACCGTGCAGGCGCAGATCCTCGATCTGCTCGGCCAGCTGCAGAGCGAGATGGATATGTCCGTGATGCTCATCACCCATGATCTCGGAGTCATCGCCGAAACATGCGATGAAGTGGTGGTCATGTATGCGGGTCGCGTGGTGGAGAGTGCGCCGGTTGAGGAGCTTTTTGGAAGCCCTCTCCATGCCTACACGAAGGCACTGCTGCGCTCGATCCCGACGCTCGATACGCCTCCGAAATCCGTGCTGCCGACGATTCCCGGTACCGTCGCGGCGCTGGCGGATTACACGCACGATTGCCGGTTCTGCCAGCGGCTCGGAAAAAAGACGGTCACCACCCGCGAGCGGCCTGAGTTCAAGGAAGTGCAGCCGGGTCACCGGCTGGAAATCTGCAAGGAATGTTCCGACCTATGAGCGATTCACCGATGCTGAAAGCCGATGATCTCCGCGTGCACTTTCCCGTGCGCAGCGGCCTTTTCCTGCGCCAGACAGGAGCCGTAAAAGCGGTGGACGGCGTTTCGTTGGAGCTCGCTGGCGGGGAGACACTAGGCCTCGTCGGTGAGTCGGGCTGCGGGAAATCGACCCTCGGTAAGGCACTTGTCCGTCTCTTGAAGCCAACCTCCGGCAGTATCCATTTCGAAGGCCGTGACATGAGTCACATCGGGCAGCGCGCCTTGCGCCCGCTTCGTCGGGATTTCCAGATGATTTTCCAGGATCCCGCTGAGTCGCTCGACGCTAGGATGAGTGTCCGTTCCCTCATTGAGGAGCCGTTTCGTATCCACGGGATGGGCAGCCGCGCCGAGCGAAAAAAGTGGGTCGATGAATTGCTCGACACCGTCGGCCTGTCCGCCGCATCTGCGGAGCGCTATTCTTTCGAATTTTCAGGCGGGCAACGCCAGCGCATCGGCATTGCACGGGCGCTCGCACTGAAGCCGAAGTGGCTGGTTTGCGACGAGCCGGTCTCGGCACTCGATGTTTCCGTGCAGTCGCAGATTCTGAATCTGTTGGTGGATTTACAGAAAGAATTCGGCCTGTCCTATCTCTTCATCGCCCATGACCTCTCCGTGGTGAAGCACATCAGTGACCGTGTGGCGGTGATGTATCTCGGGAAAATCGTCGAACTCGCGGATTCGGAAACGATCTACCGGAATCCAAAACATGCTTATACCAAGGCACTGCTCTCCGCCGTGCCGGTTGCAGATCCGAAAGTAAAACGGAAAAAAATCCTCCTCGAGGGTGACGTCCCATCGCCCATCGACCCTCCCGAGGGAAGCGCCTTCGGCCATCGCCTCAACCATCCCCGGTATGATGAAACGATAGGCATGGATCTATCCCTGAAGGAGATCGAACCCGGCCACTGGGTCGCAGCAGATCCTTGCTGCCTGGAGCCGGAGGACTGGAAGAGGCTTTCCTGATTACGACGACCGTTGTTCCGCTAGCGTGCTCGCATGGAATGATTCCGGCTGTCGTGGAAGAGGAATTCACTCTGCCGCGTGAAGCTCCAGGAGGCGAAGCGATTCCTTGATTAGGAAATCGATGTCCATGAACGGATCGGCTGCGATGTCCGACCAAAGAATCCGTCCTTTTGGATCGAGAACAAAGGTACCATGAAGAGCCGCTCCCTCGAAGTCGTCATGTGTGCCAAATGCCTTAAAAGAAGCTTTCGTGGGATCGGCAACAAGTGGGAAGGGAAAGGCTTCGCCATCCTCTGAGTAGTTGGATTGAGATTTTGCAAGTTCCGCGAGAGTATCGGTGCTGATCGCCAAAACCGGGAGTCCCGCCGCCTTGAAATCATCAATTCGTTCGGCGATTTCATTGAGCTGCTCGGAACAGTGGAGGCATCCGTATCCAAGGTAGAATATAAGAACCAGCGGTTTGCCTCGGTGACTCTCTAGGCTGACCGAATCTTTATTCTGATCAAGAAGGCTGAAGGATGGTGCCGAAGGTGGCTGCCAGTGAATGGGGCCGAGGGTATTGACGTCAGGGCGCTCACCAAAGTCGGATGGGGGCACATAAGGCAGGGTCCAATCATCAGGAAAATCAAGGCTGCGGGCGATAGGCAACAGGCGGGCGAATGGAGGTGCACTCAGGTCGATCTGCGAGGAAACCTTACGCAGCCTCTCGAAGCACTCGCGGGCTTCTTCCGGTTTTTCGAGATGGTGAAGGACTTCGATCCTTGCTGCCAGGGGAAGAGCCTGCCTCTTGTCACCGCTCACCTCAGCTTTGCTCAGGGAGTCGGCTTTCTCCAAATCTCCGAGGGAAATGTATTCCAGTGCTGCTGCGTGCTTTGGGCGACTGGATTTCTCCAGTGCCTTGAGCGCGGCATCTGTATCGCCTTTCAGCGCCGCTAGGCAACCTTCCAGTTCGGCGCGGGTTTTCTTGATTCGGTCAATCTGGTGCCCCTGCTTTTTCCCGGCGTCCTTGACAATTTTTTCGATTTCTTCGGGCTTTTTCTTTTCTTTCTCGGCCTTGGTTTTGGCTTCCGCTTGTGCTTCCTCGTGGTTTTTCTTCGCCACACCGGATAGCGCGTCGACCTCAGCCAATACCTGCTCAAGCTCCTTCTGGTTGCCTAATTCGAAGTGGGCGAGACCGATCAGCCGCAGTCGAGGGTTTTCGTGTTCGGGTATCTCCAGGGGCTCCAGCCATTCGCTGGCAGTGAGCTCGAGCGCATCATCCCACAATTCGAACTTCTCGAGGACGTTGATCAGACGCGTCCGCCCGTATCGATACGAATGCGCCTTGCCTTCGACTGAGTTGAGCTTCGGGTGACGCGGATTGGCGAGGAGCGACTTCGCCATTTCAAAGGCCGCTTTGCGGTTGCCGAGATTCATCCAGTTTCTGGACAGCCATTCGTTGTTGTGCGCGTAGTTGTGAATCTGGTCGGGTAGTAGGCGATGTTTCAGCATATGTGCGTGGTCGACGCGTGCTGATGCCTGCTGATGCCATGCGGCATCCTCGTAGCGATGGAGCTTCGAGTAGATGTGTCCCGGCATGTGCCACATGTGGGCGATGCCTGGAGCGGTGAAGGCGAGCTTGGCCGCAGAGTCTAGGGCGCGCTTCGCCTTCCGGTTGTCCCAGAGGTGGATGCGATAATGATGCACTGGGTGCATCGGTTCCTTGGCGAGCACCTGCTGGAGCAGGGCGTCGATTGCCTCATGGCTGTTGATGGGGATTTGCGGGGACTTGTATGAAAATTGCCAGATCCGGACTGCGAGGAAGGCTTTGGCTTCGATGTCATCTGGAAATTCGTGAACCAGATTCTCCAAGTCGCGCAGCATTTCCTGCCGGCGTGCTTTTTCATCCGATGGTTTTTCGTCGAGATAATTTGTCTGGGCTGCAATATATGTTTGGGCATGCTTGCCCGCTTTTTCGGTCAGGGTGTTGGCTTTCTCGATAAACTCTTTCGAACGCTCCGGATTCTCCCAGTTGGCCATCGCCATGCCCCAATAGGCCATCGCACATTCGGGGTCATGCGCGGCGATTTGGCGGAAAGACCGCTCCGCTTCGTAATACCAGAAACCGTGAAGTTGGCCGAGCCCTTGGTCGAAATAGGCCTGTCCGTGTTGCCATGTGGTTTTGATGGGGATTGTGACTTTCCCCGTGCCCTTGATGAGTTCGGACGCCTGGCGAGGGCCGTCATTGAAGGAGTGTCCTTGATGGGAGTGTCCGGGCTCCACCGTTTCTGCACCAAATAGACAGGCGGACAGGCCAACGTTAAAAAGGAGGATTCGGATGGTGAGGGAAGTATGTAGATGAGTCAAAACGGTTGGTTTCTATAGTGGTTCAATGTCGCGAATCTTTCATCCAATTTCAATCCTGACATGAAATACCGGACGTTATAATCCGTCCAGGCACTTGCTCGGTAGTGGTCATTGCTTGCGAGTTGTTGGCCGCTATGTGAGATTCGAACATGCAGAAAGCGCTGTCTTGGATTCTCGCCTTCATAGGTTTTGCAGGTTTCGTTCGCGCAGAGTGGATCGAACTGCCATGGCCGCAGTTGGGTGCGAGTCTTCCGATCTGGAAGCCAGATAACTTTGATCCCTCCAAGCGCTATCCGGCCATCGTTTATTATCACGGCACTGGCGGCACTCCCACGGCCTCATACATGCACCGGGCTACGGAGGGTAAGGGTTTCATCTTGGTGGGCATGACCTACCTCCATAAAAGTGGCTTTGAATACTCGGATGGCGAAATTGCGGATTCACTCGGAATGCTGAATGCACTCAAAAAGACTTTGATAAAATCCCTCGCGGTAGATCCACAGCGGATCTACGTCGGCGGCTTCAGCAAGGGAGGTTGGCACACCGCCATGCTGCTGGATCGCGATCGCAGCCTCGCTGGAGGAATGATCTTGGGAGCGGGTGTGTTTGAGAAACGCGCGAAAGCTCGGGCTTTCTCCAAGCAGCTTCCGGTTTTCCTCGGCTGCGGGCGCTACGACGGGAATTATCCGCAGGCGCTCGGCGCGCTCGTGCATTTCCGCAAGCTGGGAGCGGAGGTGACCTTGGACACCTGGCCAAGTATAGGGCATCAATTTCCCGAAGCTCCGCCCGAAGCCATGCGCCAATGGCTGAGGATGCGCGCCGGGGGGGCGGGACTGGAGGTCGAGGCCGGGAAATGGATCTCGAAACGGCTCCTCGAACTGCATGCCATTTCCGATCCGGTGGAAAGCTGGTTCGCCCTTGAGGAGTTCGTCAGCTTGCCCTTCGTGAAGTTTTTCGGAGTTACTGCGGAGAAGTCCGCCCGCGAAAAGATCACGGATCTGCTCACAAATCCTGCGGTGGCCACCGAGAAAAAATGGCGAGGCGAATCCCGGAAAATCCTCGCTCGCGAGAGCCGCGACCGCTTGCTCGGGACTCTGAAAGCCGCATCGACGGCTCATGCGGTGCTGGCGCAAAAAGCGGCTGGAACCCGTGCGGGGGCGGATGCGGTCCGCGATCTCGAACGCACCCAGAAACTCCTCAAGACGGCGAAGGTCGTGACCCGGCCCGGAAAGCCCGCGGCGCACCCCATCACCCCTGAGCTACGCCCTTCGGCGCCTTCCACCAACCCCGACCGCAGTCCGTTCCTTCCCCCTGGTATCAAGGTGAAACCGGCGAAGTAACGAGTTTGTGCGCATTTCCGTTGTGCTGAGCGTTTCTTTTCCGCAATTGAGGCCGTGAGCACGCAACCAGACAATCCGCATCCCGGGGGGAGCATGATCGCCGACCTCAAGCTTCCAGTCCGGAACTGCTCTGGGCGTTCTGCGGGGTCGTTGCTACGGGGCTGATCCTGGTGCAGCCGATGGCTGTGGGGTGATGGTTTTGACGTGCTTCAGATTGTAAGCGAACGAGTGCATTCGTATTCCTGTATGCGATCGATTACATAAATTATATTGCATATGTTCGCTTACATGCTGCTTTTTTGCCGTGAGGATGAAATTGGTCAGGTCGGTCGGTGCGTTGGTGCGCGACCAGCGCAAGCAACGAGGTTTGTCTCAAGGGCAACTTGCCGAGAAGGTCGGCGTGAGCCGACTTTGGGTAGGCCATCTGGAGAAAGGGAAAGAGTCTGTGGAACTGGGGTTGGTTCTCAGAACATTACGCGTCCTGGAATTGGCGGTTGATGTCTCGCGTTTGGAGAGCTTACGGCTTGATGTGCTAGATCCTAGGAGCCAAAGGCCATGACCGATTCGCTGCATATCCTGCATGGGGACGAGCTTGTCGGTCGCATCGACTACGAGCGGAAGAGGGATGCGATTTCGCTCCACTATGAGGACGAGTGGCGTTTCGGTGCAGGAGGATTTCCGGTGTCGGTTGCGAAAAGCGAGGTGCTGAAAATCGGCGATATGAAGGTTCTCAATGTCGAGCGATACGATAGGCTGCCGGATGCCGCCGGTGTGCGGGTAGCCCGCCTGCATCAGGAGGATGTCTGCCAAGCATTGGGGCATTTACCCAATAGCAAGTATGAGAGTGAGGGCGGGCCTTCCGCATCGGACGTCGTTCGCCTGCTTCGCGCGGAATCATCTGATTTTGAGGAAGATGTCTCTCGTTTCGTGATGGCATTGGCCATCAATTGGGTCATCTACGGTAGTGATGCCCATTCGAAAAACTACTCACTGATCCATGTGCCGGGAAGTTATCTGAGGCTGGCTCCGCTTTACGACATCGCCTCCAACCTGCCCTATGAAGGAAACCCGAAATCTCGGAAGCACAAGTTGGCGATGAAAGTGGGCGGCGATTACCAGCTTCACCGGATAGCTCGGAAAAGCTGGCGGAAGTTTGCAGATGAAAGCGGTCTGGATCCGGTGATGGTGGATGTCAGCGTTGAGTTGATGATCGATAAGATCGAGAACCATGTGCGGGCTACGGCTGAGCAGGTTTCAAACCACTGCGAGACGGATTTCATCGAGGGGCTGTGCGGGATGATATTGGAAAGGGTGGAAGTTTGTCGGGATGCGATGGGGTGACGAGGCAGACTGGTGTCAGACTCTCCAATGAGGGACGATGCGGATTGCAAATCGTCGTCTGGCAGGTAGAGCTTGTGCATGGGTTCTTGGGATACGGCGGTGGAGGTTCTGGAAAATTCGGTGAAAGCCGGGGTGGGGGAGTTTGTGGTTTGCGGGGGCGCGCGCAATGCGGTGCTGCTTGAGGTGCTTTCCAGGATGGAGGCGGCGGGCAAGGTTCGGGTTTGGAGCCATTTCGAGGAGCGTTCGGCGGGGTTTTTCGCGTTGGGAAGGACGATGGTCACGGGGAAACCCTGCGGAGTGGTGGTGACAAGCGGGACGGCGGTTGCGGAGCTTCTGCCCGCCGTGGTGGAGGCGTTCTACCAGGCGAGGCCGCTGGTTCTCATCACGGCGGACAGGCCGGAGTCGTTTCGCGGTAGCGGTGCGCCGCAGGCGGTGGAGCAGGTGGGGATCTTCTCCGAGTATGCCGCTTGCGATCCCGGTAGCTGGGATGGCAAAGCTCCGCTGCACCTCAATGTGGAGCTCGGCGAGGATTTCGAACCCGGCGCAGAAACTTTTGCGGATCTCGATGCCGGGGATTTCTCCGTGGATTTCGGCAGGCCGAATGTCGGCGGGCTGGCGAAGTGGATTCGGGAGGGTTCGCTCCACGGTTTGGTTGTGATGATAGCTGATCTTGAGCCCGATGAACAGGAGGAGGTATTCCATTTCTGCGAGACATTGGGCGCACCAGTGGTGGCGGAAGCGACGAGCGGGCTGCGCGAGGCGCTGCAACATCTCGCGGTGATCGGTGCGGATAGCGAACTGAAAAACTCTCCGCCATCGAAAGTGCTGCGGCTCGGCGGGGTGCCGAGCGGGCGTTTTTGGCGGGATCTTGAGGAAATGCCGAACGTCTCGGTCTGGTCCGTTTGCCGCAACGGCCTGCGTGGGCTTGGCAGGGAGGCCGAGGTGCTGAGGAGCTCGCTGGCCAGGGTTTTGCCCGCGATGGGTGAGGTGGAGGAGCTTGGTGATGTCTCGGATCGGCTCGAAGGGGTCGAGGGGCGAGGGCAGCGAATCGAGGAGGCGCTTGAGGCGTGTCCCGACAGCGAGGCCGGCTGGATCCGGACGCTTTCGGTTTTTGGCTCGATCGGGGAAAGTGTCTATCTCGGCAACAGCCTGCCGATTCGCGAGTGGAATTGCTATGCGCAGTGGGAGCGCCCGGTGCGGACGGTGCGCGCAAATCGCGGAGCGAACGGGATCGATGGCCAGATCAGCTCCTGGCTTGGTGCGAGTGCCGCGGAGCAGAACGCGTGGGGGATTTTCGGCGATCTCACGGCGCTGTACGACATCGCGGGGCTGAAAATGCTCTCGCAGGTGGAGTGTCGGGGGCGGGTTCTCGTTGTGATTAACAACGGAGGCGGGAAGATTTTTGGGAATGTGCCGCGCTTGCAGGGCATGAGCGATTCCGCGAAAGCTTGGATGGCGGCGGAAACCCCGGCCGATTTCGGTGCGGTGGCGAAGGCTTTCGGGCTGGATCACCTATGTGTCACAAGGGTGGACGAGTTCGACGGGGTCGAAGACGGCGGGAAAGTGCTGCTGCTGGAGGTCGTTCCCGACGCTGTGCAGAGCAGGGATTTCTCCGGTTGAAGCCCCCTGTGGGGAATATGATCGAAAATTTCGCTTGGAGGTTTGGCCTCGCCCTTTCTACCCTCCGGGAGCGAGACTCATTCCTATGGCACAAAAAGATTTCACGATTCAGAACAAATTGGGCATCCACGCCCGCCCGGCTGCGCAATTCGTGAAAATGGCGAACCGCTTCAAATCCGACATTTCGGTCGAGAAGGACGGTGAGGAAGTGGATGGAAAAAGCATCATGGGTCTGATGATGCTCGCGGCCGGACACGGCTCCGTGATCGTGGTGAACGCTGAGGGCGAGGACGAGACAGCGGCACTCGAGGCCATCGGCGACCTGATCGACCGGAAGTTCGAAGAGGAGTGATCTCAATTTTAGTTTTATGTCGAAAATAACGATTCTATCTGGTGACGGTATTGGCCCGGAAGTGATGGTTCAGGCGCTGCGCGTCCTGGATGCAGTTGAGGGGAAATTTGGTTTTAAGCTGGAGCGCTCCGAGCATCTCGTCGGCGGCGCGGCCATTGATGACGGCGGACACCCGCTGCCTGCGGAGACCGTTGCAGCCAGCGAGGCTGCGGATGCGATCCTGTTCGGCTCCGTCGGCGGGCCGAAGTGGGAGAGCCTCCCGCCGGATATTCAGCCAGAACGCGGAGCCCTGCTTCCGCTGCGGAAACATTTTGGCCTTTTCGCGAACCTCCGTCCCGGTGTCTGCCTTCCCGCACTGACGGATGCATCACCGGTGAAACAGGAACTCATCGCAGATGGCTTCGATGTTCTCTGCGTCCGCGAACTCACCGGCGGGGTCTATTTCGGCTCGCCGAAAGGCCGCCACGAAGAAAACGGCGAGCCAGTCGCGCTCGACACGATGATCTACAAGAAGAGCGAAATCGTGCGGATCGCCCGCGTCGCCTTCACCGCAGCGATGGGTCGCGACAAGCGTCTGCTTTCCGTGGACAAGGCCAACGTCCTCGCTTCCTCGGTGCTGTGGCGCGAGACGGTGACCGAGATTTCCAAGGAGTTCCCCGAGGTCGAGCTTTCCCACATGTATGTGGACAACGCCGCGATGCAGCTCATTCGCAGGCCCGGCTCCTTCGATGTTTTGGTCACGGAAAACCTTTTCGGTGACATTCTTTCCGATGAGATGGCGATGATCTCAGGCTCCCTCGGGATGCTGCCTTCCGCCTCGCTGGGGAAACAGAAGAATGACGGTCGGTACTTTGGACTCTACGAGCCATCCGGCGGCTCGGCTCCGGATATCGCCGGGCAAGGAATCGCGAATCCGATCGCACAGGTGCTTTCGCTAGCGATGCTGCTGCGCTTTTCCCTCGGGAAATCCGATGTTGCTGATGCCATCGAGGCGGCTGTGGCGAAAACGATCGCCGACGGTTTCCGCACCGGTGACATCGCGACAGGCAAAGCCGGGGAGAGCAAAGTTGGTACGACGGAGATGGGGGACGCGATCATCGCACGTCTGTGAAGCTGGAAACTCCAAACTTCAAAATTCAACTCTCAAGAAGACTGGGATTTGCGGGGCTTGCACTGCTGTTGGGCGGATGCGGTCTGCAAAAGCCCACTGGCTCGCTCGCGATCCGCACGCCTGGGAGCTGGGCTGCGGCCTCTTCCGGAAACGAGGGGCGCATTTCCACCGGCTGGCTGTCGTCATTTTCCGATGCCGGACTGACGCGCAGCGTGAACGAGGCCCTGAAGCACAACCGCTCGCTGAAATCTGCCGCCGCTCGTCTCCGCGAGGCCAGGGAACAGCCTATCATCGCCCGCGCCGGACAACTTCCCTCCGTGGACGTCGGCGGGCGCGGAAGTCTCACCGACAGCTCATCCATCTCCCTTACGGAAAGTTACGGGCTGAATCTTGCCGCATCTTGGGAGCCGGATCTGTGGGGACGCCTCCGCGACCTCACCAGCGCTGCCGATGCCGATGAGCGGGCGGCCATCGAGGATTTTCGCGGGGCACGCTTGTCGCTCGCAGCAAATGCCGCAAAGGCTTACACGAATCTCATTTCCGCCGGGCAGCAGGTCGCCGATGCGCAGTTCACCCTGGAATCGTTCGAGAAAAACCTCCGTATCATCGAGCGCAACTACAAGGCCACCGGTGAAGGGCCGCTCGACATCCAGTTCGCCCGCACCAACGTGTCTTCCGCCCAGCGTACCCTCGAAGTTCGGCGGCTCGCCCGGCAAAACGTGGCGCGCACGCTGGAGGTGCTGCAAGGCAAATATCCGAGCGGAGGGTCACGCGCGAAAAGGGAACTTCCGTCACTCCCCGGCTCCGTCCCTTCCGGTATTCCGGCCGGACTTATCGAGCGCAGGCCGGATCTTGCCGCGGCTCGCGCAGATATTTTCGCCTCGGCGAAACGTGCGGATGCGGCCCGCAAAAGGTTACTACCTGACTTTTCCCTCACCGGCTCCAGCGGCGCGGCGGGTGCACGCCTTTCCGATCTGACCAGTCTCGATTTCCTCGTTTCTTCGATCTCCGCAAGGGTCGATCAGGTGGTGTTTGACGGTGGTGCGCTCAAGGCGCAGGCACGCGGCGCGCTTGCCCGCAACGACCGCTTCGTCAATGAATACGCGCAGCTCGCTCTCGAGGCGTTCCGCGAGGTCGAGGCAACGATCTCCGCAGACCGCTCGCTGGCCTTGCAGGAGAAGTTCCTGAACGACGAAGTCAGGCAGGCGGAACAGGCCGAGAAGCAGGCCAACAGGGATTATGCCGAGGGAGTAAACCCGAACATCCTCTCCGTCCTCGAGGCCCAACGCCGCGCCAACAACGCCCGCTCTGCTATCATCCGCCTCCGCAACCAGCGCCTCCAGAACCGCTTTGATCTGCATCTGGCATTGGGCGGGGATTTCACGACAAGCGCGAAGTGAAACGTAGCTGGCGCATCCTGCGCCAGGCCGTTCGGGGGGATTCCAGCTCCCAGTCAACCACTGCGAGGAGCCATGACGGCTCTTTAAACGGTCTGAGGTCAGAGTCCCCAGCCACGATTGTCCTGTGTAAAAACGAATTGCATCTTTGATGGACTAAGAGTAAGATTTTCCTACGATGACCACCGTTCTTTCACAAAAAGGCCAGATCGTCCTGCCCAGCGCCGTGCGCGAGCAACTGCACCTCGAGCCGGGGCAGGATTTTGAGGTCATCATCGAGGATGAGGACAGCATCACCCTTCGCCGTATCAATCGTCCGCCCAACCATGGCTTGGTGGATCATCTTCTTGCCTGTCCTTACCCGTTCGAGATTCCTCCGCGGGCAAAAGATTTTACCAAGCCGCTTTCTCTGTGAGCTACCTCGTGGATACGAATGTCTTCAGCGAACTGGCCAAGACCAAACCGGATGCCCAAGTCGTCGCGTGGCTACGCGACCACGAACCGGATCTCTACCTGAGCACCATCACCATCGGCGAGCTCCGCCGTGGCATTGAGAAGCTTCCCGCCGGAAAGCGGAAAACGGCGTTACAAAGCTGGTTCACCGGCCTCTGCAAGCGGATGGAAGGTCGCATTCTTAGCTTTAACACGAGCACCGCCCACATCTGGGGGCAACTGGTGGCCGCATGGGACAAAAAGGGCATCAGCGTCCCTTCACTCGATAGTCAACTCGCCGCCACCGCGCATCGCCACAACCTGACCATGGTCACGCGGAATGTCCCTGATTTCCAGAACACGGGAGTAAAGATCTTTAATCCCTTTGCTCCGTAGCTGGCGCATCCTGCGCCAGGCCGTTCGGGGGGATTCCAGCCCCCCGTAAAGTACAGCTACGCGACCGTCGGAGGCTCTGGACTGCTGCGGTTCATATCCGCAGCCTTCAGGGTGGATGTTGATTGCGCGGGAATACCCCGCAGCCACGATCATCGACGCTTCCCGTGAGAGCTGGGAATAAGAATCCCAGCAGTCCAGAGCCTGCGGCGCAATTCCTCCGCAACATTCAAAAAGTAGGCGTCCGAAGGGGAAGTCACAAGGCGTTGGGAAAGCACCCACAATTTTGTTACCTGGCTTGTGATTATCAGAGACGTCAACGCAAAGAAATGAACTTGGATACGCCTAACAAGTGTAGAAGTAAGTCGCGGTGGCACCGCGTAAACCTACTCAGGCTCAGTCAGCTTGATTTTCTCGTCCTTGTGCTTTGCAAGCAGGGCATCGAGCCGTGGCTCGATCTCGGCCTTGTTGCCCATGATCATCCAATAGCGGTATTCCAAGGTCGATTGGGGACCGAGTTTGACGGTGCCGATCGGAGCGAGATGCATGCATGGAGAGTCCGTTGGTTTTGCGTTGGGGTTGTATTTCCCATGCGGACCGAAGTTCCAGTGGTTGTTTGCCGTGGGGCTGAATACCGTGATGCCCTGTCCGTTGTCTGCAAAACAGGCCATGATATTGAGTTTTGGATGGGCACGGCCCCATGGCGGTCCGGGTGCTTGTTTCACTTTCTCCCACGTACCATCGCCGAGGTACATTTCGACGTTGCGGAACTTGCTGGTGAAGTAGCAGGCGGGAGTTCCTGATGCCGGGGAACGGCTTTGCCCCAGCTGTCGTTTTTGCTCCGTTTGCAGATCAGGTGGTTGCTAACCTCGATGACATTCGGCATGTCCGCCACAATTTCCGTGATCTGCACCATGACTGCTTCGGCTTCCTCGTCGGGCATGTCCCACAGCTTCGGAACCATCTCGGCTTAGAGTCTCTTGCCGGCGTAATAGGATTGCTGCAGCAGTCGAACCGGGTCGTGAATGTTGATGCTGTTTTCAGGATGGTTTTTCCATGAAAGCCAGGTAACCGCCGCGGCCATGGAGCGATCGATTGCTATCTTCACTACTTGGTTGTCGATATGGAGCAGATCCGGCTTGGGGCTTTCCGGTTTCGCTTCCTAAGAGATCGCCAGCAGCAGGGCTGCTATTCCAATTTTAAGAAAACCGGTTTTGAGCTTCATCGGCAATAGCTATTCATAGGTCTGGTATCCGGGCAACACCGATGTCCTTACAACTCCCTTGCGTGAATCGCGTGACTCCAGTCGCGCAAGACACCGCTCCATAAGTGACCGGCGCGACAGGAGTCACGCGTTCCTATTCTGGTCTATGCTGCACGAGATAGTCGGCGTGGGCTATTTCTGCAGGTGGACGAAGCAGCCCTTCTTGTTGCCTACGACGATGTCGGTCTTTTTGTCACCGTTCACGTCGGCGGCCATGACCTGGCAGCCGATACCGCTGTCATCATCGATGATCTCGGCGGTGTAGGAGGCTTTGCCGTCCTTGCGGTTCAGGAGAAATGCATAGAGGACGGCGGGTTCGTTCGGCTCCGGGTCGCCCTTGGGGCCGTGTGCCCAGAAGCGTTTGCCGGTGACGATGTCGATGGTGCCGTCGCTATTGATGTCGGCGATATCGATGCCGTGTGGCTGGGAGAAGGCGACGCCGGTGGAGCCTTTTTCATTCTTGGTATCGGTGAGCAGGTGTCGCGCCCATGATCCGTCTTCCTTTTGCTCAAACCAGCAGAGGCCGAAGCCGTGGGCTTCGAGTGAGGTGATGACGTCGGTGCGGCCGTCGGCGTTGACATCGTAGCCATACATCTGTGCCCCGCCTTTACCGAAGTCCATATCGTGGCGTTTCCATGGGGATTTCCCGTCCCAATCGGCGGGTTGTTCCCACCAGCCCTTGGCTTCGAGGATGTCGGTGAGGCCGTCGCCGTTGATATCGCCGTGGCCGATGCCGTGGGTGAAGCGCTGGTAGTCCTTTTTGTTCTCCGGGGAAATGGCGTTCCATTTCCATGCGGCATCGGGGTTGGCTGGATCGGAGGTGGCGTAGCCGACGGTGCCGTTGCTCATGCAGAGGAGGTTCAGGCGCTTGTCACCATCGATATCCGCGAGCATGGGGGATTCGTTGTCAGTGACGGCGATGGCGGTGTGACGAGACCACGAGCTTTCTGCTGTGCCGGGGTTCTCATACCAGAAGGTTTCCTTTCCAGGAAAGCCGATGACCAGGTAGTCGGGCCGACCATCGGCATTGAAGTCGCCGGAGTAGGAGAGGAAGTTGTCCGAGTATGCGTTCTTCTTGCTGAGTTCACCCTCGAAGCCGGGAATTTTTTCTTCCCCGATATCGAAGTTTTTGGAGGCCGGATAGATCGTGTGGGTGGTTTTGAAATCCGGTCCCTCGAACCAATACGGACCGGAGAGGATATCCATTTTGCCATCGGCATTTATATCCGCGACGCAGGCGCCCTCCGCCCAGAAATAGCGGGAGAGTTGGTGCTTCTCCCATTTTGCTGTGAGGGGGGCTGGCTTGGTCGAGATCACCGCCGTGGTAACTCCGGCGGCGGCGAGAAGGGGAAGGAGGATCGGCTTCATGGCGGTGGTTTTCCGGAAACCGGTTGCAGGGCTTATTCGGCCGCAACATCCCAGCGCAGGATGCGACCCCACTTGTTCCACTCGGTGGTGACGACATTGCCGTCCTTATCGAAAGTGGCACCGTGTGGAGAGGTCGTGACTCCTTCACGCCAGTTTTCGGGGGCGACTTTATTGGTGTTGAACTCCTTGGGGTTGTCGTTTGCACCGAGGCGTTTGACGACTTTTCCTTCTTTGTCGAGAATGGTGATGCCGCTGGCTAGTTGGGCGACGGCAGCGAGGTCACCATGGAAATCGACGGTGCAAGGACGGGCGACGCCGGTGGCGAATACGCTGAGGAAATTGCCTTCCAGATCGAGGTGAACGAGGCGGTCGTTGGAGCGGTCGCAAACCAGAACGCGAGCGGGCTCATAACGGGTGTCGAAGGCGAATTTGTGGGCGGTCTTGAATTTCCAAGGTTCGCCTTTGCCTGCGACGGTGCTTTTGAATTTCCCGTCCTTGTCGAAGATGAAAATCCGGTCGGAGCGATATCCGTCGATGATCCAGATGTCGCCGTTCGGAGCGCGATCCGCATGGGTAAGTGCGAACTTGGTTCCGATTTCTTCAGGAAATGCCGAGAGTGGGATTTCGAGAAGGACTTCGCCGTCCGTGCCGAGTTTGAGGAATGCGGTTTTTGGGTCGCCGAGGCAGGCTGCGTAGAGGATGTCCTTGCCATCTTCCTGCACGATGGTGAAACCGTGGTGGTTGTTGCGGGCGTTGGGGAGGTTGCGGAGGTATTCGCCTTTAGGGGAGTAAATCTGGATACCACTTTTGTCACCACCGACGATGGAAACGTAGAACAGGCCTTTGGAATCGACATCGATTTCGCCGTGTGAGTCACCGACGTGCTCGAGACCCTTGGGGGCGTTGAGCCAGTCTTTCTTGTGATTGTATTCGTGTGCGGTGGCGATGGTCGCGAATGCGGCGAGGAGTAGGATTGGTTTCATAAGTTTCAAATTTCAAAATTCAACCCTCAATAAAAGAGGGTCAGAAGGTGGATAGTTTTGCGTTTGTTAAAAATGCTCGCCGGGATGCTGGCAAGCTTGGGGCGGGACAGGAAGTTGGAAGTTGAGTTTCAGGCGCATCTTGGACAGATACCGAAAAACTCAAGTTCATGATACAGGCCGCGGTAGCGGGTTTTTTCACGGATCTCGTCCTCGAGTTCGTGGACGGGGCAGGGGGCTTTGATGGCCTCGATTTTCCCGCAGCCGGTGCAAATGAGGTAGTCGCTGTGTTTGCCTGGCTGGAGTAGGGTGAAATAGGCAGCGCGCTCGTGGAGGCCAAGGCGACGGAGGATTCCGTGCTCAGTGAGTCTTTGCAGGAGGCGGTAGACAGTCGCCTTGTCACACAGCTCGGTGAGGCGCGGTGAGGCTGAAAGCTCGGCGAGTGTCATCGGGCGCTCTGCCTCGACAAGCGTTGCCAGCAGTTCCTCAAGCGCTTTCGTGCGGCGCAGGCCTAGCTCCCTGCAGCGGGCGACGGCCAATGTGACGACTTGTTGCATCCTTATGGGAGGATAGCGTTGGGCATATGGAAGGGAAGGGGAAATTCGCCGACTATTTCCGCATTTCAAGCACGGCATCGGCGAAGGCCTTGCCCATCACAGCGAAGGTTTTCGCACATCCCAGATAGTGGTAACCCGCATTGGAGGCACCGCGCTTGCGGATGGCGCTTTCCTCGGGCGTGATCAGTTCGGTCTCGAATTTCGCCAGGTAAGCCTTTTGGTCGTCTGCTGACATCGAGCCGTCCTTGTTCGGGCTATTCTTGTTTTTCGTTCTCAGGAGATGCGCCATCTGTTTCACCTTCCCGCGTTTCTTCTCGATCTCACCGAGTTGCTCGTCCCAGAACGGGCTTGTCGGAACGGCGGTGACGTTGCCCTTGAATTCCGGAAGCGAGGCCAGAGCGGCCATCGCCTCGCGGAATTGCTGATTATCGCCGCCCGGATCTTTTCCGCCAACGCCCATCACCCCGATGACGAAGGGCATTTTGGGAGCGTCGAAATCCTTGCGGACATCGCGGATGAAATCGGCCATCCACCCGCTGTATTTGGCGAAACGGTTCTGTTTGCTGTCCGCTGGGAGCGTCGGATAGACGTCGCGGTTTATCATATCGTTGAAGCCTTGGAACCAGACGAAACCGGCGATCTCATAGCCATCCTTTGCATCGTAATCCGGGACTACGCGCTTGATGTCGCCGAGCACGCTTTTTACATGGGATGTCATCAGCCGGTAGTAGTGGCCGGAATTGCTTTCGGGGTTCTTGTCCTTCTCGATGTCCTTTTCGCTGCGCGGATAGACTCCTGCACTCGGCGGGCGGTAGTCGTAGTAAAGCGACTTGCCACCCCACGCCGTCTTGATGATGAGCACGGGTTCCTCGAACGCCCCGTCCATCGTGATCCCGAATGTGAATTCCGGGCCGATCTTTCCGCCGTCCTCGGTAGGGTTGCCACGGGAGCCGTAGCCGGTGGTCAGTTTTCCGAAGCCCTCGCCGTTGTTTTCCCCTCTGCCGGTGAAATAGGTGATCCAGGCACCGTCCGTGATGCGGGGCGTGCCGTCCTTGTTGCGCATTTTTTTTAGGAGCGGGGCGGTGGCGGGATCGTCGCCGATGTAGTCGAAGGTCTCAACCCGGGCGAAGCCCTCCATGTTGGATTGTCCAGCGAGTATGAAGACTTTAAGTGGTTTCGCTGAGGCACTGGCCAGTAGGGAAAGTCCCAGTGCTGCTATGCCGAGTGTGGATGTGAGTTTCATGGTCTGGTTTCTTGACTCAGAAAAGTTTCGTCTGTGGGTCGTCCGGTTTCGGCGGCAGTGGCGCGCCGATCTTCGTGTAGGCGGCGGGCATGGCGGTTCTTCCGCGCGGAGTGCGCTGGATGAAGCCCTGCATGATAAGGAACGGCTCGTGGACTTCCTCCAGCGTTGAAGCGTCCTCACCGACGGCGACCGCAAGAGAACTCAGGCCGACGGGACCCCCACCGAACTTGTAGATCATCACTTCGAGCAGGCGCTTGTCCATTTCGTCGAGGCCGTCGGAATCGATCTCGATCATGGCGAGGGCGGCGGCGGCGTTTTCTTGGTCGATGACACCGGATCCGCGCACCTGAGCGAAGTCGCGGCTCCAGCGGAGGAGGGCGTTTGCGACGCGGGGAGTGCCGCGCGAGCGAGCGGCGACCTCGAGGGCTCCGTCTCGGTGAATTTCTACTTCGAGGAGGCCGGCTGAGCGCTCAATGATGTCGGCGAGTTGCTCGTGGTTGTAGTAGTCGAGGCGGTTGATGAGCCCGAAACGGGAGCGCAGCGGCGCGGTCAGCATCCCGGAGCGGGTGGTGGCTCCGACGAGCGTGAAGCGCGGGAGATTGATCTGGATTGAGCGTGCGGAGGGGCCGGAATCGATGATGATGTCGAGCCGGTAGTCCTCCATCGCGGGGTAGAGGTATTCCTCGATGGCCGGGTGCAGACGGTGGATTTCGTCGATGAAAAGGATGTCGCCTTTCTGGATGTTCGTGAGGATTCCGGCGAGGTCTCCGGCTTTCTCAATCTGCGGACCCGAGGTGGTGTGCATCTGGGTGCCGGCGGCCTTGGCGATGAGGTTTGCCAAGGTGGTTTTGCCCAGACCCGGGGGGCCGGAGAGGAGGACGTGATCCAGAACGTCGCCGCGGCGTTTTGCGGCCTCAAGCATGAGGAGGACGCGATCCTTAACCTTTTCCTGGCCTATGAATTCGGAGAAGGCCGGGGGGCGCAGCGAGACATCGAAGGGCGTCTCCGGCGCTTCGGTGGTCTGTTGGTAGAAGTTTTCTGGCATGGAAGGTTGGGGGATTTCTACCGCAAAGACGCGAAGGCGCAAAGGCGCAAAGGCTGGGGTTATGGAAGTTTTTGAGATATTTCCTAGGGCTCATGATTCCGGCTGGTTACGCATGAAATCGGCAATTTGTTTAAAAAAGGAATCGAGAAATGAGCGGGCGTATGCAGGGACTTTAGTTTCATCCATGGCCTCGCCCATCAGCTTGAGCCAACGATCACGCTCGGCGATACCGATCTGGAACGGTGCGTGGCGCATCCGCAGGCGTGGGTGACCACGTTTTTCCATATAGGCGTTGGATGCTCCGAGGCGGAAGAGCATGAAATCGGAGAGGCGTTCTTGCGAGCCTTCCCAGTCGTCATCGGGATACATCGGGCCGATGAGGTCGTCGTTGCGGACGCGGCGATAGAAGGCTGCGACCATGGCTCGGATGCCGGCTTCGCCGCAGGCTTTGATCACGTCTTGTTCAGTGGGAGTCATGGGGATGTGTTGGGTGGGGCGTGGGCTTTCAGTCCGCGGTGGTTACAGGCTTGGGAAGTCATATAGCTCCTTGGTAATGATCTCTGTCTTGTCGCTGTGGAACCATTCCACGTAACGCCAGTCGCTTGTGCGAACCGTGTAGCCCATCGCTTCTTTTTCGTCCGGCGACCCCAAATGCCATGTCGCAAAAACTGGCTGAACGCGTGTGTCTTGGCTTCGAGGTTTGCGTTTCCGAAATGCTTCGCAAAGCTTTCACCCGCCAGTCCATCGGGCTGGGGGAGGCCGGCGAGATCGCACAGGGTGGGATAGATATCCACGGACTCAACGATCTGCTGACGTTTGGTTTCTTCTTTATGGTAGGAATGGTCAAACGGGTGGTGGTGGTATGAAGCGCGGCTTTGCAAGCCGCTGGGGGTTGGTTATGCGGAGTGGGTGAACTTTGCGGGACGTCAGAAAGCGGATTGAAAAGCCGCGCTCCCTAGGCCTTTGGAGAGCCGTGCTTTCAGTCGGATTGGATGGGATTGGAAAACTTCCGGTGGCGCATGATTGCGACGATGAAGAGGACGAGAGCAGCGAGGGCGAAGGGAATCGCGAGCATGCTCATGATGATCGATGTGGAAATCGCACCAGCGAGTTCGGCGGGATCGGCAGCTCCGGTCGCACTCAAGGTGCTGAACGCATTGATCATCGCGAGGGCGGGCACGGCGACTCCGGCACAGATTGACAGAACCAGAGAGGCTGCGGAAATCCAGATCATCTTTCCCCATAATTTGCGTTTGTTTTCGGCGTCTGTCTGACGGGTCATTCGTGGATGGGCTTTATTGATACCGATGGAATCGGCGACCGAAGATCGCCGCTAGGTCACATCCCCGCCTCGGCGAGGCGGTCGGCCATTTCGTGTTTCATGAGCTCGGCGGTGACCTCGCCGAGTTCGCCGGACATGATGCCGTCGAGGTTGTGGGAGGTGAAGCCGATGCGGTGGTCAGTGCAGCGGCTCTGCGGGAAGTTGTAGGTGCGGATTTTTTCCGAGCGGTCGCCTGAGCCGATGAGCGAGCGGCGGTTCTCGGAATACTCCGCCTGCTGCTCCTGCATTTTTTTTTCGTAGAGCCGTGAGCGCATGATCTGGAGGGCCATCTCCTTGTTCTTCGTCTGGGAGCGGCCGTGCTCGCAGCGGACGTAGAGACCCGTCGGTAAATGGAAGATCTGGACGGCGGAATCGGTGGTATTGACGTGCTGGCCGCCTGCGCCGCCTGCGCGGCAGACCTCGATGCGGAGGTCTGTCATTTTCATGTCCACATCGATCTCTTCCGCCTCTGGGAGGACGGCAACGGTGATCGTGGAGGTGTGGATGCGCCCCTGTGTCTCGGTGGCCGGGACACGTTGCACGCGGTGGACACCGGATTCGTATTTTAGGTGGCGGAAAACCTCGTCACCGGTGACTTTCAGGATCACTTCCTTGAAGCCGCCGACCTCCGAGGGCGAGCTCTCTAGGTGTTCGGTCTTCCAGCCCTTCGTATCGGCGTAGCGCTGGTAGAGGCGCATGACCTCTCCGGCGAAGAGCGAGGCCTCGTCGCCTCCGGCACCGGCGCGGATCTCGACAAGCGCGTCGCGGTCCTCGTTTGGATCGGCGGGGAGGAGGGCGTATTGTATGTCCTCGCGGAGCTTTTTCAGGGACTTCTCAAGCTCCGGGATTTCCATGGCAGCCATCTCGGCCATCTCTGGATCGTCGGAGCGGGCGAGTTCCTGGTTTTCGCTGAGCTGCGTCTCGGTGGACTGCAGGGTGTCCCAAAGCTCCAGTGTCTGCTGCAGCTTGCGGTGCTCGCGCAGGATCTCCGTTGCCCGCTTCGGGTCGGAAAAAAGTTCGGGGTCTCCGACCGCTTCCTCCAGTTCACGGAAGCGTTCTTGGCGTTTGGCGATGAGCTGGGAGTAGTCCACGGGAAAAATTCAAATTTTAAAACTCAATCCGCCGCGGCGGATCAAGAGGGAAGAAGAGTAGGGCGCTGGTATTAGCGTGATATTGCGGGGCTGTCCAATCTTGCATTGGGGTGCTCGGTATACTGGGTGCCTGGCATGGACTCCGATCTGTTTTAAAAATGCAGAATCTGGAGATTGGTATTTGGCTAACTGACAGCCCAAGTCCAACATGATCCCATGAATGATATGAACAACAGCCCCACTATCCTCGCCGGAATCGATTTCTCGGACTCCTCAGCCATCGTGCTGAGGCATGCGATTCATGCAGCGGAGCCTTTGGGTGCGAAGGTGGTTGCGGTGCATGTCCTCGACAAGGGGCTGCGGGAACACCGGGAGGCAAGCGGTCTCGGTAATCCCGGATTTGAGGTGATCAAGGAGCAGGCGGAGGAACGGTTCGCGGCGCTGCTGGCGGGAAAGGAGTGCAGTGTGCCGGTTCAGTTTCTCGTGAAGATCGGCAAGCCGGCGGAGGAGTTGCGCCGCATTGCGGCCGACCTGGACGTCTCTTTTCTTGTTATTTCCGCAAATGACCTAACCAAGAAGCGGTTGGGTTCCATCGCGGCGCGATGCCTGAGGATGGTGCCGTGCGATGTGCTGGTGCTGCGCGACTGGCAGGGAGGGGATTTCGGAAAGATCGTGGTGTGCACGGATTTTTCGAAGACGGCGGATCGGGCGATCGAGAGAGCCGCTTCACTGGCGCAGCACTGCGGCGCGCATTTGGAGATCGTCAACGTGATGTATCCGCCGGGGCGCGACAGCTGGGGCAAGGTGCTGGAGCACGCGGCGGATTCACCGACGACTTACGAGGATGACTGCAAAGCGGAGGTAAGGGGGATGATGGATCGCTGCCTGGGTAGGAATAAGGCCGCCCTTGAAGGTGTGCGGCACGAGGCTGTGGTGCTGGAGTCCCAGTTGCCTGCGGTCGAGATCACCGGGCATGTGCGTTCCATCGCTGCGGATCTGGTGGTGATGGGAACCCACGGACACTCGCCCATCGCGAGCCATTTCATCGGGACGAATGCGGAGCGCCTGATCCAGGATGCGCCGGTCTCGGTGTTTGCGGTGAGGTAGGGTGGGAGTGGAAAGCCTCGCCCCGAGACGGGGCTTGCACGGCCTGCTGCGAGACGCGGCAGCTACGTTCGTGGCGATGAGTTGGGAGGATTCGGGTGGATTCAGGGAGTCTTGCCAGTTGCCCGTGTTGTTGCTGGGCGCATCAGGATTTATGCGAGGGATCCGAGGGTAATCCCGGTGACGTAACAGAGGAGGTCTGACTTCAGGAAACCGGCTCCGAGCAGGAGTTTTCCGGGCAAGCTCTGCCGGAGTTGGTTGATCCACGGTGCCTGGTAGAGTTGGCTGAACTCTACGGAAAAGGATATTGCGATTGCAGCAGCGGCGATGGCTGCGGTGGGTGCTCTCGGGAAGGTGAAACCCAGAACTAGAAAGACAGTGAGTGCCCAGAGAGTGTCACCGGCATAGGTGGCGAGAAACGGGGGGATGTGGGAGGCGGCAGCGGAGCGGGACGCGAGTCCTGCCGCGATGATGATGAGGGTGGCGAGAGCGTAGATGGGGCGGGATCGGTGCATGAAGATCTCTGGTTGTGCTGGAGGCGAGACGCCTCTTTTACGGCCTGCCGCGGGACGCGGAAGCTACTTCGTCCTGCTGGGAGTGTTCGGGGACGAGGTGGGAGCTAGTTCTTTCTACTCAGTCCAATCCTCGCAGCGGAGATCGGGAACGCGTTTGAATTCTCGGAAATTCGCGGTGACGAGAGTGGCTCCGGCGGCGCGGGCGGTGGCGGCGATGATCAGGTCGTTGGGGCTGATGGGGGTTCCCTTCGTTTCTAGGTCGTAGCGGATTTCTGCGTAGTGCGTGGCTGCCCCGGAATCGAAAGGCAGGCTTTGGAAGGGGGCTAGCAGTTCCCCGATCCGGGCTGTGAGTTCCTTGGCCTTGCTACTGCGTTTCGCCCCGAAGAGGAGTTCGGCGCGGATCAGTTCGGTGACGCAAAGTTCGGAAGCGGTGTGGGATTTTAGGTTTTCCACCAGCGCGGCGTTCGGCCGCCGCAGGAGGTAGGACCAGATGTTCGTATCGAGGCAATACACTGCAGTTAGTCCTCGAGGTTGGGGATAGGGCGGTGCGAACCATCCCGGGACGGTGGATCGAAGTCATTCCCGGCGACTCCCGTGAAGAGCGAGACATGATCCCAAGCTGTGGCTTCAGATTCTTCGGCTGCCTTCGCTAAATGCTTCCGCGCCCAACTGGAAAGAGAAACCGCCTCTCGCTTTGCCGCGAGCGTGAGTTTCCGTTGGGTCTCGGAATCGAGATAGATGGTAAGCTGGGACATTTCGGGAAGCTTATCAAGAGAAAGATGATTGGCAAGTATAAGTGCCGATTGTCTCTCGTGTGCAGCGATACTAGGGAAGGGAAGGTTTGGGGAAGGGGGCGGTTAAAGTGGTTTGGGGAGATCGATTGGGGGTAGACTTTTTTTAAGGCCGTTTTACAAATACCACATCGAGCGATCCACGCGGGATAGTGGCGCCGCAGGCTTTGGACTGCTGGGATTCTTTATTCCCAGCTCTCACGGGAAGCGACGCTTCACCGGAGCGTTTGAGCTGTCCGATCTCCGGGGGGACGTGTGCGACCTATGTTAGATAATTCGAGAGCCCCCTTACCAGATAGCCGACAAGATTCGATTTTCTCCAACGCCGAGTCGTATGAGGCTCTCTCTTCTGGAGTCTTTTTTGGCAGAGGCCGGGAATGAAGTGGTTCGGAGCTCGTCCGAAGAGCCCCGATTACTGGAAGAATATGGGCTGGGGCGGACGGGTAGCGAGTGATTTTTTTGTCGAGTGAGGTATCGTGGGGAGAGAGTAAATATGAATTTCAGCTCCCTATGATAGTTCGTGGATCAACCGATGCCCACGGATCTATTGCTCATCATCGGGGCGTAATTCGGAGTAACTCCAATCCCAGCGATCCAGTAGCTCGGATGCATCACTATCGAATTCCTTGCGGTAATAATGTTCATGTGGCGAGGGAACCTCCGGGATGCCTTCGGTGAATTTGAGGCTTTTGAAACATTCGAGAAATTTCGCTGTGATGCCATATGCGAAGATCAGATTGTGGCGATCCCACACCAGTGTAGCCTGATCCGTTGGGGAATGGATCCAAAGATCGAACCTAGAATCGGAGGAAAAGAAGCTGCCGAACCGATCGAGGAAGTCCTTCAGCTCTTCGCCAGCCAATGGTGAGCTCTGGTATCTGCCAGGTTTTCCTTCGCCACGTGGGGTGTGAACACATACAGCACGATGCAGGGCTCCGACATGCATTCCGTCAGCTTACCGAAAACCTTGGTGTCACCATGCGGGAGGGTGGCTTCGATCCGCGGATTTGTTTCGCGCGAGGAGGAGTCCCGGAATACGGGCGGATGAACGCGCTCCTGCCAGATTCCATCCGCAAGATGTCCGATCTTGTATGCCGGTTCCAGCATGGATCCGGTTGTGGATTCGCTCACCTCGTGGCGATGACCTGGGAGGTGAAGCCTTTGAGGTAGGAAGTTTCCGGAAGGGTGATGAGGACGGGGTGGTCGGGGCGCTGGGTGTGCTCGGCGACGAGGCGCAGGGATTTCTTGGCGTCGACTGAGGCGTCGGCGAGATTGGAGAGGAAGAGCTCGCGAGAGGCGTGGTGGGAGCAGCAGAAGGTGGAAAGGAGGCCGTCCTTTTCGAGGAGTTTCAATGCGCGGAGGTGGATCTCCTTGTAGCCGCGCATGGCGTCGTTGAGTGTCTTCTTGTTTTTTGTGAAGCTGGGAGGATCGAGGATGATGAGGTCGTATTCCGGTTCAGCGGCTTTGATGAAATCGAAGACGTTGGCCTCGATAACATCGATATCCAGGTTGTTTAGTTCGGCGTTTTTGCGGGCGGAGGCGCAGGCGGGGCCGGAGATGTCTACGGCGGTGACTTTGGCGGCGCCGGCTTTGGCGCAGGCGAGGGCGAAGCCGCCTTGGTTGGTGAAGCAGTCGAGGACGCGTAGGCCTTTGGACATTTTCGCGATCTCGGCGTGCGCCTGTAACTGGTCGAGGTAGAGACCTGTCTTCTGGCCGTCGATGAGGTCGATCTCGTAGGTGATGCCGTTGGACTCGACGGGGAAGGAGCCGGGGTTTTCGCCGTGGATGAGTTCGATGGATTGCTCCATGTCCTCGGCTTTGCGGGAGGGGGAGTCGTTGCGGAGGGTGATAGATTTCGGAGCGAGAAGTTCCACGAGGGCGTCGCGGATGAGGTCTTTCCGCATGTCCATGGCGAGGGTGGTCGTCTGGACGCAGAGGTGATCGCCATAGCGGTCGACGATGAGGCCGGGGATGCCATCGGACTCGGACCAGACGAGGCGGCAGAGGGTTTCATCGATGCCTTCGAGCTCCTTGCGGAGATTGATTGCCTGCTGAATACGGCGGGTGAAGAAGTCGAGGTCGAGATCTTGGCGGCGGCGCGAGAAGCGGCGAGCGACGATCTGGGAAGCGGGGTTGAAGATCGCGGAGCCGAGCGGGCGGTCGCGGAAATCTTTCAGCGTGATGACATCGCCGGGCTGTGGGTTTCCGAAGGATTTTTTGATCTCGGAGGCGTAGACCCATTCGTGGCCGTGGAAGATTCGAGCGCGTGGGGAAATGATGAGGCCGGGCATGCGCGAGACCATAAATTTTAAACCTTAAACTCCAAGGAAGAACTAGGGAGGCAGGATGCTTCCTGGATGGCTCACGGCGGGACGCCGCTTTCACGGCCTGCTGCGGGACGCAGCAGCTACTTAATCTTGCTTAAGATTTCGAGTTTAGGGCTTCTCGAAGATGAGGAGATGCTGCCAGGGGAGGCCGGGCTTGTTTTCGAGGAAAGTGAAGCCGAGGGCTTCGTATTCCTTGATGACCTGGGCTTCGGTCATCTTGTGGAGGGGCTTGATGGGGACTTCCGGGTCTTCGCCGCGGTATTCGAGGAGGTAGATTTTTCCGCCGGGCTTGAGGGCTTTGCGGAGGGAGGTGAGCATCTCGGCGGGGTGGGAGAACTCGTGGTAGGCATCGACCATGAGGGCGGCGTCGAGGGTGTTGGCGGGGAGCCTGATGGATTCGATGGTGCCGAGGTGGGGTTGGACGTTGGTGATGCCGAGTTTGGTGGATTCGGTTTTGAGGTGGTCGAGCATTTCCTGCTGGATGTCGACGGCGATGACTTGGCCTTTCGGAACGAGGGGGGCGATGCGGAAGCTGTAGTAGCCGGAGCCAGCGCCGATATCGGCGATGATGGTGTCCGGGGCGAGACCGAGCATGGCGATGGCTTTGGAGGGGGCTTCTTCCTTTTCGCGCTCAGTGCGCTCCAGCCAGCCGATGCCGGGGTGGCCCATGACGTGAGAGATTTCCCTGCCCATGAAGATTTTCCCGATGCCGTCGCGGGAGGCGGGGGCGGTGGTGTAGCCGGGAAGGGCGATTGGTGGCGGCTGAGCGGGCGGAGTGGGCTGGCTATCTTCCGGCTTGACGGAGGTATCCGGGCTTGTGAGGTCGGGGGCGACTACAACAGGGGTCGGCTTTTCAGGTGCTGACTTTTTCGCGGACTCATTGCGCAGGAGGATGAGCGGGATGAGGAAAAGCCCGAGGAGGATGAGCGGAACGAGGATGAGGTAGCGGGATTTCATGGTGATCTTGGATACGGGGCGAATGTCCCCGACCTTAGCCTTGCGTGGAAAAGATGGAAGGCCGGGGATGTGCTGCTTCTTCCTGTCGTTGGAGGTTGACCGGTAAGCGGTGCGAGGCTAGATTCCGTCATGTCTCGCCGTCGAACAACGGCACATGTTTCGTGGCTAACATTTGTCCAATCAGAGTAGGGAAGTTTGAAGGTTTCAGTTGGATTCGCTGCGAGGGCAAGGGTTCATTTCTGAACAGTCCCGCAGTCAAGGAATTCGGCGAATCCAGGATCAAGCTTGGGGAGCTGTGCCTGGTGGTGGATCTGATTGCCTGCACCGGGATGGATTCGACGTTTATGGGCACGCTGGCCGGACTAGCCAGCAGGGTTTCCGAGAACAACGGGGTGCTGCAGGTGGCGGATCCGGGGGGTAGGAACAAGGACTCGCTTGAAGATTTGGGGCTGGATTTCCTGATGGAGATCGATCCCTGCGAGGCCGTCTGGAAAGATGTCGCGGAAAAGGCAAGGGATCTGCTGAAGACGAAGGTGGCTGGAATGCAAGCGGGGACTGAACTCCACACACGGCATGTCCTTGAGGCGCATGAGATCCTTTCCGACGCAAACGAGGGCAACAGGGAGAAATTTTCCGGGGTTGTCGGGGCGCTGGAGAGTCAGCTTGCCGAGAAGACGAAGAAGTCCCGCTGAACCCATATGATCGACGACTCCACTCTATGGGCCATCGGCGTTTCGCTGGTGTTGGGTGCGGGGCTGGTGGTGGCGCTGAGAAACCAGCGGCGCAGGGCGAAGCGTATCCGCAAGAGATTTCGCGAGATGGAGGGCGAGGAGCAGCGGATGTTCACTTTTCTTCACGACCTCGGGCTGGCGATCGGCACGGAGCCGACTGACGGGGCGCTTTCCCGAATGATCGTGGAAGGGGTGCTCGGAGTTGTCGGTGCGAAGGGCGGGGTAATCTATTATGAAGCGAAAGATCCAGGATTCCTGAAGCCAGCGTATGTATCGGAAGGCTGCCCTCCGTTGGTGGCGGTGCCGGATGAAATTTTAAAAAGGGCGGAATCCGATCCTCGCGCACTGGAGAGTCATCTGCGGCTGGCGAGGGTGGGGGTGAAAGAGGGGATCATCGGCCATGGTTTCACTATGTCGGAGGCGGAGCATGTCGAGGATCTCAGGCAACACCGAACCACAGCAGGCGGTCCGGATTTCGGTGTGGGTGTCACGGTGATGGTCTCGCCGCTCAGGTATGCGGGCAGAGATATCGGGGTTCTTGCGGTTTCGAAGCGGCAGGAGGACGGGGGGTTTTCGCAAAACGATTTCGCGGTGTTCCGGTCGGTGTCGGAGCAATCCTCATTTGCGATCGGCAATGCGCGTGCGCACCGGGATGCGAATGAAAAAAAAGAGATTGAGGGCGAGCTGAAAAACGCGCGCGAGGTGCAGCGGGTGCTGCTGCCCCAGGATGATCCTATGGTGTCGGGATTCCGGGTGAACGGGACGAATCTGCCCGCCCGCATCATCAGCGGGGACTATTACGACTACATCGAATTGCCCGACGGGAAACTGGGGGTTGTGATTGCCGACGTTTCGGGGAAAGGGGTTTCGGCGGGATTGTTGATGGCGATGTGCCGGAGCCTGCTGCGCGCGGTATCCCTGGCTGACTCATCGCCCTCGGTGGCGCTGGCGGCGGTGAACCGCTATCTATTTCCTGACATC
>Ga0206129_10000891_pt1 | contig 42990 bp, 52 predicted proteins | sample Helgoland_Spring_8_FD_148616 | JGI IMG/M metagenome (GOLD analysis project Ga0206129, IMG submission 148616) | Pelagic subsurface seawater microbial communities from Kabeltonne, Helgoland, North Sea - Helgoland_Spring_Bloom_20160502_2 | ecosystem: Environmental > Aquatic > Marine > Epipelagic ...
TGGTCATTGCATACTTTTCCACTCCCTTCATTCCAAAAAAGTTGGTGGTTGTTCCAGTGGCAATAACTAAGTAATCGTAAGAAATGTCACCTATATCCGTGTTTACAACATTTTCTGCTGCTGACTCTTAAAGATTTTACGAATGGGGTAAGCAATTGAGTCAGGCTCTAAACCTGAGGTAGCAACTTGGTACAATAAAGGTTGAAAAGTGTGGTAGATATTTTTGTCTAACATCACAACTTGAAAGTTCTTATTTTTAAGCCCCTTGGCAATGTGCAGGCCACCGAAACCACCTCCAATAATTAGCACTCTTTTAAATTCACTTTCTGGTATATTCACACTTTATTATTTAAAAATTTGTTGCAATTGCCTTTAACTCATCTGAATTGAAAGCTTTTTGCTTGGGTGTCGCATTTGCTATAAAAATCATAGCCTGAGCTACCTCTTCATCGTAAATGCCTTTATACTTCTTTGCCGGTCCAACCATCAAAAAACCTAACGTTTTCATCAAGGCTATTCCAATTTTTTCTCCCAAGCGGAACTCTTCTCGGTTTCCAAAAAGCATAGAAGGTCTTACTGCATAGGAATTTTCAGGTCCAACTTTCCAAACGGCTTCTTCTGCCTTTCCCTTGGTTTTTGTATAAAAATTACTTGATTTTGAATTCGCTCCAATTGCTGATATATGTACAAGTTGTGAAACTTGATTTTGTTTCGCCAAGCGGGCAATTTCTGTTGGGTAATCTAAATCGACTTTTTCAAAAGCTGGCTTTGATCCCGCTTTTTTAATGGTCGTTCCCAAACAAATAAATACGTCGTCAGCATTAAAGGAGTCAGCGTACTCCTCAAGATGATTAAAATCTACAAGTACTTCTTGTATTTTGGAATCCTCATAATTTTTAGAACTCCTATTGGCAACTCGAATCTTTGAATACCTCTCATCCTCAATTAATAGATCCACCAATTTACTCCCGACTAATCCAGTTGCACCAAATACTAATGCCGTTTTATGTTTACTCATATTTTGAACTTAATTTTGAACTCTAATTTAAACATTACGCTAGGTTTACCGTTAAAAAAGTATGAATAACTTCCAAGATAAATTTGATAAAGGAGTTGAAGAATTAAAAGCAGGAAACTTCGACAAATCGCTAAGTATTTTTAACGCATTAGTTAAGGCCGAACCTGCAAATGGAGATTTTTGGAGCGAACGAGGAGTTGTGTATTTTCATTTAGGAAAGAAAAAAGAGTCACTAGCCAATATGGATGAAGCTGTTCGGTTACAACCTTTAAAACCTTACCGTTATTCAAGTCGGGCATATATTCGTGCCCATTTCAAGTTAACTCAAGAAGCCATTCAAGATTATGAAAAAGCGATTGAATTAGACCCTGAAGATGCCATTGCCCAAAACAACTTAGGTATGTTACAAGAGCAATTGGGTTACAAAAAAGAAGCTAAACAACGCTTTGACATTGCCGATGACTTAACCAAAGAGTCAAAAGGAAATGCTGACTTAGGAATTCAAGGTGAACCTTTAGAAGCCCGAAATATCCAAAAAGAAATTGACGAAGAGAAAAAAAACCAGAGTTTGTGGAGCGAATTAAAGTCACTCGCTTCTGAAGAAGGGAGAAAATCTTTCGCACGGTTTATTACCTCCGGTTTTAAAAAGACCTAGCCCAAAGTTTTTAACTCTTGTTGTAACTCATTAAACAATTTTTCAGAAGCCTTCATTAAAGGCATTCTTACCTCGTCATCGCAAATTCCTTGAATTTTTAAAGCCGCTTTAACTCCTGCCGGATTTCCTTCTGCAAAAAGAAGGTTTGTAAAGTTTATAGAACTGTAATGCAAGTCACGCGCTTTTTTGTTATCTGAATTTAAACTTAAATTCACCACATCAGCTGTTAGTTTGGGAAGCGTGTTTGCCAAAACTGAAATTACCCCTATTCCACCACAAGCGATGATTGGTAAATTTAAAACGTCTTCACCTGAAATCACAGCAAATTCAGATGGCTTGCCTTTAACAATTTCCATTACTTGGTTTAAATCTCCGGAAGCTTCTTTAATCCCTACAATATTTTCAACCGTGTGCGCTAAACGAAGTGTAGTTTCTGCGGTCATGTTGGATGCAGTTCTGCCTGGAACGTTGTATAAAATTAACGGTAACGGAGCGTGTTCCGCTAACACTTTATAATGCTGATAAATCCCTTCTTGTGTTGGTTTATTGTAATATGGACTTGCCGACAAAATTGCGTCTACCCCTTTTAAATCAAATCTTTCGAACTCTTCTACAACCGCTGCCGTGTTATTACCACCAATGCCTATAACAATTGGCAATCTGCCGGCATTAACAGATTTTACATGCGCTAAAACTTGATCTTTCTCTTCAGTGCTTAATGTAGCAGTTTCCCCTGTTGTTCCTAAGACCACTAGGTAGTTCAATCCACCATCAACAACGTGGTTTACTAAATTAGTAAGTCCCTTAAAATCAACCTCCCCACCAGCTAAGAATGGAGTCACCAATGCTACTCCTGTACCTTTAATTTTTTCCATCTTATTTTTTATTTATCATTTTCAAGTAAGTAGTTGTCTGACTTAAAAAGTAATCCAGTTCTTTGTTCTCAGTGCTAATTGTTAAATCGCAGATTTCATTTTGGTACCCACTTGAGCGACCAACTTTAAAGTGAGCCCTCGATAAGGTGGCAATTACTTTTAGGCTAAAAGTCGACAAAAAGTTCAAGTCAATCATCAAATGATATTCTTGTCCTATCCTCTTCAGGATTCGATTATCCTTAGGGAACCCAAGTCGATTCAGACACTTTTTGTCGTAGTAAATATAACTTAACTCATCCTCCGGTCTTTTGTCTTCCTTGCCCTTCAACTTATAAAATCCGATAGTATCCGTTTTTACTCCCTCTTCTTTCAGAAAACGGGCAAAATCACGTACTTTTTTCTCAACTGCAGCGTTGCTAGCATCATATACCAATAAGGCTGACTTTGCGGTTGCCAAGTTGATTGCGCCAACCTTTCGCTTCACTCTTTTTAGCTTTTGAGCTAAATATTTATCTGCAATGAACTGTATCATTTCAAGTGGATATCTTTCACCATAACTTTACCTGCCTTATCATTAAGTTTTTGTATCAAATCACTCTTCACGTAACTTAATTCCTGCCGTAAAGTTGAAGAATCAAGTTGAACATACAATACACCTTTATTAAAATAAATGTCCTTGGTGTGATTTGCTATCATTTTACCTACTAACTCTTCCCAACTTTTCACCAGACTCATTTCATCTAGCTTATCTCCCAAGCCGTATGATCGCAACATTTTATCAATCAATTGCTTTAATGGCTTTTCATCATTTGACATCTTTCACCTCCCCTTTTTCTATTGCGAACGCTTTAAATTCTACTTTCAACTCATTAAACAAACTAGGCAATCGGTCCAAATGAGTATCTGAAATAAATACTTGACCGAACCAATCTTTTTGAACTACCGTCATCAATTTAGCTACTCTCTCTTCATCCAATTTATCATAAATGTCATCTAACAGCAAGATTGGAGCATTCTTCTTGTGATCTTTTAAAAACTCAGCTTGAGCCAATTTAAGGGAAAGTAAAAATGTTTTTTGCTGACCCTGAGAACCAAACTTCTTTAAGGGTTTATCACCCAAGTTAAATCCTAAATCGTCTTTATGGATTCCAGTAGAAGTATAGGTCAACCTCCTATCTTTATCTCTTGAATTCAATAGATTATCGGAGAAAGACGCATCATTTAATTGAGAGATATAATCCAAACTAACTTGTTCTTTATTGCCACTAATAAACTGGTAATACTTTTGAAAAAGAGGAAGAAATTCAACGATAAATTGACTTCGAGCCTCGAAAACAGGTTCTCCATAGTTGATCAATTGCTCATCCCAAATGGACAAACTTTCCTCCTCAAACCTACGAACTTCCATAAACTTTTTCAACAACCTATTGCGCTGAGAAAGTGCTTTATTGTATTGAATTAAATCATCCAAATACCTCCTGTTATACTGGGAGATAATCAAATCCAAAAACTTTCGACGATTTTCGCTTCCCTCGATTATAAGAAGTGAATCAGAAGGAGAAATCATGACCAATGGAATTAGTCCAATGTGATCTGCAATTTTCTCATAAACCTTTTTATTTCGTTTTACTTGCTTCTTTTGACCTTTTTTTAAACCGATGTGAATCTTTTCCTGTTCATTTTCTCTGTTAAATTCGCCGGTCAACGTCATAAATGCTTCTTCATCTCTAATTAATTGTGAATCAATAGGATTGAAAAAACTTTTGCTAAACGAAAGATAATATATAGCATCTAAAAGATTCGTTTTTCCTTGACCATTGTTCCCTAAAAAACAGTTAATCTGAGGTGAAAGCGATAGACTCGCCTCCTCGTAGTTTTTAAAGTTTAAAAGTTGTAGTTTTTTCAGATACATTGCCTCGCAAAAATACCTAAAGCTACAACGAAAAATGCCAAAAAGAATTAATTTGAATTGAGTGAAAAAAACCTATTTTTGCGATTCGTAAAAAGAATAACAAATGGCTAAGCAGACACCAGAAAACGAAGAGTTAATTGTAGACGTTCAAGAGGTTTATAGTAAAACGGAAACGTTCATTGACCAGAATAAAAGTTTGATAACCGGATTAGTAGGTGGATTAATCGTTCTAATTGCAGGTTATTTTGCATATAACAGCCTTTATTTAGGGCCACTAGAAGATGAAGCTAGAGAAGAAATGTTTTTGGCAGAAAAGTACTTTAAGTTGGACTCTTTTAACTTAGCAATTGATGGAAGAGCTGACTTTGCCGGCTTTATCGAAATTGCTGATAAGTATGGAAGTACAAAAGCAGGAGATTTAGCTAACTACTATTTAGGAATGTCATTTTTAAATCTTGGAGAGTTTGAATCTGCTATTGACGCTTTAAATCAGTTTGACGGAGATGATGAAATTTTAGCAACGTTAGCTATTGGAGCTAAAGGCGACGCTTTACTCGAACTTGAAAATACTGAGAAAGCAATTGACCAATATGAAAAAGCTGCAAACAGAAAAACCAATGAGTTTACTACTCCATTATTTTTGATGAAGGCAGCAAGAGCTCAAGAAATGGTTGGTGATTACAAAGCAGCAGCAGAGAATTATAATAATATTAAGACGGATTACAAGAAATCTCCTGAAGCAAATGATATTGATAAGTTCATTGCAAGAGCAGAAGCTAATCTTTAAAAATGGCAACTGAAGGAAATAATCTTTCTGAATACGATTTTAACAGCGTTCCCAATGGCTCAGCAATGACATTGGGAATTGTTGTTTCTGAGTGGAATGACAAAATTACATTAGGACTTTTAGAAGGTGCTAAAAATACGCTACTAAAGCACGGTGTTCTCGAGTCAAATATCCACATTCACTTTGTCCCAGGTGCTTTTGAATTACCGTTAGGAGCTCAGTTTGTTCTAGAAAATAGCGCTGTAGAAGCAGTCATTTGCCTTGGATGTGTTATACAAGGTGAAACAAAACACTTTGATTTTGTTTGTGAGGGAGTAACTCAAGGGATCAAGGATGTAGGCTTGAAATATAACGCTCCTGTTATTTTTGGTGTACTAACTGACAATAACGAACAACAAAGTATCGACCGCAGCGGCGGTAGACTAGGCAACAAAGGAGACGAAGCAGCCATTACCGCCATTAAAATGGTGAATCTTAAAAATACTCTTAGTAACTCATAAGCTTAAATCATTAAGCTTTGACTCGCTTATTACCCCACCTTTGTTTTAACCTGATCCCAAGTCTTTATTTGCCAATTGGTAGTTGCAATGCAAAGTAAATTATTATTTGTATCTCTTACCTCTATTGTACACTTTTTGTAAACTACCCCTTCGGACTTTAGAGGTTGTAATACATTAGTATTGAAATCTTCGTCATCTATGGTAAATGTTGCAAAAGCGTTGGTCTTCCCTTGATACTTGTAACTCACTTCCATAGACTCCATTATTATTCGATAGTTTTTCATACCAAGTTTATACAGCAAAAGAAAACCGGAACTATACTCAGCTGCAGTGGCCAAACAACAGGCGTGTATACCTTTCAAGTGATTTTGATTAATCCGCCAATAAGGAATTTTTACTTTTACCTCGTTATCAGCAATATGAATAACTTTTAATCCATGAGGGCGATTAAAAGGGATGAAGCGTTGAAGAATAAAATTTAATTTCATTCTTCCCCAACTTGATTTCTTTGCGCTTTGAATCAATTTCTCTATGTTCATGGTCTAAGGTATATTTATTCAAATCTATAGAATGAATCTGGAAGAAAAAGCAATTCTAAAAGAAAAGATAAGGTTTGATGATTTTAAAACAAGTGCTTCAAAAAATAGAAAGCTCTGAATTCGGAAAATGTGCTCGTTGTGGCAAAATAATTCCAATTGGAAGATTATTATTACGGTCTCAGAGCAGTTCCTACGTCAAATTCGCATATTAAGTACCAATATTTTAGGTTAACTTTTTTGATAAACTTACCTTTGTCTAAAGATATTTTTAATTTAAAAAAGAGTTATGTCTCAAGCAGAAAAAGGAAATACAGTAAAAGTTCATTATACAGGAACATTGACTGACGAAACAATTTTTGATAGTTCAAGACAAAGAGAGCCAATTGAGTTTGAAGTTGGAGCAGGACAAATGATTGCAGGTTTTGATTCAGCAGTTCAAGGTATGAAAGTAGGTGATACTAAAAAAGTTGAAATCCCATCGGCAGAGGCCTATGGACCTGTTAACGAGGAAGCAATGATTAAAGTTGCAAAGGATCAACTACCAGAAGGCATGAAACCAGAAGTGGGCATGCAGTTGGAAGCAACTCAACAAGATGGTAGAACACAAGTGTTACTTGTAGCTGATGTAATGGAAAACGAAGTTGTTTTAGATGCAAATCACCCTTTGGCGGGAAAAGATTTAATCTTTGACATCGAAATGGTAGAAATTAAGTAAACCTAATCGTTAAAAAAAGCCCTTTCTTAATCGAAAGGGCTTTTTTTATGCCATTTTTTTTGCTTCTTCTTGAAGTTCTATCAATACCGTTCTTAAACCCTTTAGTTCCTCTGCGGCTCTTTCTAAACTATTTTCCTGTATACTCATTCTTACCAATTCCGCCTTATTCGCTAGTATTGATATTCCAAAGCTAATAGAGGTCCCACTTATTTTATGTGTTAATTCCAAACAACGTTGACTATCAGTAGCATTTATAGCCAAGACAAGCTTTCTTACATCAGATGTAATTTCTTCCATAAAAACAGGAATCAGCTTTTTTTGCTCAACCGAGATTAACCGTGGATTCTCAAAGTAATTGCTCATTTCATTGCCTTCATGTAATCGGTAACAATCTCATTCGCTTGTGAAATTGACAATGGTTTAATCAGATAATTGGAAACAAATTTAAATTCTGAAATTCTCCTTTTATCTTCAGGGTTCATTGAAGTGGTCAGTAGAACTACATTTAATTGATCCTTGTAATTGAACTCAATACTGTTTAAATACTCAAGAAAGTCATAACCATCAAAAACCGGCATTTTCAAATCTAAAAGTATTAAGTCTGGTAATTTTTTATCCGGATTCTCAATCACCGCTAACGCCTCTTTCCCGTTTTTTGCTGTTTCAATTTCAATGTCTTTCAAACTTTTTTTAAAAAAGTACGAGTTCATTTCATTAATGGCTTGGCTATCGTCAATTAATAATATTCTCATCGCAGGATTATTCAAAATGCTCTTCTATTAAGTTTACAATATCCTCTTTATCTAAAGGTTTCTTAATGTGCTCCAACACTCCAACCTGTTTAAATTGTTTCGCTTTTTCAAAGTTATCGCCATCCAAATGATCACTTACAATTGCCAATACGCTAGACCAATTATTCGTTGCTTCCGGAGGTAGTTTCGCGTACTCTTCAAGAAACATAAACCCGTCCATTTGCGGCATAGCGATATCTAGTAAGATTAAATTAGGTGTGGGATAACTCCCGTTCTGTTTTTCTTGCAAATATTCGAGTGCTTGGTCAGCACTATTTACCAAAACAATATTTTCAGCAATATCTAATTCACTGATTAAGATTCTGTTGTATTGATTTGATGAAATACTATCATCAATTAAGAGAACGTTCTTGAATTTTTTCATTTTTTATTTCTATTCCTCACAGTGTAATTACAAATGTGGTACCTCTTCCTAGTTCGCTTTCAACCTCCATTTTTCCACCTAAGTTTTCAACCATTTTAGATGATAAATATAACCCTATTCCACTTCCTTCCACATGGTCATGAATTCGATGAAACATTTTAAACAGTTTCAACTTATCTTTTGCCATGTCTATGCCAAGTCCGTTATCTCTAATGATGAGTTGAATTCCTGTTATTTTTTTGCTCAAGTCTACGTTAATTTCGACTTTCTCACCATGCTTTCTGTACTTTATAGCGTTACTTACAAGGTTATTAATGATTGTTTCTAAATAATATTTATTACTAACTACCTGAATATATTCATTTGCGTTAATAGAAAAAGATTCTACTTGAGATTTTTGTTCCGTAGTTAAACCCTCTTTGACTTTATTTACTAACGTAAATAAATCAATCTTCGAATACTCCTCTGCTTTCGTATTTTTTATTTTCGCAATGTCAATAATATTTTGAATCTTGTTCTCTGCATTTTCAATAGAATCTTCTATCCAATGAATAGACCGATCAGCCATTATATTTGATCTTCCCACTTCATTGCGAATAATTTCCAAATGCCCTTTGATACTTGCTAGTGGAGACTTTAAATCGTGTGTTGCGATATACGTAAACTCCTCCAACTCTTCATTTGCTTGTCTTAATTCTGACGTTCTATTCTCCACAATCTTTTCTAAGTCTAGGTTAATTACCTTTAACTTTTTTTCAACATCCACCAACCTTGTAATATCCTTCAAAATAGAATTTGATCGAATTACTTTTCCATCTTCATCCTTTTCGGCAATTGCACTCAAGAAAACATCAATTGATGCATTGTCTTTTGTATTGACTAATACTCTCTCTCCTTCGATATTTCCACTATTTTTCAATTTACTGTAAGCCTTCCTAATACTAGGTAAAGAATCTTCATGGTAAATCTCACCTATATCTAGTCCTATTAATTCTTCTCTTGAAAACCCTAACTTAGAGCAAGTAGTCAAATTACATTCCATGATCCGATTTGTTCCTAAGTCAACTGAAATCATCATTTCCGGAGCATAATCATATAGTTTTTGATATTTGTGCTTTGATTTCTTTAGCTCCTTATTTCTTGCCTTAATTTGTTCTTCAAGGTTAGAATTTAATTCAGCTATGCTATTTTCCCGCTGTAACAATTCATCCAAAGCAATTTTCTCTTGTGTAATGTCTTGGAAGATTCCAAACAAGCGAGTAACTACTCCATTATCTTCGTGCACTTTACCAGTTGCCCGCACCCACTTATGGTTTCCTTTAGCTGTGATAATGCCTAATTTAACATCCCACTTCTCTCTCTTCTCAACTGCCTTAGTGAAAATTTCAGTTATTATTGGTTTGGATAACTCGTCGTAAAAATTTATTGCACCGGTAAGGTCGGGAACATAATCGGGTGCCACCTCGTGTATTGCTCTTGTTTCTTTAGACCAAAAAACCTCTTGTGCCTCTAAATCAACTTCCCAATATCCCATTTTAGAAAGCTCTTGAATCTGTTCGAGCAGCTGATTTGCCTTAAGTAATTCAAATTCCCTATCCTGTTTCATTTATATAAAAAGTTAACCAATAAATCAACTTGTTAAATTAATAAACATTGGGAACAATTAAAGAAGTCATAAAAGGCTAAAATTTTCACCAAGGGCAATCTGCGCATTGCAGAAATCCATTATGTTTCACGATAACCTATTTCATACCTGTTATAAAACAATTAGTAGAATTAAACGAACGAATATTAATCATCTTTCTTCTTTAATCGCTTCGCCTTCTTCAAACTTTCGCTAATCATCCATTCTAGCTGACCATTTGTACTCCGAAATTCATCAGCGGCCCACTTCTCAACTGCTTTCATCAAGTCTTCATTCAACCTTAATGCAAATGCTTTTTTCTTAGCCATAGGCTATCTACTTTTTTGCATTAAAACTACCAGTATACCACTGTCCTTGGTGATGGAAATTGCTCGCCAACCTTCTAGTGCAATAGAATTTAATCGTTCCTCGAAACTACTTTCCCTTTCAAAAATGCCTTTTTTAATCAATTTATAATTTGTCATTTTCCTAATGATTTAAAGTACCTGTATTAATTACTGGAGACGCATCTTTATCAGCGCAAAGCACCGTCAATAAATTACTCACCATAGCTGCTTTTTTGTCTTCATCTAGGTGAACAATTTCTCGCTTACTCAATTGATTTATGGCTTCTTCAACCATCCAAACTGCACCTTCTACAATTTTCATTCTTGCAGCAACGATAGCCGTAGCTTGTTGTCTTCTTAGCATTGCGCTAGCAATTTCTTGTGCATATGCTAAATAACCAATTCTCGCTTCTAAGACTTCAATTCCGGCAATGTGAAGTCTTTCAGAAACTTCTCTTTCCAAGTTATCGTTAACTTCTTCCATCCCGCTGCGCAGCGTTACGTCAGATTCGTTATCATCAAAGTTGTCATAGGCAAACATGTTGGCTAATTTTCGAACAGCAGCATCTGTTTGAACGCGAACAAAATTTTCAAAAATATCTACCTCGAAAGCCGCTCGATACGTATCCTTCACTCGCCAAACTAAGATCACACTAATGTTAATTGGATTTCCCAATTTATCATTCACCTTTAATCGTTCACTGTCGAAATTCCTTGCTCTAAGCGAGATAGCCTTCCTTACAAAAAAAGGATTCACCCAATAAAATCCATGTTCTTTTACTGTTCCCTTGTATTCTCCAAACAAAGTCATTACTCTCGAACCATTGGGATAAACAAAGAAAAAACCGATACTTAGAAATATTGCAAGTACAAATGCTGTAATAAACCAAGGAGATTTAAACAACGCTATGCCGGCAATACCGCCAACAATTAAAACAAGTACTGTGAATACCATAGAGTAACCTGAAGCAGGTTTCATTTCTTTTTCATTTGTCGTCATCATTATTTTTAGTTTTATTGATATTATTTTGATATCACAATAATAGCAATTATTTGCGTCCAAAAACAAAAATTAGGATGAACGGTAAATTAACAAGTCTTAATCGTTCTAACTATTAAACAATGATCAATAAAAGATTATAATTGCTGATTTTTGAAAAAAAGATTAGATGCAAAACAATCAACTGAGCAATTTCCAACATATTTTAGAAGTACCTGTGCGCTTTATGGACATAGATGCGCTTCAACATGTAAACAACGCTCGTTATTTAAACTTTCTAGAAGAATCAAGAATTGCATATTCACAAGAGTTATTAGACGTATTTAATTCAATACAAGAGCTAAACGTTCTTGTTGCAAGAGTTGAAATTGACTTTCTAAGGCCAGTTTTATTTGGAGAAAAACTTCAAGTGTATACGCGTATCTCTAAACTTGGCACGAAAAGCTTCACTTTTGAATCTGTTGTAACCACAACCAATGAGAAAGGAGAGTTTCCTGCAGCAAAAGCATTACAAACTTTGGTTGCCTTCGATCCAGAAACACACAAGACAACAGTTATATCTCCAAAGTTACGCACTCGAATTATTGAAATAGAACCAGAGGTAATACAGAAATGAACATTTGGTTAGTTCGATTATCTGCTATACATTTAGCCTATCGAATCAAATTTAACATATCGTTATCTTACCTACCAAGAACTAGAATTATTTAATGAAGATTTTTCTGAGTTCCTCTATTCCAAAGGGATAAATCGATTTGAATGGAGATTATTATTGGACTACTCTTCAGATGATGCGTTAAAAATTCTTGCTAAATACAGCGAACAAACTTTTGAGAAAGTGATGAAAACGGTTCATTTCTTAGAAAGAAGAACAATTTCCACTATCGAGTTGATCAGTTGTGCAAGTGAAGAAATGGTCTCTATTTTGGTTGAACTTCCTGCAAAAAGCACTATTAATTTCTTGAAGGTTGACTCTTTAAAGGAAATTAGAAGCATAAATCATTTCCGCTCCACTCAAGTAAGTTCCAAGTACCTGAAATCAAGGGAAAAAGATATTTTTACCTTAATAGAATCAGGGTATAAGGTGGTAAACGACAGATTGTATAATCAGATTGAATCCTTAAGAAAAACTCAATTAAATTAAGTTCGATCCAACTGTCTTAATTCTTCAAGTAAACCCTTCCACGGCTTTTTAATTTCTAGTTTTTCCAACAGCTTAGGTACTTCCGTTTCTAGTGGCTTATTCAAAAAACAATTATCTCTCAAGAAATGAATAAATTTTAATGTTTGAAAAGCATTAAACCAACGAAAAAAACGTTTCTCAAAGCGTTCTAGTGAAGTAGATTGAGAGCGAATTTTACTTAACTTTTCTTCCCATTCTTGATGACCAACAAATGCGAGTAATAGCTCGTTGGCACCTGCGCTGGACGAATAAAACTGCCGAACATCTTGGAAACAGTCTTTCAGCATTTCGAAACAATCAAAAGCGTAACTCTTTGTTATTTCTCTCTCCTCGTCAAGCATTTCTTGAATTGCTCTTCCTGTTCCAAATGGCACCCTGTGAGATGGCCTTGGAGAAGGAATAACCATCGTAGTCTTTAATTCGGTTAATGTGCCAACATCGATAAACTTTTGTAAGAAGTAAAAATCTTCTCCAGCTTTTCTTCTATTCATACCTCCTTGCTCGCAATAGGCCGATGCTCTTGCAGCCATGGAAGACCCAATGGTATGAAATGCGAAAGGTAAATTAGCGTATGCAAGCCCGTTTTTATAATACCTTAAATGCAATTCATAATTCTGTATTCCCGAATAAATGTCACTCGAAAAATCAGGGCCTGAAACTGGGTGTTCAAAATGAATTGAACAAGCGCCGGACATGGGATTGAGCTCAAAATGTTTTTCTATTTCTATAAGGTAGTTTGGTTTGCACTGCGAGTCAGCATCAAAACACACAATAATTCCATCAGGACGGTTAACCGTGCTAAATCTCCTTACTGCCTCATCCATGCCGATTTTACGCGCTAATCCTACACCTGCATGTTTCTTAGGTAAGTTATTCTCCGTTACACAATACAAGCTAAACCAAGAATTTTCTGCACTTGCATACCACGCTTCTAATTTTTCTTTTGCCGTATTGTTCTTTTTAAGAATAGTGTTCGCAGAATTCTCAGACGCATTAAATACAACTATGACTTCTACCGAACAACTTGTGCTATCGCAGTTTTGCAGACTAGATACACTATTGATTAAATCAACTTCGTCGTGAGCCGGTATCACTACCACCATTCCTAGTGCATGATCAGGAGGTGTAGCAATCAAATCTTCGCGAAAAGCATATTTCGCTAAATATTTTGGCAGTTTTTGTAAGTTCATTTTCAATTTACAAAAGAACTGATTCTAAACTTTTAAATGTTCTAATTGTAATTAAGGATATGAAACAAAAAACGTGGATGGGAGCGGTGCTAAAATTAGCCGCAGTGTACAATGTAATTTGGGGAGCATGGGTAGTTCTGCTACCTGAACACTTCTTTGAAATAACTCAAATGCCTGTTCCTGAAAACCTCACCATCTGGCAAGGAATGGGAATGATTGTAGGGGTTTATGGCATCGGATATTGGTTGGCTAGTTATGACGCCATCCGTCATTGGCCAATTGTATTGGTTGGGTTTCTAGGTAAAATCTTTGGGCCACTTGGGTTTCTAATGAATTACTTTATCTTGGAAAGCGTACCATTTGAGTTTAGTTATACTTTGTATACGAATGACTTAATTTGGTGGGTCCCATTCTTCTTGATTTTAAAAACTGTTCATGAAACAACCAACTGGAAACTCACTGCCTAAGAAAGTAGGATTCTACACCCTATTTTTCGTGTATTTCATCGGAGGAATAAATCATTTTGTACAGCCAGAGATTTATACCCCTCTAATTCCTCCTTATTTAATTTTTATTTCTGAATTAAACCTGCTAAGCGGATTTGCTGAAGTTATCCTAGCTCTTGGTTTGTTATTTGGTGTTACCAGAAAATGGGCGGTTTATGGCATAATTTTAATACTGCTCGCATTTTTACCTGCACATATCTATTTTATTGAAATGGGAAGCTGTATTTCAGATTCAATCTGCTTCGACCCTTGGGTTGCCTGGGTTCGTTTACTAGTTGTGCATCCAATTTTAATTTATTGGGCTTTTATTTACCGCAATTACAAGATACCATGAACATTGAAATAGCACGAGTAATTGTAGATTTTGGAGCAGTCGTCCTTATTTGGATGGTTCAATTAATTGTATATCCTAGTTTTTTGTATTTCAGCGACAAAGATTTGGTAAAGTGGCACATTCCCTATACCAAGCGGGTGACATTCATTGTTGCTCCAATCATGTTTGCCCAAACCGGAATAATAGCATTTCAAATTTTTACTGAGTTTACTTGGTTGCATTTAGTATCTTCAGTTATATGTGCATCGCTATGGTTACTTACCTTTTTCGAAGCGGTTCCACTTCATCATAAAATTGATTTGAACCAAGACTTAAATTCCACTAGCAAAAAATTAGTTGAAATCAACAAAAAAAGAACCGCCTTGTGGACAGTTCTTTTCATTATTTCGCTTTTTCAGATTATTTATTAAGGGTAAAGTCTTTTGGTTAACCAAACGCCTGCTTCACCTTCATAGATTATTCGATCATGCAATCTACTCGGCCTGCCCTGCCAAAATTCAAAATAAGTTGGTACTAATTCAAACCCACCCCAAAAATCTGGCCTTGGAACTTCCAGTCCTTCAAACTGCTTTTCTAACTCCAATAATTTATCTTCTAATTTCTGTCTGGACTCTAGCTCCTCACTTTGAATAGAAGCCCATGCTCCTATTTGACTTGCACGCGGTCGAGTTTTAAAGTAGTCATCAGATAGTTTTTCATCTAATTTTTTAACTTCCACTTTCATTCGAATTTGACGATCCATGTCGGGCCAAAAGATATTGACCGCGCCTTTTGGGTTACTCGCTAATTCAGATGCTTTTTTACTTCCATAATTTGTGTAAAAATGAATCGCGTTATCTGTAATATCTCGAATTAAAACAACCCGTGAATCAGGCTGATTATTAATAGAGGTTGACAAAACAAAAGCATTGGCGTCCTTTATTTTCAATTGAATAGCATCATCTAACCATGTCTTTAATAATTCGAAAGGATTACTTGGAACATCTTTTGCATCCAATGTTCCATAATTGAAGTCCCTCCGGAGGTCTCTCATATCTTCTCTAATATTTTCCATCTACACTCAATTTAGAATCATAACAACTGAAACTTCAGTGTGTTTTTTAGCAAATGTATCCCTTCACTTTAAAAACATTGTTCATTTCTTAATATAAATTATCAATTGTATCGATACTACAGTATTGTTGTATTTTTTTATTCCGAATTTTACAGCAATGGATTTCGACCCCTTTAAAAAGAGAATTTCTGAGCTCAATAATTTAGACCCTCTACCTGGAAATATTTTAGTTGCAGAACCATTCATGCAGGACGACTACTTTAAGAGGAGTGTCGTATATCTGTGTGAAAACAATGAAATAGGCACCGTTGGCTTCATTTTAAGCGAAAAGTTAAACCTTCGGCTGAACGACCTTTTCAATGAGCCTTTGGCTTTCGACGCTGATTTATATTTAGGTGGACCTGTTGAAGCTCAAAATCTTTTCTATTTGCATACTTGCAAAGACCTAGACGCTGCGATAGGAATAAAAGATGGAATCTATTGGAGTGGAGACTTTGAACAACTAAAAGAATACATGTTGATTGGAAAAATTCAGTCTCATGAAATTCGATTTTTCTTGGGTTATGCAGGCTGGGATAAACAACAGCTTATAGATGAATTGACTGCCGAAAATTGGCTCATTGGCTCAATTCAACCTAAAGAATTATTCGATTTGGATTCAGAAGAAATTTGGAAAACTCAGTTGACAAAAATGGGGAAAGAGCAAGCATTGATGTCAAAATTCCCAGATGATCCAAGCTTAAATTAAATACGCTATACTAGAAGGTAGCTCTTCTTCAAATTTAATTCTAGTTTCAGGAAACTACAACTGCTCGACCAACGTTGACGCTATTTTCTTAAAATAACGCTTTTTAGAGTAAGAGGAAACCCACTGAATACCTTTAATAGAATTCGTAAAGAAAATTTCTTCAGCCTGCTCTAGATCCGAAGTTTCAAGGGAAGTCTCCTTTACTTCCAATCCAAGCTGCTTTAATTTATTGATCACAACTCGCCGCATAACGCCTTCTATCGCTCCGTGTTTTAAATGAGGAGTATATGCTATATTCTGCCTGATTAAAAATAGATTCGAAGAAGTCCCTTCAACCAAATAACCATCAGCATCCAATAAAATAAGCTCGTCAAAATTAGATTCCTCTTTTTCTTTCGCAGCCATCACATACTGAATAGCATTGAGCGTTTTAAGTCCGGAGAATTGGGAAGGATAAATGGTCACATTTTGTGAAATCCCCAATTTGTGACCTTCTCTATTTAGTGTATAGTTGTCAGTAGATAATCGCTCTGTTTCGATGTAAAAAAAGACCTGGTTAGATTCAGGAGCATATTTTCCTAAACCGGAACGCTGTGCAATAATTCTAAGCGTTGCCCCTCTTTCAATTTCATTTTTGATTAATAATTGCTCTATACAGACTTTCAGAATCTCAATATCTCCTTGTGAACAGTCAATTTCTAACGCATTTAAGCCTTGTTGCATCCTTTCCAAATGAAAATCGAGGTACTTGGTTTTTCCTGATACAACTCGTATCGATTCAAACACACCGTCGCCAAATTTCATGGCTCGATTTAACCTGAAAATTGGCTTATTCTCTTCGTAAAATTTATTGTCGTAACATACGTAGTTGGAAAACATACTTAAAATTTTAAAAGATAAAAGATTTGATCAATAAATGCAGGAAGTGACTTCGGGACGGCAATCAAGGTGAATATAATTCCAAATATCGCACCCGCAATGTGCGCGTCGTGGTTGATATTGGTATTGCTTTTTCGAGATTGGTAGTGCTCATAGGCTAAGTATCCAAATCCTACAAGTATTGCAGGAATAGGAACTGGAATAAACATTAAGTATAAACTACTGCCCGGACTGAAAATAATGAATGAAAATAAAACTGCAGACACCGCACCGGAAGCACCAATAGAATGGTAACTGGGATCATTTTTATGCTTGCGATACGAAGGCAAGGCTGCAAATATAATTGACCCTAAATACAATAGAATAAAATAGAAAATACCTTTAGAACCAAGATAGTATTCAAAATATTCCTGAACCCCACCTCCAAAATTATACAACACAAACATGTTGAAAAACAAATGCATCCAATCTCCATGTAAAAAAGCATGTGTTACAAAACGGTAATACTGCTTTCTTTCTTCTAAGCCATAAGGAGCAAAATCAAACCGATAAAAAAAGTCACGATTGTTGAACGCGGGAATGGAGACAATGCACGTTAAAATTATAATTACTATCGTTACCATAATTCCTTAAAAAAGCTCGTCAAATAAAGATGGAGAGTCTGGGTTGTCATTCTTCTTCTCCGTCTTCTTTGGGGCAGATTTCGATTTTGGACTCTCTTCTATCGGTTTTTCCTCTTTTGGTTCGTCTATCTCTAACGGTATGTCTGTTGGCTCATCCAAATCCTTCATCACTTTCTTTTCAGCAGGAGTGTCGTCATCGTCATCCTCGTCGTCATCTTCTATTGCTTCTTGACTTTCTTCTTTTGCTTTTGGTTCAGGATAAAAGTTTTTCTCAAGCTCCTCTACTGGAACATCAATAATTTGAGCAGCTTGCTCTCCTACAACTCGATCGACAGACTTAATCTTATCGTAACTCAGCTTATTACCAAGCGCCTTCATACCTTTTACCGAAATAAATTCCAATAAATCCAACTGTTCATTTTCTTTCGCATCTTTTCCTCGAGGTTTCGCGAAACTAATGTCAATTACGGTGTGATGATCAGTTGAAACTAACTCTAAATAACTCTTTTCATGCTCAGTAATAAACAGGGTTTTCTTATCAGTATCCTCTACTAAAAACCGTTTCACGTAAAAGTCTTCCTTCTCACCATCAAAATAAATGGCTGATAATGGCTTTCGTGGATTCCATTTTTCGATAACAATTAAGTCATCGTCAAAGTGATTGGTAATTGCTGTATTGATTAACTTATAATGACCGGATTGCATGATGGTCAATATTTTATCTTCTGCCTTAAACTCTCCCAATAACTCCCCTCTCCCATCGGTATTTAATCGTTGAACGGTATCGTCAAACCAAATTTTGCGGGCACTTAAGGTAGAGGTTCCTTCTTCCTTCAACTTAATCTTGCTCACCAAGTTTTTATTCAAGGTATTTCCTTTTGCACCCCTTCCTTTAATCGCTAAATCTGCAAAGTCAAAATCAAATTTCAATTTCTTCAATTTTGCCTTAGGGCGAAGGATAACTTGAACCACCTCAGCTTCTCCATTAGGATTAGCTGAAAAATACAGCACCTTCGAACCAGGCGTTCCTGCTGTTAAATCGTACTCCTTGTCTCGGGTAATTGAGGTTACTGCAAATCTCTTGCTCATTGATTTACCAGCTTTGCCATCTTGGTAAATCATGTTGTAGGTAGTGCGTTTATCGCCTTTTTTCCATACCGCTACGTGTATGATGTTTTTACCAACAAACGACTTCGATTGAATCCTCTGAACCATCATTTTACCATCTTCCCTGAAAACAATAACGTCATCTATGTCAGAACAATCCGTTACAAACTCTGATTCTGATTTCTTTAACCCATGCCCAATAAATCCTTCGGCCATGTTCACATACAACTTTGAGTTTGCAACAGCAACTTTTGTTGCATCAATGGTTTCAAATGATTTGATTTCTGTTTTACGCTCTCTTCCTTTGCCGTGCTTCGATTTAATTCGCTTAAAGTAATCGATGGCAAACTCAGTTAAGTTCGCTAGGTTGTGATTGATTTCTTTAATCTCTTCTTCAATTCGCTTAATTATTTCGTCTGCCTTAAAGCTGTCAAACTTTGAGATCCGCTTGATTCTAATTTCCAACAACCGATTGACATCATCATCGGTAACTTCTCTTAATAAATTCTTAGTGTGTGGTTTTAACCCGTCAAAAACAGCCTTAATTACACCTTCAAGTGTTTCTTGCTCTTCAATGTCACGGTAAATCTTGTTTTCAATAAAGATTTTCTCTAGCGATGAAAAGTGCCACTGCTCTTCCAACTCTGCTTTGCGAATTTCTAATTCACGTTTAAGCAGCTCTTTTGTTTCAGCAGTGCAAATCTTTAAAATTTCATTTACCCCCATAAAGTGAGGCTTATCATCTAGTATCACGCAGGAGTTCGGTGAAACAGAAACCTCACAACCAGTAAAAGCATACAATGCATCTATGGTTTTATCGGGCGAAACATTGGGAGGTAGATGTATTAAAATCTCAACATTCTCTGAAGTATTATCTTCAATTTTCTTGATTTTAATTTTTCCTTTATCATTGGCCTTTATAATGGAATCAATCAAGGTACTGGTCGTTGAACCAAATGGTAATTCCGAAATAATTAGCGTCTTTTTATCCAGCTGAGCAACCTTTGCTCTTACTCGAATTCTACCTCCTCTTAAGCCATCATTGTAATTTGAGAAGTCTGCCATTCCACCTGTTAGAAAGTCTGGCAAAATATTAGTTTTCTTCCCTTTTAGAACCGCAATAGATGCGTCAATTAATTCATTGAAGTTGTGCGGTAATATTTTACATGCCAAACCAACGGCAATACCTTCAACCCCTTGCGTTAACAACAATGGGAATTTCATCGGCAAAGTAATCGGTTCTTTTCCACGACTATCGTAAGAACTTGCCCAGTAGGTAGTTTTGGCGTTAAAAGCTACGTCCAAAGCAAATTTTGATAATCGAACTTCAATGTATCTAGGAGCAGCTGCCCGATCTCCGGTTAAAATATTTCCCCAGTTTCCTTGGCAATCGAGCATTAATTCTTTTTGCCCAATTTGAACCATGGCATCGCCAATCGAAGCATCGCCATGTGGGTGGTACTTCATGGTATTTCCGATAACGTTTGCCACTTTATGGTAGCGACCATCATCTAATTCCTTTAACGAATGAAAAATACGACGTTGCACCGGTTTCAAACCATCATTCACATGCGGAACAGCGCGCTCCAAGATAACATACGACGCATAGTCTAAAAACCATTCGTTGTACATTCCAGAAACCTGAATCACATTCTCTAAGCCTTGAGAAACCTCGTTGGTCTCATCTGTACCTTCTTGGTTCTGTGACTCTTGATTTTGCGCTTCGTCCTTCTTACCGTCAGGCCCGTCGTTTTTATTTTCGTCTTCCTTTTCTGCCATGCTACTACTTGTTAGGCTGCTGCCTCTTCTTGTTCTTCTTGTTCCTCTTTCTCGCCTTCATCTTCAATGTCTAATTCTACTTTCAAGTTTTCAATAATGAATTCTTGTCGGTCCGGTGTGTTTTTGCCCATGTAAAAGCTCAATAATTCCGCTACCGATTCTTTGCCAATGACCACCGGTTCTAATCGCATATCTTCTCCAATAAAGTTCTTAAACTCATCAGGCGAAATCTCTCCTAACCCCTTGAACCTGGTAATCTCAGCTTTCCCTTTTAACGCTTCGATAGCATCACTTTTTTCTTGCTGTGAGTAGCAATAAAAAGTTTGTTTTTTATCTCTAACCCGAAATAAGGGAGTTGACAACACGGACAGATGACCGTTCTTCACCAAATCTGGAAAAAATTGCAAAAAGAAAGTAATTAACAATAACCGAATGTGCATACCATCCACATCAGCATCCGTTGCTAACACTACTTTGTTGTAGCGCAAATCATCCAACCCATCTTCAATGTTTAAGGCCGCTTGCAACAAATTAAATTCTTCGTTTTCGTATACAATCTTCTTGGTTAAACCAAAGCAATTCAGTGGCTTCCCCTTTAAACTAAATACTGCCTGTGTATTTACATCGCGCACTTTTGTGATGGACCCAGAAGCTGAATCTCCCTCCGTAATAAACAGTGTTGTTTCATCACTTCTATCCTTTTTCTCTTCGTTAAAATGCACCCTACAATCTCTCAACTTACGGTTGTGTAACGATACTTCTTTAGCCCTTTTTCTAGCCAGTTTTTTAATGCCTGCTAAATCCTTACGCTCTCGTTCCGACTGCAAAATTTTGCTTTGCAAAGCATTGGCAACTTCCGGATTCTTATGCAAGAAATTATCCAAGTACTTTTTCAAAAAGTCCATGACAAAGGCCCGCATCGATGGGCCGTCAGGGCCTACATCGTTAGAACCCAGTTTTGTTTTGGTTTGCGATTCAAAAACCGGCTCCATTACTTTTACAGAAATGGCTGCAACAATAGACGAACGAACATCAACGGCATCGTATTCCTTTTGAAAGTGATCACGAATAGTTTTGACCACTGCTTCTCTAAAAGCTCCTTGATGCGTTCCACCTTGTGTAGTATGCTGACCGTTCACAAAAGAATAATATTCCTCTCCGTATGAATTGGTGTGCGTAATCGCTACCTCAATATCTTCTCCTTCCAAGTGAATGATTGGGTAAAGCGGCGTATCGCTCATGTTCTTTTCCAACAAATCGTACAATCCTCTTTCAGAATGGTATTTCTCTCCGTTGAAAATTATCGTTAACCCTCTGTTCAGGTAAACGTAATTCCACAGCATGCGCTCAATGTGCTGTGTTCTAAAATGGTAATCCTTAAATATTTCTTCGTCAGGTGTAAAAACTACCTTCGTTCCTTTTCTTCTCGTGCTCGCCTCAATCGGGCCATCCATGGTCAACTCTCCTCTAGAGAATTCAGCTACTTTAGTTTTATCGTCTCTGTTCGATTCAATTTTAAAATAAGTAGAAAGTGCATTTACCGCCTTGGTGCCAACTCCATTTAACCCAACAGACTTCTTAAAAGCTTTGGAATCGTATTTCCCTCCGGTATTGATTTTAGAAACCACATCAACCACTTTTCCCAATGGAACTCCCCTACCGTAATCTCTAACCTTAACCGTTTTGTCTTTAATAGAAACTTCAATGGTTCGACCGTTGCCCATTACAAACTCATCGATGCAGTTGTCGAGCACCTCTTTGATTAAAACGTAAATACCGTCATCATAAGCAGTTCCATCGCCCAGCTTACCAATGTACATACCGGGTCGCATGCGAATGTGCTCTTTCCAATCGAGGGAGCGGATGTTGTCTTCCGTGTATTCTACTTCTTCTGCCATAAAATTGAATGAAGCCTCTAAAATAGGTTGAATTGAAGGGGTTTTTGAAGACTTTTAAAAGGACTTTTGAACAGTTTTTTGCACATTTAAAAGTCTCTATTTTTTCACCTCATGTCTAAGAAATTTTTTACACAGAAAGAAATTTGGCAATAAAGCTGGCAGCCTTATTGAGGTAAAATCTGAACTAAAAAAGCTAAGTTAATTTTTTCACTCTTTCCTAACTGACCTGCTAATTATCTGAAATATAACATATATTTGAGTAAACTCAACGTTGCATAAAAAGGGAATAAACTTACGTTTCACTTTATTCAGTTGTTTTAAAGAATTGACCTAATTAATGGCTAACCTAACAATTGAAAACGAAGATTTTGGTTCTACTAAAAGTGGAATGACGATTATCGCTTTCTTAGTTTCACTTTTGCTTTTAGCTGCTGTCTTTTTTATTGGTGTTCTTGCAATACTTTTCACAATTGCATTAATGACTTTAAAGGTTGGAATAGAAATCGATCAAGAAAAAGAGAGATATAGATTCTTTAAATCTTTTTTTGGATATCCTTCAGGAAAATGGATGTCTCTTGAAAAATATAAAGTCTTGGTTGTTCTAAAAAAGAATTTAAAAAGTCAAGTTTTGAGTCCAAAACTTGTATCCGCATTAAATTATAAGCAAGTTGTTTTTGAAGTCAATTTGACAACCGAAAGTCACAGGGCCAAAATCCGTCTAAAACGATTTAGGAGTATAGATGCCGCAATGAAATTTGCGAAAAAACTAAATGTCGACCTAGGGTTTCCACTTGAGAATTATAATCCTGTAATTAGCGATAAAACTAAACAAAGAAGAGAAAGACGAAGATGACTGATGATGAAATAAGAAAATTCATTAATGATTTAAGAGACAAGCAAAAATTTGACGAAGCTTATATTGGTTTCTTTCAATTTGGAGGTGGTTCTGAAGAAAGTTTCATAAAAGCTAATAGACAAGGTCTTGAAATGCATGCTGCTGAATTGCTAGAAGCAGCAGTCACAAAATATAATGATAAATCAAAATCTTATGGGCTTGACGAAGGAATTCAAGATATAGAAGGAGATTTTAGCTTTCAATATGTGGATTTAAAAGAAGGAAAACGAGGAGAAATAAAGCCATCTCCAGATTATAAGGAAACATGGACAGACAAAGTATTCCTTATTGGTTGTATTGCTGTAATCCTTATATTTCTTTCAATTGGTGTTATTGGACTGATTACAATAGCTAAATGGATACTTTAGGATTAATAGTTAAAAAACTCTTTAAAACAAGAGCTATAAAATATAGCCAAGTATGGCTATGATGAAATGTTTTGGCTACATTTCATAGCCGAACCGTTAACCAACTTAACTCCGCCACCTTTATGAAAACCGGCTGTTAACTAACCGTACTTTTTTACTTTAATTCTTCAGTTCTATGAGTTGTTTGTGCATTAAGGTAGTTGATGTTAAACATTCTCCTTTAAAACTGCACTAGCTTTCTCTATCGTACAACATTATCAATAAGTTTGCTACCTATCTTTTGTTATGAATTCGAATTCTTCCAACTTGAAAATTAAACGTTACGATTTGTCGGAAGACAAATCATTAAAAGCCTTTAGTGCTGCAGATGAACTGATCCTAAAACGTTTTTCGGAACTGAGCTCCAAAGACAAACCCTTAGTCATCTACAACGACCGGTTTGGCTATTTGACCTGTCACCTAGCAGATTTGAAAACCTCAACAGTATACACCAATAAAAGTCAGTTGAGTGCGATTACATCAAATTGTAAAGCCAATGGAATTAATTTTGAAAACTATTGTGATCCGCTTTCACCTTTAGCATACAAGGTTGACTTTATTTTACTGAAAGCTCCAAAATCGTTGGCTCTTTTTGAGCTGTACCTGCAGCATATTTCGGAAAGTTCAACTACCAAAGTCCAAGTTGTAATAGGCTTCATGACAAGGCATTTTAGTCCAAAAATGATTGAAATTGCAGAAAAATACTTTGAGAATGTAGAGCAAAGCAGAGCAGTAAAAAAGGCAAGAACCGCTACTTTAACCGGTAAGAAAAAAATTGAAAAAGCAAGCTTAATTGACTCCCTAGAGTTTAACAATTACAACTATCAGCAGTATTGGGGTGTTTTTTCAGCAAAACACATTGATTACGCCACTCAATACTTTTTGAAACACCTGCAAGTAGATCCTAAAGATCAAAACATTTTAGATTTAGCCTCAGGCAATGGAGTTATTGCTAAAGAAATTTCAAAGAAATTGCCTCAGTCTACTTTTCACTTAGTAGACGATTCTTACTTGGCAGTGGAGTCTGCAAAATTGAACATGAATGGAGAAAATGTGCAGCATTATTTCGAAAATAACTTATCCAACTTCGACAAGAATTCATTTGATTTAATTGTGAGCAATCCTCCGTTTCATTTTGAGCATGAAATAAACATTCAAATTCCCATTCACTTGTTCAAGGAATGTTTTCGCTGTTTGAAACCTGGGGGTAATCTGCAAATTGTTGCAAACAATCACCTAAATTACAGCAGTCAATTGAAAAATATATTCCCAAAAGTTGAAACAGTAGCGCAAAACGAAAACTTCGTCGTTATTAAGTGTGAGAAATAAATAACACAACACAAAATAAATTTACATGGGAGATACACGTTGGGTAAAATTCTTATTTACAGTTGGAATCGCGGCGGTTCTTAGCGGAGTTTACTTTTTAATACAAGGAGATTGGACAGAGGGCACAACTAATGTGGTGATTGGACTCTTTGTTACATTGCTAAGCAGAAAGCAGATTAAAGAGAACAAGAGCAAATAGCCATTCGGAATTTAAAGTGGGGTAAGTGCACTGATGATCTTATTTTAAAGCATGTGGGCAAATCCGGTAACTAGCTTTGACCCAAAAAGCACACAAGAACTCATGGGTTGTTTGGCTAAGGCATAAAATAAAAACCACTTGAACCTCAGGAGAACCATCATAAATAGCAAACAAGTGCTATAGATTATTTAATGTTTGTCAAAAAAAACTACTTCTATTTTGCTGTTCTACTTTGCTCATTTACCGAAAATAGAAAAGAATTAGAATGCTTACTTCAGGTAACCTTACAATGAAGAGAAAACACAATCAATGTAGAGCATTTAAAAAGTGGCATTTACTTCCTTACTAGACTTCATGAAAATAATACTAGATCAGTGAGAAAGATACTTTGTAACCCTTGAAAAAGAGTCAGAGTTTCACAAACAACAAAATACTTACCCAAAACATATTCAGGTCGTTAACCCTCAAGATCATAGTGGTCAAATTCATCAAGTTGCCAACCAAAAAGTATCCTATTTTTCCTACTTAATAATAAATGGCTTAAATTAGTATTTTAAAAATGCTACTACTTTGAAAAAGAATCAATGGAAACTTTTTACAATTGGCTATTGGGTAATTTCTATTTTTATAGTTTTTTACTTTAACGGTACAGGCAACGAAGCCGATAGCATCAATCATTTTTTATACGCTCATTACGCTCCTCCTCATCCAGAGTTGTACTTAAATCATTGGGCTAAACCTTTGTTTACTTTATTGGCTTCCCCATTTGCCCAATTTGGCTTTATAGGAATCAAGTTATTCAACATTCTTTGTGCATATGGAGCATCTTACTTTACCTTCAAAATAGTCTCAAAACTGCGTATCAAACAGTCTATATTGGGCCCTGTATTCTATTTTATCTTCCCCATAAGTTTTGTCACTACCTTTTCAGGTTTAACAGAACCATTGTGTGCATTTATACTAATTGCTTCCATTTACTTATTTCAGCACAAAAAGTACCTCACCTGCGCCTTTCTCATTTCAGTTACCCCATTTGTACGTTCAGAGGGATTGATTTTTCTAGCCGTTTTAGCATTCTTCTTCATCTATCTAAAAAATTGGAAAGCATTTGCATTACTTTCCTTCGGGCACATCGTTTATTCACTAATTGGTTATTTTCATTATCAAGATATCCTTTGGGTCTTCACTAAAATTCCTTACGCACATTTGAGTTCTCATTATGGAGTTGGCAGCCTCTTTCATTTTGCTGAAAAACTAAACTATTTAATGGGAATTCCATTGCTCGTGTTCTTCATATTAGGAACTGTCAGAATCTTGGTAGGGTGGAAACGAATGAGAATAGCAACTCGGCTAATCATGATCCTTTTCCTTTCATTCTTTATCGCCCATAGCCTTTTTTGGTACCTAGAAATTTTTAATTCCATGGGTCTAAAAAGAGTGTTTGCTGCAATTACTCCTTTAATGGCAATTGTAGCGCTTTTTGGATTTGACCTTTTCCATAAAATTTTAGTAGATCCTGTGCGCAAGGGCTTAATGGCAATCAGCCTACTTTTAATTTTTGTGTTTCCTTTTACCTCAAATCCTGCTGCTGTTAATTGGAATGACTTAAATCTAAATGATGCTCAAGTGAACGCAAAATCAGTTGCTAACTACCTGCAGAAAGAAGAGAAAATAAGCAATCGTTTTATTTATACTGATCCATTTTTAAGTTACACCTTAAAGGTAGATCCTTTCGATGGACAAAAACATCAGATTTTAGCTCAACATGAAGGAGTAATTAGCCCTACTTTAAAAAGTGGAGATCTTATTATTTGGGACAATTGGCATTCCGTGGTAGACTATGGCGTTACGTCTGAAATGTTATCCAACTTAGGGTTTGTCAAAGAATTCAGACAAGGAAAGTCAACGTATAAAATCTACCGAAAGAAATAGTTAGACATTGAATTTAAAGTGCATTACATCGCCATCTTGAACAATGTATTCTTTGCCTTCCATGTTCATCTTACCAGCTTCTTTAGCTGCTTGCTCTGAGCCTAATTCCACCCAATCGTTAAACTTAATTACTTCGGCCTTAATAAATCCGCGCTCAAAATCACCGTGAATTACTCCTGCTGCTTGCGGCGCTGTAAAGCCTTTCTTAATCGTCCAAGCTCTTACTTCCTTTTTACCAGCAGTAAAGTAGGTTTCCAAGTTCAACAATGCATACGCAGCTTTAATTAACTTATTCACACCAGGTTCGCTCAAACCTGCATCTTCTAAAAATTCTTTTCTTTCCTCCGGATCTTCTAATTCTGCAATGTCTGCTTCTAAACCAGCCGCAACCATTAAGACCATTGCATCTTCGTCTTTCACTGCTGCTTTAACAGCCTCTACGTGTTTGTTCCCGCTTGCGATTGACCCTTCATCCACGTTGCACAAATACAACACCGGCTTCGCAGTCAATAAGAATAAATCAGCTACTTCTTTTTTATCATCATCACTTAAATCAATAGACCTTGCAGATTTACCATCTTCAAAATGTTTTTTATACTGATCTAATATTCCCTGAGACTTTAGTGCAGCTTTATCTCCTGTTTTTGCAGCCCTCTTAATCTTCTCTAACTTCTTTTCAACAGCTTCTAAGTCTTTCAATATTAACTCATAGTCAATTGTTTCCTTATCCCTCACCGGGTCAATGGAACCGTCTACGTGAACAATATTCCCGTCGTCAAAACACCTCAACACATGAATAATTGCATCTGTTTCTCTGATGTTTCCTAAAAATTTATTTCCCAATCCTTCGCCTTTACTAGCACCTTTTACCAGTCCCGCTATATCCACAATGTCAATTGTTGTGGGTTGAACATTCTCGGGCTCAACGATATCTGCTAACTTATTCAAACGTTCGTCAGGAACAGTTATAACCCCAATGTTTGGCTCTATCGTGCAAAAGGGAAAATTTGCCGATTGCGCTTTTGCATTTGACAAACAATTAAACAAGGTCGATTTTCCAACATTTGGAAGTCCTACTATACCGCACTTTAAAGCCATAACATTTGTATTTTTTGAGGACGGCAAAGATAGCTATACTATTTCTGAAATAATGAAAGGCATTGAAAATATCAATCGAAAAAAAAATCGGAGAATTATATAAAGTTCATTTCAAAAGCAAAACGGGTTTAATTTTGATTTTCAACCACCTAACTCTTATCAATTTTTATTAACATTCCTTAGCAATTCTTTTAAATTCGGTTATTTTTGATTCGTACAAAAACTACCACTTCAATGGCTTCAATTCAAGAATTAGAAAACACTGCTTCACAGGTTCGACGTGACATTTTAAGAATGGTTCACGCCGTAAATTCAGGTCATCCAGGTGGCTCTTTGGGTTGTGCAGACTATTTTACTGCCTTGTATTTTGAAATTATGGATTACTCCACTGACTTTAAAATGGATGGCACCAACGAAGACTTGTGCTTCTTATCAAACGGACATATTTCACCTGTTTGGTATAGTGTTTTAGCTAGAAGTGGTTTTTTCCCGATCACCGAGTTGAGTACCTTTAGAAAAATTGATTCAAGGTTACAAGGTCACCCTACAACACACGAAGGATTGCCAGGTGTAAGAATAGCTTCAGGTTCTTTAGGCCAAGGAATGTCTGGTGCAATTGGAGCTGCAATGACAAAGAAAATGAATGGCGATACCAAAACGGTTTATTGTTTGCATGGAGACGGAGAGCTGCAAGAAGGACAGATTTGGGAAGCAGCTATGTTTGCCGCACACAATAAAGTAGACAACCTGATTTGCACAATAGATTATAATCAACGTCAAATTGATGGTGATACAGACGATGTGCTTTCATTAGGAAACTTGAGAGCTAAATTTGAAGCCTTCGGTTGGGACGTAATGGAGATGGACGGCAATAATATGGAGGCAACTGTAAATGGTCTAAAAGAGGCTAAATCTAAAACGGGAAACGGAAAACCTATTTGTATTCTAATGACGACTGAAATGGGAGCAGGTGTTGACTTTATGATGGGATCACATAAATGGCATGGTGTTGCACCAAATGATGAGCAACTAAAAGATGCATTAAGTCAATTAACGGAAACGGCAGGAGATTATTAAAAGGTGTGGTTGTTGTTTTAAGCAATCCCTAATCAATAAAACCAAAGCATGAGCGTATTCAAAAATATCGCCTTTCTTTTTATATTTCTTTTTTCTTTTGCTCAGGCAGAAGCCCAAACGACAGCTCAAAAAACTAGAATTCTTTTTGTTTTTGATGCTTCTCAAAGCATGTATGGAAGGTGGGACAACGGCCAAAAAATACAAATCGCAACTAGACTATTACGAGAAATTGTAGACAGTCTTAAAAGTGCAGAAAACGTTGAAGTTGCACTTAGAGTTTACGGTCATCAAAACAATGTAACTTCCGATGGAAGAAATTGTAAAGACACAAAACTAGAAGTCCCTTTTTCTTCGAAAAACCACAACAAGATTATCGAACGCCTCGGATCAATTCGACCGAAAGGAACGACACTAATCGCTTATTCTTTAGAGCAGGCTGCTTATGATTTTCCGGATGATAAAAATGCTAGCAATGTAATTATTTTAATTACCGATGGCATTGAAGAATGCGATGGTGACCCTTGTGCCGTTTCATTGGCTTTGCAGAAACGAGGTGTTGTCTTAAAACCGTTTGTTATTGGAATGGGATTGGAACCGGAAGTAATTGATGCTTTCAAATGTGTAGGAAACTATTACGACGCCACTTCTGAGGCAACTTTCAAAGATGTGTTAGGAATTGTAATCTCTCAAGCATTAAACAATACTACAGCGCAAGTAAATTTATTAGATGAATTAAATCGTCCTTCAGAAACGAATGTTCCAATGACCTTCTACGATGCTTTTTCAAAACAAGTCCGGTACAATTTTGTGCACACAATAGATAGCAGAGGAAACCCTGACACTTTGCCTATTGACCCACTTGGTTCCTACGATTTAGTTGTTCATACAATTCCTCCGGTAGGAAAGAAAGGTGTTAAACTGGCAGCTGGAAAACATACTACCATAGCATTAGATGCGCCACAAGGGCAATTGGAGTTAAAAATGAACGGCTATAATGAGTACAAAGATTTAAAGGCCATTGTTCGAAAAGAAAAGGAGCAGGAAGTTTTAGTGGTTCAGGATTTTTCCAATACTCAGAAGTACATTACTGGAAAGTATGACTTAGAAATATTAACCTTACCGAGAACTTATATTGAAGGAGTAAATATAGCACAAAGTAGAACTACAACTGTTGAAATACCACAAGCAGGTTTGGCAACAATTGCCATGAGTGCAAAAGGTTACGGTAGTATTTTTCAGCAAAAAGGAGAAGAGTTAGTTTGGGTGTGTAATTTAAATTCGATCAGCGCAAGACAATCCATTGTCCTACAACCGGGAACTTATAAAGTCATTTACCGCCCTCTGAATTCACGGTTAAGTATTTATACTAAAGAAGAATCATTTGAAATAGAATCGGGACAAAGTTCCCAAGTAAAACTTTAAGCATGGCAAAATACGAATACACTGAAATGAAAGACACAAGGTCTGGTTTCGGAGATGGCTTACTCGAAGCTGGAAAAAGAAATAAAAATGTTGTGGCGCTATGTGCTGACTTGACTGGTTCTTTGAAAATGAATGCATTCAAAGATGCCTTTCCAAATCGCTTTATTCAAGCAGGCATTGCTGAAGCAAATATGATGGGAGTTGCAGCAGGTTTAACCATTGGCGGTAAAATTCCATTTACAGGAACGTTCGCCAACTTTTCTACTGGAAGAGTTTACGATCAAATTCGTCAATCTATCGCCTATAGTGGAAAGAACGTAAAAATTGCAGCCTCACATGCTGGTTTAACCTTGGGTGAAGATGGCGCAACACACCAAATATTGGAAGATATTGGTTTGATGAAAATGTTACCGGGAATGGTTGTGATTAACCCTTGTGATTACGAACAAACGAAAGCTGCAACAATTGCCATTGCAGAATACGATGGTCCTGTATATTTAAGATTCGGTAGACCAAAATGGCCTGTATTCACTCCTGCTAACCAAAAGTTTGAAATTGGAAAAGCGGTTACTTTTCAAGAAGGAAACGATGTAACCATAATTGCAACAGGCCACTGCGTTTGGGAAAGCTTAAAAGCAGCGGAAGAATTAGAAGCAGGTGGTTTAAGTGTTGAAGTAATTAACATTCACACCATTAAACCATTAGATAACGACGCTATTTTGAAGTCTGTCGCTAAAACAGGACGCGTAGTTACTGCTGAAGAGCATCAAATGAACGGAGGTTTAGGAGATTCAGTAGCGCAACTATTGGCAAGAAATAATCCAACACCAATAGAATTTGTAGCAGTGGATGACAGCTTTGGGGAAAGCGGTAAACCTGAGGAACTGTTTGAAAAATATGGCCTAGGTAAAAGCAGTATTGTTGCAGCTGTTCAACGGGTAATGAAAAGATAAATAAGCATACGAACCACAGAAAAGGGGAGCTGATTTAGCTCCCCTTTTTTTCGTGTATGATAGATTGAGTTTTACTTTAGACATTTAAAATAATCGAACGGCTCATGGCAATCGTTGCATTGAAATAATGCCTTACAAGCCGTTGAGCCAAAACGACTCACCATTTTTGTATTCAATGAACCGCAGTTGGTGCATTTGATTGTATTTGCTTCGCCTAAAAGCGCAGCCTTATCTACCTCTGCCGCTCGCGGAGCTGCAATACCATAATCTTCTAAGGCCTTTCGACCTCTTTCGGTAATCCAGTCGGTTGTCCAAGCAGGCGCTAAAACTAAATTTATTTTTGCTTTCAAATCTTCTTTTTCGAAAGCAGTTACGATATCATCTCCAATAGTATCCATTGCAGGACAGCCAGAATATGTTGGGGTAATATCTATGCGGTAAACGTTATCAACTAATTCTACTTTACGCACTATTCCAAAATCCATAATAGACAAAACAGGAATTTCAGGATCGCTTACCGAAGTTAAAAGTTCTTCTATTTTTGTTGAGACGCCTAACACCTTACCATTTCATATTTGGGTAAGCCCGTTGCATGTATTGAAATTCAGCCAAAATGTAACCCATATTTTCTGAATGCCTTCCGGTTTTAGCACCATATTGAAAAACAGTTTCTTCAGGCAAGCTCAGAGTAGCTTCTTTTAGTATCGAGCTAACACGCTCTAAATAAACTGACTTTAGCTGATTTAAGTCAGGACCTACTCCACTTTCCGCTGCCCAAGACTCCGTTTCTGTAGCTTTGAAAAGTTCCATGCTATACCTCCACAAGGTATTTACAGCTGTTTGTGCTTTTTCATGGCTTTCTTCAGTCCCATCTCCTAGTCGTTTCACCCAAGTGGATGAAAAATCTACGTGATAGTTGACTTCTTTGATTGACTTTTTAGCTATGGCAACCAGTGTTTCGTTCTTACTGTTCATCAATTCGTTCAACATCAGTTGATGATACACATCAAAAAAGAACTGACGGACAAGGACATGAGCAAAATCTTCATTTGGCTGCTCTACTAGATAAGTATTTTTGTATTCGTGCTCATACCGCTGCATGGCCACACTGTCTTCTGTTGCATCCCCTCCTTTTATCTGCGCTGCTGCTTGAAAGTAATTTCTAACCTGTCCAAAAAGATCTAAAGAAATATTAGTTAAGGCTATGTCAGTTTCCAGCTCAGGTCCATGACCACATAGCTCTCCTAAGCGTTGACCCAAAATCATGGAGTTGTCGCCCAAGTGTAATAAGTAGTCGTATAGTTTTTCTTGTAACATAAATTACATGTGCTTTATTTCGTCAGGTAATTCGTAAAATGTTGGGTGACGATAAACTTTATCGGCAGCAGGCTCAAACATCTCACCGTTCTTCTCCGGGTTAGATGCGGTTATGTGCTTCGATTCAACGACCCAAATACTAACACCTTCTTGTCTTCTGGTATAAACGTCTCTAGCATTCTGAATTGCCATTTCTTCATCTGCAGCATGCAAACTACCGCAATGACGATGTTCTAAACCGTTCTTACTTCTGATAAATATTTCCCATATGGGCCATTCTTTGTTCATCCTTTTAATAATATTTAATTATTAATTCCTAATCGTAAATTTTAATTAAAAATTCATAATTGATTAAGCTGTTTTCTTTGCTCTTTTTTCAGCTTGTTTGTCGGCATAAGCTGAAGCTGCATCTCTCACCCATTTACCTTCATCCCAAGCTTCGTTTCTGTCCTTTAAACGCTTTTCATTCATCAAACCATTTCCTTTTACTACGTCCCAGAATTCATTCCAATCAATAGTTCCGAAATCGTAATGTCCTCTTTCGTCGTTCCATTTCAAATCTTTGTCAGGAACTGTAAGTCCTAAAATTTCTGCTTGAGGAACTGTTTGATCAACAAACTGCTGACGCAATTCATCATTCGTTTTCTTTTTAATTTTCCATTTCATTGATTGCTCAGTGTTCGGAGAGTCTTCATCTCTTGGCCCAAACATCATCATACTTGGCCACCACCATCTATTCAATGCATCTTGTGCCATTGCTTTTTGAGCGTCCGTTCCATTACACAAGGATAACATGATCTCATATCCTTGGCGTTGGTGAAAGCTCTCCTCCTTACAAATACGCACCATAGCTCGAGCATAAGGACCGTACGAAGTTTTTGTTAGCATTACCTGATTAATAATTGCTGCACCATCGACTAACCAACCTACAGCTCCCATATCTGCCCATGAAACAGTGGGGTAATTAAAAATACTTGAATATTTTGCTCTTCCAGAATTCAATTGTTCATTCAACTCCTCTCTACTTATTCCAAGTGTTTCAGCTGCACTGTATAAATACAAACCATGTCCTGCCTCATCTTGAACTTTTGCTAATAACGCAACTTTTCGACGCAAAGAAGGTGCTCGGGAAATCCAATTTCCTTCTGGCAACATGCCTACCACTTCCGAGTGAGCATGCTGAGAAATTTGTCGAATGTGTGTTTTGCGGTATTTTTCCGGCATCCAATCTTTCGCCTCAATATTTTCTCCGCTATCAATTCGGTTTTGAAATTGTTCTTCTAAACTTAATGTTTTATTTTCCATAACTTAAATTCTTTAACTTTCGAAATCGACTACAATTTTACTTGACTTTGGTACGGCTTGGCAAGTTAATATATATCCTTGTTCTACTTCTTCTTTTTCTAAGGCATAATTTACATTCATTGGTGCATCGCCTTCAATTAATTTGGCTTTGCATGTACAACAAACCCCTCCTTTGCATGCGAAGGGTAAATCAGCATTATTTCGTAGCGCAGCATCTAAAATGTTCTCACCATTTTGGGTCATTGTAAATGTTACTTGCACTCCATTATTTATTATTGAAACGTCTGAAATGTCCTTGTTGTTCGTATCAAGCACTTTCTTTTTTGCGCCTTTAGTTGGCGTACCAAATAATTCAAAATGCACTTTAGATTCATCAACACCTTGTGCATATAAAAAATCTCGAATCATAAAAATCATTTCTGTAGGTCCACAAATGAAAAACTCATCTACTGAATTGAAGTCAATTATTTTTTCTGAAATGGTTTGGAGCTTCTCCTCTGTAAACCGACCATTAAACAATGGCGCATCTCTCATTTCTTTTGTTAAGAAATGATACAACTCGTAACGACCTAAAAATTGATTTTTCAATCCTTCAATTTCCTCTCGCAAAATCATAGACTGAACAGATTGATTTAAATAAAACAAACTGAAAGTTGATTCAGGTTCTTGATTCAGATGTGTTTTTATAATGGAGTGAATTGGAGTAATTCCACTACCTGCTGCAAAAGCAACGTATTGTTTCTTTTTCTTAGGATTTACTTCAGTGAAAAAACGACCATTTGGTGGCATTACATCAATTACTTCGCCCACTTTTAACACATCGTTCACAAAAGAGGAAAATCGACCATCCTCAATCTTTTTAACCGCTACTTGCCATTCTTTATCAATCGGGCTGCTGCACAAGGAATAAGATCTGCGAACTTCTTCGCCATTAATCAAAGCTTTCAATGTCAAATATTGACCCTGCTTGTAAGCAAAAACTTCCTTTAACTCTTCGGGTATTTCAAAAGTAACAACTGAACAGTCTGAAGTTGTTTTGTGTATTTCGCTTACTTGAATAGGATAAAACTGTTGAGACATAGTGGTTTTTAAAGTACCTAACAAAGATAATTAAAGATGTTCTTTCTCAAATGATATTTATCAGTTTTAAGTGTTTCTAAATAGTGGACTCGCCGTTCAGGTCCGTAGTTAAATAAAACGTCATTACATCAAAGAAGTTTTGCAAGATTTTATACCCTTCGATTACCCTTTCTTCAAAGTCATCTTCAAGTACCTCTTGATCTGTAAATTCATGCATTACGTAAAAACTTTTATGCCGTAATAAATCTATGTTCGGGTCTTCTTTATCAAAACCTCTTGGCGCCGTTTTTAACTGTTCGCCTAACAGTTGACCATAGTATTTTTTAAACTTCTTATTTTCCAACACTTCTCTCAAAGGACTTGCATCCATCTCAATTTGCTTCCGAATCAAATTCAAATCATCTTTATTGGGTTGAAAAAAACCTCCACCAATAAATGAATTACTGGGTGCTATGTGAAAATAATATCCGCCTCGTTTATCTGCGCCCTCTCTTGCAAAAGACCCACTTCGATTAGTTTTGTACGGTTCTTTATTTTTCGAGAATCGCACATCTCTGTAAATTCTAAACAAACTCTTTTTGCCACTAGGTGTGGAAATAGAATCAAATTCAGCCATGCGACGAAGTACATTTTCAGCAAATAGGTACATTTCTTTATGTGAGTGCTCATAACGCGACTTATTCTCTGTGAACCAATCACGGTTATTATTTGCAGCTAAATCGGTGAGAAATTCGAATGTTAGGGTGGATATGTTTGCCATGAACAAGTTCAAATTTTTCTTGTGAAAATAATACATTTGAACGATGTAAATGTTGTAAAATGAGAATAAACTACAATCAAGTTGGTAGTCACAAGGAGCACGAGTAGTAAATCATTGATTCGAATCTTATGAAAAAAATTAGGGTAAGCGTTCCTCTTGGAGACAAGCACTCGAACCTTTGGGGTTTTCACTTTAGAATTCCTGAGGATATCGCTGCGGGTTTTTTAACAGGAAAAAACAGGCGAGTGATTGCAACATTCAATGATTCAGTGAAGAATCACTGTGCTATAATGCCTTCACCTGAGGGACCGTTTATTATGCTGAATAAAGGAATTGTAAAGGAGCTTAAGATAGCACCAGGCGATCTAGTTACCATTGAGCTTGAAAAAGATACTTCTGAATATGGTATGCCAATTTGCGAAGAATTTGAAGCAGTAATTTTTAGTGATGAAGTTGTATTCAACTACTTTCAAGCCTTAACGCCTGGCAAACAGCGTAACTTAATCCACTTAGTAAATAAGATTAAAAACCCTGACATAAAAATTAACCGGTCTATGGCAATAGCACAGCATTTAATTGAAGCAAGAGGAATGCTAGATTTCAAACAACTCAACGAGACTATTAAAGAGTTTAATCAGAAAAATAAATTGTATTAGTTTGAGGAATTAAGAAACTAAATACCTTCCGTTTTCGCATCCATTGACAGATTATTTTTCTGAAAAGAGGCATAGTAGGTAAAAGAATTACGCTCACCTCTATAACTTTTAACCACAATTATCGCCCATTAAAAATGAAGAATGAATAATACCAACTGTCATTCCAATAACAAACAAAACCACATATGCATCAATATAAACATATTACATACTATTCTACGAATAAGATAAATTTTCATGTATATACATCTAATTGTAAAAAATAATGTACTTTCGCAAAAACTAACTTTAACAAAAGCAAAATGAAAAAATTATTTAAACCTGTATTAAGCATAGGTGCAGTAATGATTATGGTAGCTTGTGGCGGTGCCGCTGACAAAGCAAAAGAAGTAACCGAAGAAGCTGTTGAAACGACAGAAGAAATGGTAACTGAAGAAACTGTTAATGTAAATACTAGCGAAAGCAGTGTTATGTGGATGGGCCAAATCGTTGGAGGTATCAAATCGCACAACGGAACCATCAAGGTGACTGAGGGAAGTTTAACTTTGGAAGGTGATAAAATTGTTGGTGGTAATTTCACAGTTGACATGAAATCAATCAATCCATTAGACTCTAACTACACGGAAGATAAACCAGCAGAAATGTTAGTAGGTCACTTATCTACAGGAGATTTCTTTTTAGTAGATTCATTCCCAACTGCATCATTTGTAATCAAGAGCGCAGACATGAATGCTAACACAGTTACAGGAGACTTAACCATTAGAGGAGTAACAAATTCTGAAACTATTAATGATGTAGTTTTTGATACTGAAGCAGGAACTGCTATTGGTTCTTTAACTTTTGACAGACAAAAATACAATGTTGCTTTTTCAACAGGAGCAAAAGATTTTGTTTTATCTGACGATATTGAGTTGACCATCAACTTGAAGATGTAAGAGACATAAAATTTAAGTAAAGGCCTTGCAATCGAATTGCAAGGCCTTTTTTATGATATAAACTCAATTATATTATCAAAAAATGGAAAAACCGGAACTTCAATTTGAAAAATAATAGCCAAGTCCGATTAAAAATAAATTTTCAGAGTTTGCACCGGGATTTTGAATTCGAACATCAAACAAAAATTCTCCTTTATTTCCTCCTTTAAATAAATATCCCAACTGAGTTGTTATTCTCAATTCTGGTATTTGTGTATCTCCTTTATATTTCATTAGAAACTCTGATAGAAGGGCAAAATAGGTTTCACCAGGGTCTACCCTAAAGCCCCTACTCGGTAGTTCAGCTCCCAACCTATATCTTATCCTGTATTCAGGTGCTAAATTTGAAAAAGTTTTGTCTAACCGCAATCTGTGCGCAATTTTAAACCGACTTAATGTCTGCTGAACGTGGGCAATTTGTTGAAACAAGCGTTGCTTGTTGCCGCCTTCTGATATTCGATAAATCCCTCCTGCAGCAATCGAATAAAGTGGGCTTAATTTTCTTTGAATTCCTATTGTTAGATGATTTCTTGTGACCACCGTACCAGAAAAAAAAGCTTTATTCGAAAGGTCGACAGGTAACCTTCTTTCAAAACCTGATTTCAACTGGTAACGATTATTGATTTGAAGAGAATGATTGAGGTTCACTACTCCGCTAAAAAGATTCTCACATCCCTCCTGAGAGTAAATACTACTATACCACAATCCTACAATAAGTACTAAAAAATGACTTCTTCAAAATAATAAATTATCCGTGTTACCTTCGGCATTAACTAAACGCTCAAGAAAATTACCATTCAAAGAAAAAATGTATTCATAGGATTTTATCTTTTTATCCTCAATCCCATACACTACGATTTCGAAATGCTTAGAAATACTATCAAGTCCCGCCTTCCCTGTTTTATAAAACTTTAAAACTTCACTCTGTTCTCCTGAGCAGTTGTATTGTATTCTTTTAATTTTAAACCGATCAAAATCATTTGCTAGCTTCGATTTAATTTTATTAGACACCATCTCCTCTATTTCTGAAAGTGAAACTTCTACCTCTATGTCTTCAAAAACTCCCTTTCGATTAAATTTAATGCTAATCCTAGTTTTATTTACCTTCAACTTGGCCTCTAAGTAATCGCCTCGATTATTATGTTCTATTATCCATTTTACTTTCTCGCCTGGAAATAATTCGCAAACAATTAATTTAGCTGAATCAGGCACCCTTTTGTGTGAAAAAGGGTACTCCACTTCAATGTTTTCTTGTGCAGATACAAATCCTGAAAAAAATAATATTTGAAAAATTATAACTACTCGTAACATTGGTATAAATGCTATTTAAAACCTATACAAGCCAAAATTCGACAAATATTAAATACTTGAATACTGATAAACCTTAAAATTTGAAACAGTTACTGGTCCCTTAATTGATCTGATAACAATAAGAGTTCAGGTCATTAAATTTATTGTACATAGTGCCTTAACTACATTTAACCTCAAACTCACAGCACTACAATTAATTCTTGAATCTCCTTTCATTTCAGATTGCCAATTGAGATAGTCTGAAGCTAGATAACAATTAAGTAAGTTTGCATCTACTTGTATAATTAGGAATCGACAGACAGAAAGTGTTGGTTCTATTTTCACAAAAACCAACATATGAAATTTAAAGACTTCGATTTTACCGAAGAAATGCTTCAAGGCATAGATTCCATGCGTTTCGAAGAACCAACCCCAGTGCAAGAACAAGCGATTCCGATTATTCAGAAAGGGAATGATGTAATTGCAGTAGCTCAAACAGGAACTGGAAAAACAGCTGCGTTCCTATTGCCAATTTTGAACAAGATTCAACGATCTGGCGGAGGAAAGCTGAACACACTTATTTTAGCACCTACAAGAGAATTGGCCATGCAAATTGACCAGCAAATGGAAGGCTTCTCTTACTTTACAGGCACATCTTCTATCGCAATTTATGGTGGAGGTACGGGATCTTCTTTTGAAGCTGAGCGGACTGCGTTAACTCAAGGAGCTGATTTAATTGTTGCTACTCCAGGTAGATTAATATCTCATTTGAATTTGAAATACGTAAAAATTGATCAGTTAGAACACTTCATATTAGATGAAGCAGATCGAATGATGGACATGGGATTCTCAGACGATATTCAAAAAATTTCTGAATACCTGCCGAAAAACAGGCAAAACATCATGTTCTCTGCCACCATGCCGTCAAAAATTAGAAATTTAGCGAAGGCAATTATGAATCAACCGGAGGAGGTGAACATTGCTATTTCAACAACTGCAGAAGGGATTACTCAACTGGCATATAATACACATGATAATCAAAAGATTCCCTTGTTACAGCACTTGTTGAAAGACAAACAAGACCTAAGTAGTATTATCATTTTTACCTCAAGAAAATCCAATGTTAAAGACATTGTTCGTGATTTGAAAAAATTAGGACTAGACGCAGCTGGGATTTCTTCAGATTTAAGCCAAGATGAGAGAGAGGAAGTATTAAGAATGTTCCGAAATAAAAGACTTAGAATTTTAGTAGGCACGGACATTATTTCTCGTGGAATAGACATTGATTCAATTGACATGGTCATCAATTATGATGTTCCGAACGACCCTGAAGATTATGTGCATAGAGTTGGAAGAACTGCTCGTGCTAAATCAACTGGTACTGCGTTAACATTTATTGATGGAAGAGGCCAACAAGATTTCCAAAAAATTGAAGAACTGATTAAAAAGGAAGTTGAGAAGTTGCCGAATCCAGAGCACATTGGCGAAGGTCCGGTTTATAAACCTGGAAATTCAAGAGGTGGAAATAACAGTCGCCACAAAAGCGGTGATGGCAGTGGTAATAGAAAACCATTTGGCAAGAATAAATCGTTCAAAAAGAACAAACCAAAAGGAGACGAAAATAAAGCAAAGGCTGATTCTCCCAAAACCGAAGTGAAAAAGAAGTTTTATCCAAAAAGACCCCCAACTCAAACAGGACATTTACAGAAAGATTAATGCTCCATTCTTTATTTTAAGTCGTCATTAATTCTAGGTAAATAGTTGATCGAATTTAAAAACCTCATTCAACCTAGCTCCTTTTTCAGTGTCTTTTAATGTAATTATTTCGTTTTGAGCATCGTGCTCCATAAACAAGTACAAATCTTCGTCGATTGCTTTCTTGTAAAAACGCTTTCGATCTTCTAGGGTTAACAATGGTCGTGTATCATAGCTCATAACATAAGGCATTGGAATGTGCCCTGCTGATGGCAAAAGATCAGCCATAAAAGCCATCTTCTTTCCTTGGTAATTCAATAATGGAATCATCATGGCGTCTGTGTGACCGTCGGCATAAAAAATATCAAAAGCCTCGAAACCGTCTTCCACAAATTTCAACTGACCAAATTCTTGCATGGGCAAAATATTCTCTTTTAAAAAAGATGCTTTTTCTCTATCGTTTGGTTCGGTTGCCCATTGCCAGTGTTTTCGATTGCTCCAGTAGATGGCATTTTTAAAAGTTGGCTCGTACGCTGTTCGGTCTTTATTCCACTTCACTCCTCCACCGCAATGATCAAAATGCAAATGTGTAAGAAACACATCAGTAATATCATCCGGATGAAAACCTGCATTCTTTAATGAGCCTTCTAAACTCCATTCCCCATGTAAATAGTAATAGCCAAAGAATTTTTCAGATTGCTTCTGTCCCATTCCATTGTCAATCAACATCAGCCGATCTCCATCTTCAATTAGCATACAACGTAAGGCCCAAGAGCACATGTTGCTGCTGTCTGCAGGATTTGTTCGTTGCCATATAGACTTGGGAACCACGCCAAACATTGCTCCTCCATCTAACTTAAAATTTCCTGTTTCTATTGGATGTATTTTCATTTTACGAAGGTAATAAATTGCGAGATTAACATAGAAGAAGTAAATGGTATATCCTCGTAATTTAATTGATTCTACTCCTTAGCTTGGTGCCACGGTTAGTAAAAACTCAACACTTTCCCTACAAAACAGATAATGGGTGGTTCACAAAATAAAAAAAATGCCGCCAAGAATTAACTTCATGGTGACATCAGATTTCATTCTAAATTTAAAACTATCCTTCATATATATCAAACTCCGCAGAGGTTGACTTCATCAATTCTTCATTAGCAAAATCGGCATCAGACATTTGAGCCAACCGTTCTAAATACTGATCGAACCGACCATTTTTGAAAATGCTCAGCATTTTCCCGCCTTTCACGCATTTCGCGGCATGCCAAACATTTGGTGGAACAGTAACTGTATCTCCCGGTTTGCAAATAACCGTTTCGTCGTCAAAAATTAGTTCAACCTCCCCTTCTAAAAAGTAAAACACCTCAGTCATAATTTTATGGTGGTGCCGCGGCAGGAAGAAGTTTGGTTTCAATGTATCTTCCACAAAACACAACTCCCCGTTTGTTTTTTTAGACGATAGTTTTATAAAGCAATGGTCTTGAGAGTAGTTATAATTCTCTCCTTCACCTTTTCGTATTGTTTCTTTATTTTTCATGACACAATGCTGCAGAAGCAAAAGTGGTGGTTCAAAACTGTTTGGATCAAGGATTCGAGCACCTCAGCATCGATTTGATTTATGGTGGCACCACGCTTTCAGACGAGCATTGGATTCATAATTTAGAAACGGCATTCAACTTAGGGATCAATCATTTATCGGCTTACTCTTTAACGGTAGAGCCAAAAACAGCTTTGAGCAGTTTTATAGTCGATAGCAAAAGAGCACGGTTTTGAGCATTACGAGATTTCTAATCTGGCGAAACCAGGTCATTATTCTACACACAACACCAACTATTGGAAAGGTGAGCCGTATTTGGGTGTAGGTCCTTCTGCTCATTCTTTTGATGGCACTACCCGACAGTGGAACGTTCGCAACAATAGCCAGTACATTAAAAAAGTAGCAGAAAGTGATTGCTGGGCTTATTGCTTGCTTTGGTACTCATTTTTACAGTGGTTTACTTAGTTTACAATGAAAAGTTGCCGGAGGCTACAATATCTGCTATCTTAAAAAATCTAATCATTGTTGATGTTTTAATTTTGCTTAAAATATGTGTTTCAAACTTAACCGATGGTTTACTTCACTTGTTCTCCATTCTCCACCTTCTTTTCAGTT
>Ga0206129_10000897_pt1 | contig 42775 bp, 44 predicted proteins | sample Helgoland_Spring_8_FD_148616 | JGI IMG/M metagenome (GOLD analysis project Ga0206129, IMG submission 148616) | Pelagic subsurface seawater microbial communities from Kabeltonne, Helgoland, North Sea - Helgoland_Spring_Bloom_20160502_2 | ecosystem: Environmental > Aquatic > Marine > Epipelagic ...
TGGATCGAATGGTTTTGGGATCAGATAATCGACGCCGAATGTCAGCTGTTCGCCTTGATAGGCAGCAGCCGCTTCGGCGCTGGTGGTCGCGCGCGCGAGCTCTGCGATCCCCGCGATGCAGGCCAGTTGCATTTCGTCATTGATCTCTGTCGCACCCACATCGAGGGCACCGCGGAAGATGAACGGGAAACACAGCACATTGTTGACTTGGTTTGGAAAATCGCTGCGCCCAGTCGCAATTATTGCATCCGGTGCCACCCCTCGCGCTACGCCTGGTTGGATTTCGGGGTTTGGATTGGCCAGCGCGAAGATGATCGGCTTCTTGGTCATTTTTGAAACCATCTCAGGCTTCAGAACATTCGGGCCAGAAAGACCAAGAAACATGTCTGCGTCGTCAATCACATCATCCAATGTACGTAGATCGCTTTTCTGCGCAAAGGCCGCTTTCTGCGGATTCATATCCTCTGTGCGGCCCTCGTAAACTAGACCAAGAATATCGCAGAGCCATACGTTTTCGCGCTTCACACCCAACTTCAGCAGCATGTTGAGGCAGGCAATCCCCGCCGCGCCGCCACCTGTCGACACAATCTTGATATCTTCAAAGTTCTTGCCCGAAACATGCAAAGCATTGGTCGCTGCCGCCCCCACAACGATAGCGGTGCCGTGTTGGTCGTCATGGAAAACAGGGATGTTCATCCGCTCACGACAAATTTTTTCAACCATAAAGCAATCTGGCGCTTTGATGTCTTCAAGGTTGATCGCTCCGAAAGTTGGCTCCAAAGCGCAGACGATATCAGCCAGCTTTTCAGGGTCTTTTTCGTCCACTTCGATGTCAAAACAATCAATGCCTGCGAACTGCTTGAACAGAACGGCCTTGCCTTCCATTACGGGTTTTGAGGCGAGTGCACCGATATTGCCAAGACCCAAAACCGCTGTGCCATTGGTGATAACAGCAACCAAATTGCCGCGTGCGGTGTAGCGCGATGCGTCCGAGGGCGTTTTGCTGATCTCGATGCAGGCCTCTGCGACGCCGGGAGAATAAGCGCGCGCAAGGTCGCGTCCGTTGGCCAAAGGCTTGGTCGCGCGGATTTCTAGTTTTCCGGGTTTTGGGAACTCATGATAATCAAGTGCCGCCTTGCGAACCGCTTCTTTTGCTTGTTCCGCTTCTTTTTCGAGATCGGCTTTGCTGTCAGTCATGTTGGTCCCTTATGACGTCGTCCATGGATTAGTTTGATGTTAAACTACTCGGTTCAGGCAGGAAACACTGTGAGAGTTTGATACAGTCTTCTTGATATCTTGCAAATAGGCGGATGCGTTGACACTCTGGTCTCTGCGGGGAGCAAGAGACTCGCGAATGAGGGACTGACATGAGCGACATCAAAGCTGAAATTTGTGCACCAACGCAAGATATTCGTGCGGACATCGGATTTTTCACCAAAACGCTCGGGTTCAAGATGGACATGATTTATCCTGCAGATGACCCACAGGTTGCTGTGTTTTCCGGGCATGGCGTGTCGCTGCGTTTGGATCAGGAAAGCACGCGTGCGCCTGTCCATCTTCGCTTGCGCTGTGATGATCCTGAGGCGTTAGGCGGGATCGGTGAACAGATCGCTCCTGGTGGAACGCAGGTTGAAATCTGTGCGATGCATGAACCCTTGGTGTCGCCACAGACCTTACATTCCTTTGTGGTGCGGCGCTTGGCGGATCAGGCCCCTTGGGTCGTCGGGCGCGCGGGCATGCATTACCGTGATTTGATACCGGATCGTTTGGGCGGCTCGATCATTGCCAGTCATATCCGCATTCCCGATGGTGGCCCTGTACCGGACATGGTTCACTACCATACAGTCGGGTTTCAGTTAATTTTCTGTTACCGTGGCTGGGTTGATTTGGTCTATGAGGATCAGGGTGAACCTTTCCGCCTGCACGCAGGTAATTGCGTGATCCAGCCGCCTGAAATCCGTCATCGTGTTCTGTTTGCCTCCGATAATATCGAGGTGATCGAAATCGGTGTCCCTGCGGAGCATGTCACAACCATTGATCATGAGATGGAACTGCCAAATGGCGTCGTGAACCCCGAGCGTGAATTCCAAGGTCAGAAATTCGTGCATCACAAAGCGGAAGAGGCGGAGTGGCAAGACTTCCGCCTCAAAGGCTTCAAAAGCCGCGACACGTTGATCGCAAAAAACACACTCGATGTGGCAGGCGTGCATGTGGTACGCTCGAATGGTGACGTGGCGGAATGGGCCGCACATGACAGCGATATTCATTTCACATTTGTGATGGATGGCACCATGACGCTAGAGGGCGAGGATCGTGATCCACATCGCCTTCAAGCGGGGGATGCGTTTGTGACACCGCCCTCAATGCTGACGCGATATTCGGACGTATCAAGTGATTTGGAATTGCTGGAAGTCTCCTTGCCGGGCGCTTTCAGAACATGGGTGGGAGAGCCTGAATGACACTCAAAGATGCAGCGTGCGACGTGCGTGAAAACGCCCATGCACCTTATTCGAACTTCAGAGTTGGGGCTGCGATACGCACTGCGTCGGGCACCGTTTATCAAGGCTGCAACGTCGAAAACGTGGCTTACCCTGAAGGCACATGTGCAGAGGCTGGGGCGATTGCGGCCATGTGCGCGGCGGGCGAACGTGAGATTGTCGAAGTCTACGTGATTGCAGAATGCCCCGCACCCGTTCCCCCCTGTGGTGGATGCCGCCAAAAGATCGCGGAATTTGCGGCTGGGGATGTCGTTGTGACCTTGGCTACGACCGACGGTATCGAGAAAAGTATGACCGTTGCAGACCTTTTGCCTGGTGCGTTTGATGCCAGCTTCATGGACAATTCCTAAGTGGATGCGCGCGCGATCATTGCGGGGCTCAGGCGTGGCGAGACGGTAGATGCGGATGCGTTGAAATGGTTCGCCAAGGGCCTCGCGGATCAATCCGTAAGCGATGCGCAAGCAGGGGCCTTTGCGATGGCCGTCTGTCTGCAAGGGCTGGGCCATGCCGGGCGCACAGCGCTGACCTTGGCCATGCAAAAAAGCGGTAGAACACTGTCGTGGGACGTTGATGGACCTGTCTTGGACAAACATTCAACAGGGGGTGTGGGTGATTGCGTATCATTGGTCCTTGCCCCCGCTTTAGCAGCCTGTGGTGCCTATGTGCCGATGATTTCGGGACGTGGCTTGGGACACACGGGTGGCACGCTTGATAAGATGGAAAGCATCTCGGGCCTGTCCACTTCCGTCGATGAAACGCAATTCAAACGCATCATAGATCAGGCTGGCTGCGCCATCGTCAGCGCGAGCGCGGACATTGCACCGGCTGACAAACGTCTCTACGCGATCCGCGATGTGACTGCCACGGTTGAAAGCTTGGATTTGATCACCGCCTCGATCCTGTCAAAGAAATTGGCGGCTGATTTGGATGGCTTGGTGCTTGATGTGAAGGTCGGTTCAGGCGCGTTCATGAAACGCTTGGATGAGGCGCGCGCGCTTGCAACAGCTTTGGTGGAAACATCGAATTCAGCCGGATGTCCGACGACCGCGCTGATAACTGACATGAACGCGCCGCTTGCGACGTCTTTGGGTAATGCTTTGGAAGTCGCTGAAGTGATGAAAGTCCTCCACGGCAAAGAGCGCGGTGCTTTGTATGAATTGACTCTCGCGTTAGGTGCACAATTGCTGTTCAGCGGCGGTGTGTTCGACAGCGAAGATGCCGCGCGTGAAAAGCTGAGCAACGTCATTGTAAGCGGTGCCGCTGCAGAACGGTTTGGCAAGATGATCGTGGCGATGGGTGGGCCGTTGGGCTTTGTGGATAACCCTGAGCGCTATCTGCCCGAAGCCCCTGTTATTCGTGAAATCACTGCAACCCAAACGGGCTTTGTGAGCGCAATTGATGGTGAAGCCTTGGGTCTGGCAGTGGTTGATCTTGGAGGTGGTCGGCAGGTGGAAAGTGATCTGGTCGATCCGGCCGTTGGTCTGTCTGATGTCGCTACGCTCGGTGCTAAAATCGAAAAGGGCCAGCCTTTGGCGCGGGTCCATGCTGCGCGCGAGGGGCAAGCAGATCGCGCCGCGTCGGCCGTACGTCAGGCGGTTGCTTTGTCCGACACGCCACCTGTGAAACAGACCTTGGTGCATGCGGTGATTTCGTAATGGCGCGCGCGTTTTTGATAGTGCTCGACAGCGTTGGCTGCGGCGGCGCGCCGGATGCGGGTGAATTTTTCAACGGCGATCTGCCAGACACGGGTGCCAACACGCTTGGCCATATCATCGCACAACGTGGCTTGAATGTCCCGAACATGGACGCGTTAGGCCTTGGGGCCGCGGTGCGGTTTTCTACTGGGATTAAGACGCTGGGCTTGAATGCAGAGCCATCCGGAAAATGGGGTGTCGCGCGTGAGATTTCGCGCGGCAAAGACACACCATCGGGGCATTGGGAATTGGCTGGACTGCCTGTACCGTGGGAGTGGACGTATTTCCCAGAAGCAACGCCCGCGTTTCCAAATTCGATCACCCAAGCGCTGTGCAAAGTGGCTGGCACGGATGGAATTCTCTGCAATGCCCATTCCAATGGGATCAAAGTGATTGATGACTTCGGCGAAGAGCACCTGCGCACGGGTCAGCCGATTTGCTACACCTCTGCCGATAGCGTTCTTCAGATCGCCGCGCATGAAGAAGTGTTTGGCCGTGAACGGCTCTTGCAGATGTGTGCGGATGTCGCCCCTTTGCTGCATAAGTTGCGCGTCGGACGTGTCATCGCACGACCCTTCGTGGGTACCTGCCGCGCGGATTTCAAACGCACCAAACATCGCCGTGATTTTGCGATTGCCCCGCCTGAAGCTGTTTTGACCAACTGGGTGCAAGATACCGGTGGCAAAGTGCATGGTGTTGGAAAGATCGGCGATATCTTCACGATGAGCGGGATAAACACCTCCGTAAAAGGGCGCGATCCTGAATTGATGACGGCGCTTGATAATCTGGTGGAAACTGCCGCGCAGGGCGATTTTGTCTTCGCCAATCTTGTCGAGTTCGACACGGACTACGGTCATCGCCGCGACGTTGACGGCTACGGCGCTGCGCTTGAGCGGTTTGATCAATGGCTCGGACATTTCTTACCGTGTTTGGGGGAAGGTGATCTGCTGATTCTGACCGCAGATCACGGTAATGATCCCATCTGGCCCGGCACCGATCACACGCGCGAACAAGTGCCGGTCCTTGTGCATGGTGCGGGAGTAGGAGAGATAGGTCTCTGCGGTTTCACTGATGTTGCTGCGAGTATCGCTGCGCATCTTGGTGCTAGATCAAATGGCACGGGAAGGAGTTTTCTATGAGCGAGATCAGCGAAGAGCTGACGGCGATCCTCGATCTGCCCAAGGTCGAATTACACACGCATTACGAGGGTGCCGCACCGCCCGCGTTCATTCGGGGCTTGGCGAAAGAGAAGAACGTCGATCTGTCGAAAATTTTCACCGCAGATGGATCATACGCCTTCGAGGGCTTCGTTCCGTTCCTGCGCATCTATGAGACTGCGACGACCGTTTTGCAGACGCCAGAGGATTTCAAACGCCTCGGCCTCGCAATTCTAGAAGAGGCGGCGAGCAATGGCGTGATCTACATGGAGAGTTTTGTCAGCCCCGATTTTTGCGGTGGCGGCGATGTGACCGCTTGGCGCGAATATCTGGCGGCGATGATTGAGGCCGCGAACGAAGCGGAGCGCGATTTTGGCATAACGTCACGCGGGATTGTCACCTGCATTCGCCATGAAGGACCTGAACAGGCCAAGACTGCAGCGCTATGTGCCGCTGAAACTGTGGGTGATTTTATAACAGGTTTCGGGATGGGCGGTGATGAAAATATGGGAGCGCAACGCGATTTCAAATACAGCTTTGATATGGCGCGCGAGGCGGGCTTGCGCCTTACCACACACGCGGGTGAGTGGCGCGGTCCGCAAGAAGTGCGCGATGCTGTGGATGATTTAGGGGTTGAACGCGTTGGCCATGGCGTGCGCGCGGTTGAAGATCTAGCGTTGGTCGATGAACTCGCCGAGAAGGGCATCGTGCTAGAGATTTGCCCTGGTTCTAACGTCGCACTCGGTGCCTATCCTGATTGGAAAAGCCATCCGATTGACGTGCTGCGCCGCGCGGGTGTGCCTGTGACGGTCTCAACGGACGATCCGCCGTTCTTTCACACGACCATGCGCGATGAATTTCTGAACCTTGCCAATACATTTGGTTGGGACGCTAAAGTCTTTACGAAAATCGCCAAAGCTTCTGCAAATGCTGCATTCTGCGATGACGCGACCCGTACGAACATCCTTAAGAAATTGGAGGCATAAGCCATGTCAGAGCATCTCACCATCGTTGATCACCCCCTCGTGCAGCACAAATTGACGCTTATGCGTGAGAAGGGCACGTCAACAGCGGTCTTCCGCCAATTGTTGCGTGAAATCAGTCAGTTGCTCGCCTATGAGGTGACGCGCGGCCTGCCGATGACGACAAAAAAGATCGAAACGCCAATGATGGAAATGGATGCGCCAACTCTGGATGGCAAAAAGCTCGCGCTGATCTCGATCTTGCGGGCAGGTAACGGGTTACTGGACGGCGTGTTGGAACTGATCCCTTCTGCGCGGGTCGGGTTTGTTGGGCTCTACCGCGATGAAGAGACGCTGCAACCCGTGCAATACTACTTCAAAGCACCCGACGCCCTTGAGGACCGTTTGGTCATCGCAGTTGATCCGATGTTGGCGACGGGCAACTCTTCTGTGGCGGCAATTGATCTACTTAAGAAGGCGGGTGGGAAGAACATTCGCTTCCTGTGTTTACTTGCTGCACCTGAAGGCGTTGCAACTATGAAGGCAGCTCACCCTGACGTTGCTATCGTTACAGCTGCATTGGATGAAAAGCTGAACGAGGTTGGCTACATCATGCCCGGACTAGGGGATGCGGGCGATCGCATGTTTGGTACTAAATAGAGGTAGTTACCCGCTTTCGTGATCATCTTCTCGCTAGACTCTTAGTCTAATTTGAGTCGCCTTCCCCAACATCTGTGGGGATCGAAAAACAACGTTAAGCGATTCTTATCAGTATCTGTGTTTGCGGTAACTTGTGTATTTCCTTTAGTAGTGTGAGCCCTCAATCGCTTGCGCGTGACAAAGGTCTGGCGGAGCTGCCACCAGCCTCCTTCACGGCGAACCAATATGTGGACAGCGAAGGCTGTTTTTATATTCGCGCCGGCGTTGATGGGAATACTAATTGGGTGCTGTGCGCTTCGCGCTCCTGCAAGGTTGTGTGCGGTTTGTCCCTCAGGTGCAGGAGCCACGGCCGTTGCCGCAGCACCTGCTGTGCGCCAATTGCAAGAGCCTGTTCAGATCGGGGTCACTGAGGCTGAAACTGCACTTAAGTTGCCCGCACCAACCGTGGTGCGCAAAGTCGCATCCAAGCCTGTCGTGAAAGAATAGATCGGTCCGATCGTGGGTGCAACGTGACCGCAGCGCCCGAGCACATTCATCCAAACGCAGCCGCTCGCTCAAACAGCGCGTGTTCAAAGGGTTCAATCACAGCGCCGCGTTCAGCAAGCTCAGCCCCGCATCGTCCGTGTGGCACTGATAGCAAAAACCGTCCAGCCACACCGTATCGGCACAAACACTCAACGCGCTGCTAATAGCGCGCAGATTTGCCGTGGCACGTCTGCGGTAAGCCAGTGCTACATTGGTGGTTGCAACTAAGCGGTACGGTGTTGTCCGCAAACGCAAGCTTTCTTGACACGCGCGGGCGATGTGAAGGGCAGCACATCCCGCTCTGCCAGCGGTCAGCTCCTGACAAACGTGAGCCCGAACGCAATCGTCGTTCCGCGTCATGTGTATGAAGAACAACAAGCAACTCGCGTGACGAGCGCAACGCCTAAAGGCTATCGTAATGCATGGACGGATGATCGTCTAAACGCACGCCGCGCGCATCAAACTTTGGGCGGCAAGGCCCAGATGGATCTGGTTTGGACACAAACTGTACCGCGTCGCTTGATCGCGCTCAGCACCGGGCGCGATGTGACGCGGTCTTTCCCGGGTCTGAAGTAACCAGACACGTCCGCCGCGCAACAAAGTGCAGCGTGGAGCCAAGGCTCATGCGTTGTGTCTACCCAAGGTCAAACGCCGCGCCGTGTGCAGCAACGCCAAGTCGTGCGTCAACAAGTGGCCGCGCCTCGTAAGCAAGTGCGTGTCTCCACGCGCACAAGCGCTCCACGAAAGCCAGCAGCGGTTACGGGCAAGCGTTTCGTTCAAGTGGGTAACTTCGGCGTCGTAAGCAACGCGCAAAACACTGCCGCACGTGTCCAGCGTATGGGTCTGTCGGTTCGGACCGGCAAGTTCTCACGCGGTGGCAAGGAGATGCGCATTTTTTTGGCAGGTCTGTTCAAGTCCTCTGTCCATGTAGGTGGTGCTTTGAATGCAGTGCGCAAGGCAGGCTTCCGCGACGCCTTTGCGCGCAACTAAAGATGAACTAAATAGATGTGTAGGGGGCCTTACTTTTAGGAAGTGGGGCCCCTTTTTGCGTGATTGGAGAAGTTCTCTAAACGTCAATATGCGATAGAATATTCAGCAATTTTCTCGCTGGATCACAGACATAAAACCTGCGCACGCCCCAGGGTTCATCCACCAAGCCATACTCTATCTCCAACCCCATAGCCTTGGCACGTTGATAGGTCTCGTCAACATTATCGATTTCGATCGACAGGTCAGGCGTGATAGTTTCCGAGCCACCTTGCGGCGCGATGTTGATCTGAACTGAGGCAGATGCGCCGGATGAAAGCGTCGCGATCCAGCCGAAATCCATCACAATATCCAGATCGAAAAGCTCTTGGTAAAACCTGCGCACATCTTCAACGTTAGCTGTGGCCACATTCGCAACGATGCGCTTTACAGCCACACGATCAGCCCTCACAAATTTCTTGAAGCCGAACCCAAGCTGAATCAGGTAGAACAGGCTCCTGCGTGGCACCCGAAAGCGGATCGCCTTCGATCAGCGGTAACGTCAATTCTCCTGTAATATCAACGGCATAGCCATATGGACTGGACGGGATTGCCAGTGTCTCAAAACGCGCCAAGAGGGCAGGTGTCGGAAGTGGTGCGCGTTCTTCTGTCAAAAGCTGTTTGGCATGAACCTCAATCGCACTTTTGGGCATGCGGCTTGTGGTCAGTAAACGCAACGTTGCCACCAATCCAGCACTTTCCAGCAAATGGCGCAACGGATCTTTGGTCTCGCGGCGCACTTGCTCGGCAATGATATAGCCTGCAAGAACGTCGGGGCTTTCATAGTCCTCCACCATCGTACGGCTCAGTAAGATCGCCCCGCCTGGAATGTGGATCGCCTCGGTCACTCCTGCACGCATCACTGCAAGATAGGTCGGTTCTTCACCCAACGTCATGCGCCGCGTCAGCGCGACCAAAGCGGGATTGGCGCTTGGGCTACTGCAGGGCGTTCCAGTTGCACGTTGCATTTGAGTCAACAGCGCGTTGCCGATCTCTGCACGTTTCACGTCAGGAACCACTTTAATCGCCTGATGTACCAGTGCGTTCGGGAGAAAAAAGACCGTGGCGCCTACACCTGCGGCGAGCAGAGCAAGCGTGAGAAACCCGCGAAGACGGCCCTTTTTGGGGCGTGCACGCTCAACTGCTTTGCGCAGTTTTTCGATGGCGCGGATCATTTCGTCTTCGTCAGTCGGGATCTCTAGGGTTTCTGTGGTGTCGCCCTCAGGATGAAACAGAGCGGGCCGTTTTCCGGGGTTGGAGCGCGAAATCGCGGCAAGCGACCAATGCGCTAAGGCTTGATCGCGCGTATCTTTGATTGTGAGGGTCGCATCGCCAAGGCTGACGATAACATCGATCCGCTGCTGATCAGGGGCCGCGCGCCATAGGCCCGCGGCTTCTAGCCGGTCATATTTGGTCAATGCTGTCATGTTGGGCGGGTCTGCTCTGCCTCATTTGTGGCACAAGGTAACATGCCCGGATACAGGCGGGCAACGCTTGGTGCTAAATTGGTGAAAGCCGCCGGTTTATCCCACCTTTCGCGCGCAGACTAGCACCCGTTTCCAATTCAATCTTGCTGTCTTCTGCCTCAGAAAACTGCAAATTTTGGATGATCCTAGCCACCAATGTCACGGCTTCTGCCATTACAAATGCTTGCCCCAAACAAAGCTGCGCACCGCCGCCAAGCGGGAAATAGCGGAAGCGGTTTTGCTTTGCGAACACATCAGGATTAAAGAAACGATTAGGATCAAAAGTGTTCGGTTGGTCCCAATAGTCGGGATTGCGGTGGATCGCATAGATAGGAATGGTGTCGATCGTACCTTTGTTGATCTTGATGCCCGCAACATCTGCATCCTCAAGACAATCGCGGGCGATCTGTGGCGCAGGTGGATAAAGGCGCATGAATTCAAACACTACATTTCGCGTAAGTTGGAGTTGTTCCAACGTTTCTGCGGTCACATCTTCGTCCTCCAAGATCGCATTTACTTCATCACGCACGCGCTTCTGTGTGTCTTTATCCAATGCTAACAGATGGAGCGCACATGCTACACTAAGCGCGGTAGTTTCACGCCCTGCGGCGACCGAGCCAACGATGTTATCATAGAGCTGATCTTGTGACATGACGTTGTCCGTTTCGGGATCTTTCGACTGGGAAAGCAATTCCAAAAGCGGACCCTTCACTTCATCACTCGTTGCGTTTTCGAGCGCGGTCAAGCGCGCGTTGACAACCGCGTGCAATCCAATCGCGGGTTTGTCGAGCGTTGGGCCAAGGAAGCGACGCGTCCAATTTGGAAACATAAGAAGATCAGCGTAATTGATGCGACCGGTGAGTTTGGTCAGCTCCGCGCCATGCATTTGCAATATTGCGGCGCTACGGAAATCGCAGAGTTTGCCAAGCAAACCATTGAGCACGACCTTTTGTGCTGGATTACCCAGATCATGGGTGATTTCGCATTCCACGCCTGCTTTGCCACGCCAAATTTCACAGATCTCGTGCGCAGCTTCGTTGGCGGCAGGTAGAATGGCAGCGACGGATTTTGGTGTGAACATAAGCGCGGCGGCCCGTCTTTGCCAACACCAAGGCCCGCCAATGCTGGTCGCAATGCCAGAGCGCCAAACAGGGCTGACGATGCGCCGCAACAGATGGCTTTGCTCAAACTTGCTCGCCTGTGTGACGAATATTTTCGCCAATGCTTCAGGCTTCATCACATACACAATGCCTTTGACAGGCGGTTGATACGTCTCGCTACGAAACATGGCTTCGGGCCATGTTCCGATGATGCAGCGCGCTGACTGCTTCAGCAGTTTCAGCTATGTGCGCACAGTTTTTGGTGGGGTAACGAGGGGGGGTGTAATTAGGGTCATAAGAGGGCTTTCGCAACTATGATCTCTCGGGCAGTTTAGTGCGTATCAGGACCTTGCGATAGAATGGAGACGACAGTGAAGAGGGTGCCAAGGTCCGAATTTCTCCATCCCAAACCGGAACTGGCGCAGTGCACCTTGGGTGGGTTTGTAAGTGAAACGCGGGGCTGTAGTTTGTCACCACGCGCGCGTTTTAATCACTTTTTAGCCTCGCCCGTGTGTGCGCTTAGCATTTCATTTCATTTGATGTCGCATGTTGGTTGATGGCAGGTCCGCAGAATCTGGGTGCGCCCCAGCAAACCGCACTGATGCCTGATGTTATGTTTAGTGGACCGCAAGACTACCCTACGACAAGTTGGAACGATGCGGATATCCACGCAATGATTGTCGCGTTCTACCCTGATGTGATGGCGACGTTACTGGGCGTGGAGGTGGATCAATTGCGTGACTAAAGCGTGCCTTTAAAGGCTTTGTTGCAAAGCGTTCTGCGCGATATTTTTGGACAGATGAAAGGGGCAAAGGATGCTGTGACTGCATTCGCGGATTTACAAACACGCCTAGCGCCGTTCTGGCACTCAGCACGCCCTGATCAACATCCCTTTGGTCGGATGATCACCGATTGGAGTCGCGCTTTGATGGTGAACGCGCCATTTCTGCAGACAGGGCGGAGCGTGCGACAAATTCAACGACGCGTGAAGACTTTGGCAGGCCAACCACTGAAACGGCTTCAGCGATTTTCCGAGGCAGAGCGAGCCTTCGCGTGAGCGTTAAACGAGCGCGTTGCGGATATGGGAGGGGTCGCCACGGACGCGGGTTACTCTGATCAATCCCATATGGGACGGCATGTGCGCGCACAAAAAGGATTCACGCCCGCAGAATTGATGCGCAGGTTTGAAAGCGACGAAGCGTCCTGGAGCTATCGTTTGATGGGCGAACGTTACAAGCTACTCAAAGTTTTGCGCAGTTCGAACTTTTGAATTTTGCCCGTCGAGGTTTTCGGTAGCTCCTGAAAAATCACGGCTTTGGGTGCTTTAAAACCCGCAAGTGTTTCGCGCGCGTAGGCTATCAGCTCTGCTTCGCTCACCTCTGCACTGGGCAGCAACTCTACAAAAGCGCAGGGCACTTCACCCCATTTGTCGTCGGGCTTGGCTACGACTGCGCAAAGCGACACGGCAGGGTGCGCCATCAAAGTGCCCTCTACCTCGACGGAGGAAATGTTTTCGCCTCCCGAAATAATGATGTCCTTTGCGCGATCTGCGATCTTGATGTGCGTGTCAGGGTATTGCACTGCGAGGTCGCCAGAATGGAAATAACCACCTGCAAAGGCCTCGTCTGTGGCGCTTGGATTTTTCAGATAGCCTTTCATCACTGAATTACCTCGAATCATGATCTCACCTTGATGTGCGCCGTCCATCGCGACTTGGTTCATGTCAGGGTCGAGCACAGTGATGTCGTCCATCATCGGCATCGCCACCCCTTGACGTGCTTTGATGGCAGAGCGCGAGGATTGATCGAGTGCATCCCATGTCTCGCCATCCCAAAGGCACTCGGTGACGTGACCATAAGTTTCCGTCAATCCGTAGACTTGAGTGATATGAAAGCCCATGGTTTCAATCGCCGCTAGAGTCGCAGGGGCGGGTGGCGCACCGGCGGTGAAGACTTCCACAGTGTGATCAAATTTACGACGCTCTTCTGGTGCGGAATTCACCAATGTGTTCAACACGATAGGTGCGCCGCCAAAATGCGTCACACCTTCGTCAGCGATCGCATTATACACGGCGCTCGCGGTGACATCACGACAGCACACAATCGTGCCGCCAAGCATCGGCATCATCCATGTGTGATTCCAGCCATTGCAGTGAAACAGTGGCACGATGGTCAAATAGACGGGTGCGAGGGTCAATTGCCAGCTGACAACCGTGCCCATGGTCATCAGATACGCGCCACGATGATGGTAGACGACACCCTTAGGGCGACCCGTGGTGCCGGATGTATAATTGAGCGCGAGGCTCTCCCATTCATCGGCAGGCATGATCCATTCGAACTCGGCATTGCCGCTCTTAAGCAGCGCGTCATAAGTCTGATAATGCCCCGAAGCAGGATAGCCCGCAGCGGCGTCAGGCACCTCGATGATCAAAGGTCCATCACTCTCCATTTCCGCGATGGCGGCTTCGACGCTTGGCAGGAATTGCGTATCAACCAAGGCGACCTTAGCTTCGCCGTGATCAAAAATATAGGCGATGGTGCCCTTGTCGAGACGTGTGTTGATGGTGTTCAAGACCGCGCCACATGCGGGAATGCCAAAATGCGCTTCGGCCTGCGCGGGGATGTTGGGAAGCAGGGTCGCGACAACGTCGCCAGATGTTACGCCAAGCTGTGCAAGACCAGAGGCCAGCCGCGTGCAGCGGTCATGATATTGCGCATAAGTTGCGCGAAAATCATCATAGACCAATGCGGTCTTTTTCGGGAAAACCTTCGCAGCACGGCGCAAATGGGACAGGGGTGTCAGAGCGCGATAATTTGCATCGCGCTTGTCTAATCCAGTTTCATCCTTCATCCATCCCATGTACGTCTGATCCTTCTAAGGTGAATTGCGCAATTTTTCGCAAACTGACAGCACTTTTGAAAGATGGAAAGAGCAATGACGCATCAGCAGAAGCAAGCTGCCGGTTTCATGGTCATCTCGATGCTCGTGATTGGGTTGATCGACAACTACATCGCGGTGATCGCGCGCGATGTCAGCTTGTGGCAGTTCCAATTTATTCGCACGTGCATGGGTTTGCCATTGTTGATGCTGGTTGCCTATTTCGGCTTTGGCACGTTGCGACCTATACGGCTCTGGGCTGTGCTGCTGCGCAACGGGTTTGTAGCACTTGGGATGGTGTTCTACTTTGGCTCGCTCGCGTTCATGCCCATCGCGCAAGCGTTAGCGGGGCTGTTCACCGCGCCTATATTCGTCCTTCTGATCTCCATATTCGTATTCGGCGAAAAGGTCGGCGCTTTGCGCATCTTTGCGGTGCTATTTGGATTTGCGGGCATCATCGTGGTGCTCGGTCCTAGCGAAACTGGCCTGTCGTGGCTGAATTTCGTGCCACTGTTTGGCGGTCTGTTCTACGCAATGGGATCTGTGGTGACCCGTAAAATTTGTGCAGATGAAAGCACGATTGTGATGCTCGCAGGTATCTTTGGCATCCAAGGCGTGTTCGGGATTTTTATGCTATATATGCTCGCGATAATCGCGCCTGAGGTGCCAGCAGGAAGCGGCGGGTTTTTGTTGCGTGGCTTCGTGTGGCCTGAGACGTTCACATGGTGGCTTATTGTGGTTCAATCGGTTGGATCGTTGATTGGTGTCGGTTTTCTGATCCGGGCATATCAAAGTGCTGAGCCAAGCTTCGTCGCCGTATTCGAGTATTCGATCTTCATATTCGGCCCGCTCTTCGCTTATCTTTTGTTCGGCCAAACGATCACCCTGAACCAATTGGTAGGCGTCGTGATGATCGCAGCGGCAGGCAGCTTAATCGCGTTGCGCTCTCAGAACTAAGCAGGCAATCTTGCCCCCATGATTATCTCGAAATCCAGAGGCTACGTTTTCGTGCACATCCCCAAAACAGGGGGCGCTGCTTTGACGCTGGCGCTTGAAGAGCGTGCTGCTTGAGATGACATTATCATCGGCGACACACCTAAAGCACAAAGGCGCAAGAAGCGGCTCGAGGACCTGGAACCGGCGGGCCGACTTTGGAAACATTCAATGCTTGCGGACATCGATGGCATTGTCAGCACGGATGAGCTGGCGGATATGTTTTGCACCACGCTCGTACGAAATCCTTGGAATCGTGTGTTCAGCTATTATAATTATCTGCGCGCGCAAGGATTTGAACATCCGGCTGTGGGATTGGCAAAGCTGCTCGACTTCAACAGGTTTATGCGGGACCGGACGACTGTGGGTGCGTTTCGTGATTGGCCCTACGGTGCATATATGGCGGATGCGAAAGGTGTAGAGCGATTCTTAGCCTTCATATGCATCGAACATCTGGAAGAAGATTTGCAGCCCTTTGTGCAGCACTTGGGTCTTGGACTAAGCATTCCGATTGCAAACATGTCAGAACAGGACCGCGATTACCGAAAATATTATGATGATTTGCTGGCGGAATTCGTCGGTGCACTGTACGCAGAAGACATTCGGCGCTTTGGATACCACTTCTAGCGCGTAAATTGCGTCCATTGCAGCTCATTGTGGGATTATTTGGAAATTCACAGTCAAAACTGGTCTTGCGGATGCAAGTTGTGATGGTTGAAAGCGACGCCTCCGAAAACTATCTTGGAGATCCGTTTGCGGTTCTGATGCCGCGCTCAATGAAGGCTTATGGTTTTGTAGACTGCGTCGAGTAAAGCCAGCCTTTTGAAGCCATCGTTGTTGAGTTTGAGGATGACAAAGTTGTTTACGGGCACTCCGGGCTCCATTTTCAAACCCCTGCGACGGGTGATCTGTTTGTGGAAACCGGTCCTGCCCTTAAGTACAAAGTGTTACACACCGAAGAAACGCTTGAAGTCCTTGAGTACCTCAACGCAGCGCACCAGCAGCAATACGCGATTAACCTCAATTCCAAAAAGGTAAAAGGAGCACGCATTTTGCGAACACGTTGTCATCTTGAGTGATTGTTGGCTCTAGGCGCGGCTCAGCGCGCGATGATCTGAATCACTTCATGGCGGTTTAGGGACAAATTGATGTCCGGAGACCAATAAACGAAATTGGTCAACTAAGCGCGCGTGTTATATTCGTTCAAAAAATACGCCTCACCATCAATCTGCACCGATAGCGCGTCAATGCGCCCCTCGCGGGGATCCCAGATTTGGCCGTCAGACGTTGCACGGTCATAACCAATTTGGACGCCCTCCGCCGAGTTGAAACCGGGGATGATTTCTCTGAGGTCCACCATAAAATTCTCTTGGGCGGTCGATTTGCTGCCAAAGTAGAGCGAAACTTGCCATTGCTCTCTTAGGCTGCAATCTCCATGCCGATCTCGACGCTTTCAATATCGAGCTTGATAAGATCCTTGCCCGGCAGAGCTTCGGACATAAGATCGAAAATCGGACCGCGTACTGTTTCAACTACTTGGCCTTGCGCGTCATTTTTAATAACGCCGTCATCGGCAGAACCACCCAGATCGTTTGTCGTATTGTGGATAATCGGCCAGACTTGGTCACTGTCGACCCCTAGCTCGACCATATTTTCCACCATTTCCACATGGATCGCCATACTGCGCAACCCATTACAAGTACAGTTTTCCGTTTTCAGGTTCCATTCGGTAATGTGAAAATCCAGGTCCTGGCTGAGGTGACTTTGCCAGACATCGAAGTCCACATCTAAGTACGCGATTTCGCTAGAATTGTTCTCGAAAGGGATCGGGGATTTGTTCCAGTAGTAACGCTTGACAACCCTGTCAATTTCCGAAGGTGTTGAAGGGCTGAACTGGTCAATGAATGTGTTATTGGCCGCTGTTAGACGACCAATGAAACCAGCGCTGCTGCGTGAAGAGGCGAATTCGGACTCATTATAGGTCGATGCCATTTGAACGATGATATCGGCCTCTTCGACATCTGCGGTTTCTATACCGCGAGCGAGCGCTTGCACCGCTATGTTGGCGCGCTGGCCGTATTCGGTCTCGCCCATAAAGCTCCAATATTCGTTTCCGACCTCGAAAGCTGAAATTTTGTCGCCATGTTCGTACATGACCATTTCCGCCCAAGTGTCTAGATCGTCACCATAACTTGACAGGGGAGTTGTGGTCGTGATCGTAAGAATGACATCGGTATCAATGCGATCCGTGAAAGAAGTTAGTTCAGGGCGCAGACCACCCTCTGTTGTCAACTGGGTTATATCAAGGGCATCCAAACCGTCCACATCCCCGGGGCCCAGCTCTGCTTGGCCTGCTGGAAAGCGGATATTGTTGATTTCAAAAGCTTCCATCGCACTATTGAAAGTGTCGGTTGGTATGCCAGCATCAGTGTGCACCGAACAAATCATTCTGCACGATTAGGCCGGTCCGTACGATTTCATTATGCCCATCGGCTTCGATGGGTCTGATAGTAGCGTCAGCTTCATCAGCCTGAGGGGTTTCACTGTCTTCGTTTTCAAATGCAATGTCGTCGGAACCCGAAGAGCCGATCATCAACATAAGCAAAGGTAATAATAGAAGAATTGCAATACCCATTGGAATGGTCCCGCGTTTAAGTCTTCTGAATACCTTTAATGTGGGTTGATGGGCCTAATGTTACACTTTTTTAAAGTGCAGACCTGATACTAAAAATATGCAAATTTTTGAATTTGATAGCTGAATACTGTCTGATTTCAGTGAAAACCGACCAAATCAGCCTGTGTCAGCACCGGTGCTTTCCAGGAAAACTACCTCTGAAAAGCAAATAGGGCGCACCGAAATCCGCCCTATTGTTTTGGATTTAAGTCAATCAGGCCGCTGTGGCTTTTTCGTTACCAAAGCGTCCGTAGAAGCTTTGGTTCTTCGCCGCCATTTCACGCAGCAAATCGGGGCATTTGAAACGCTGGCCAAACATTTCTTCCAGCTCGTCACAGCGCTCGGCTGCATAGGCAGACCCCAGCATATCGAGCCATGACAGCGGACCTCCCGACCAAGGCGCAAAGCCCCAACCCAAGATCGCGCCAACGTCGCCTTCGCGAATGTCCATCAACACGCCTTCTTCTAAAGCGCGCACAGCTTCCAAACACTGTGAGAACATCAAACGGTGCTGCACGTCGATCAGGCTTGGTTGCTCGCCCGACACAGGGAATTTATCACGTAGACCGCCCCAAATTCCGACGCGCTTTCCTTTTTCATCATATTCGTAATAGCCTGCGTTCGCCTTGCGGCCCATGCGGCCCTGATCGAAGAGATAGAACAACACGTCATCCGCTGCGCCTGCGTCATAGGCGTTGCCAAGCGCTTCTCTCGTGGCTTTGGCGATCTTCACACCAAGGTCAATCGAGGTCTCGTCGTTAAGCTGCAAAGGACCCACGGGGAACCCAAGCTGACGCGCGGCATTGTCGACCAACGCGGGCTCCACGCCCTCGCCAACCATGCGCACACCCTCGTTGATGTAGGGAATGATGCAGCGATTCGCGTAGAAGAAACGCGCGTCGTTCACAACGATCGGTGTCTTGCGGATTTGGCGTACATAGTCGAGCGCTTTGGCCACCGCGCGATCGCCCGTTTCGGTGCCTTTGATGATCTCCACCAGCAACATTTTCTCCACGGGTGAAAAGAAGTGTATGCCAATGAACTGCTCAGGACGTTTGGACGCTTTCGCTAAGTCGCTGATCGGCAGGGTTGAGGTGTTGGAGGCAAAGATGCACTCCTCTGGGATCACGGCTTCGACTTTGGCGGTGATCTCGGCCTTGACCTTTGGGTCTTCAAAAACCGCTTCGATGATCAGGTCCACTCCTTTGAGTGCGTCCAAATCAGAGGTGGCTGTGATGCGGCCTAAAAGCGCCTCTTTCTTCTCGGGAGTCGCTTTTTTGCGCGCGATGCCCTTGTCCATGTAGCTCGCGGAGTAGGCTTTGCCTTTGTCAGCGGCGTCTTGGTTTTGGTCGATCAACACGACTTCTATGCCCGCTTGCGCAGAGACCAACGCGATGCCAGCCCCCATCATGCCTGCACCGAGAATACCAATCTTTTTGACGCGTTGGTCCTGCACATCTGCGGGGCGTACCGCCCCTTTGTCGAGCGCTTCTTTGTTCAGGAACAACGACCGGATCATCGCAGAAGATGACGGGTTCATCAGTATATTGGTGAACCAACGGGCCTCGATTTTGAGGGCGGTTTCGAAGGGCACAAGCGCGCCCTCATAGACTGCGGATAGCAAAGCTTTAGCTGCGGGAAACGCGCCTTGGGTCTTGCCGCTGACCATCGCAGAGGCCCCGACAAAGGTCATGAAGCCCGCAGGATGGTAGGGTGCGCCACCGGGTATTTTGTAGCCCTTCGCGTCCCATGGCTTCAAAAGGTCCGCGTCTTTGGCAGAGAGAACCCAAGCGCGCGCGTCGGCCATCGGATCAGCGCTGACTTCGTCGATCATGCCTGCAGATTTTGCTTTCGCAGGGGTAAGCAGCTTACCCTCTAGCAGGAACGGTGATGCGGCCATGGCACCCATTTTGCGCACGAAACGTGTCGTGCCACCCGCGCCGGGAAAGATGCCAACCATGATTTCTGGCAGGCCAACCTTCGCTTTAGGATTATTAGCGCAAAAGACGCGGTGCGTAGCAAGCGGCAGCTCAAGTCCGATACCAACAGCCGTCCCCGGCAGGACCGACGCAACAGGCTTCCCACCCTTGTTTGTTTTTGGATCCATGCCCGCGCGCTCGATCTTGCGCAGTAGCGTGTGGATGCTCATGATGCCTTCAAACAGACCTGCGGCAGGATTTTTACCTGCGTCCATTTTCATCTTAGCGAGCACATTCAAATCCATACCACCCGCAAAGCTGTCCGCTTTGCCAGAGGTAATGATGATACCTTTCACCGCCTCGTCGGCGAGCGCGTCGTCAAAATGCGCCTCCAAGTCAATGAAACCCTGCTGGTTCATCACGTTCATGGATTTGCCAACGGCGTCCCACGTGATTGTTGCGACGCCGTCGGCATCTTTGATCATCGTAAAGTCGGTCATAGTTTATCTCCTGTTTGGAGGCGATTTGCTCAGGAAGAGATCATTTAGGTCAGCGATCGTCATTCCAACTTCCAAATTCGCACAGTTGTCTTGTGTTGCTTTGCTTGCTCTAGGGCTGTGTCAGTCCTGCATTCGGCTCTTTATCGCATGTGTTGTTTGCAGCCCGTCCGAGACTTTCGGCGTCAGATACGGAAACTGCTGGTTACTGAGGTTGTTCGTGATCTCTACCAAGTACCAGCGACCACTTTGCTTTTGCATGCGCATGCGTGAATCGACGGCTTCTACAATTTGAATTCCTTCCTTCAACAGATAGCAGGTATGATACCCCTCGATCTGGTCGCCACTGATCCGTTGCGCACTTTCGCCGACACGCTTGATGTGATCGACGCCGTGTTTTTCAGCGAGCTCGGTCATCATCGCGAAGAACCTGTGAGTATCGTCATGCGTATTAACGATTGTATCAAGATCATCGAGGTGAACAGTATGGGGCAGCACGTGAAGCCCACACCAAGCATCCAAATAGCCCGCCATGTCGCATTCGCTCATGCTGTCGATGAAATCTTGGTAGATGTGAAGAGCTTCACTCTCTTTCACCCGTTGTTCCACTGCGTCCTTTTCCATCTGAACAATCGCCGGCGAGCGAGGACGAAATAAGTCTTCGTCATCGGCCCCCGCTATCTGATCGATCTTTGGGTCATTGGACGAACACATCTTTAAACACGCTCAATAATCGTTGCAGCACCCATGCCGGATGCGATGCAAAGCGTGGCCAGGCCGACACTTTTGCCTGTGCGCTCTAGCTCGTCCAAAAGCGTGCCGATGATTATGGCACCCGTCGCACCCAGCGGGTGACCCATCGCGATGGAACCGCCGTTTACGTTGACCTTGTCGTGATCCACGTTGAACGCCTGCATGAAGCGCATGACGACGGATGCGAAGGCTTCGTTCACTTCGAACAAATCAATGTCTGAAATCGACATGCCGTTGTCGGCAAGGATCTTTTCCGTCACTGGAACAGGGCCAGTCAGCATAATGGTCGGATCTGTGCCGATCTTCGCTGTCGCGCGGATCTTTGCCCGAGGCTTCAGACCATGTTTCTCACCAAACTCTTTGTTGCCAATCAAAACGGCAGCTGCGCCATCCACGATACCAGAAGAATTACCTGCATGGTGAATGTGGTTGATCCGTTCAAGATGAGGGTATTTCATCAGCGCGATTTTGTCGAAACCGGGCATGACTTCACCCATGGCTTGGAACGCAGGGTTCAGTGAACCAAGGCTTTGCATATCCGTTTGAGGACGCATGTATTCGTCATGATCTAGGATCGGGATACCGTTCTGATCGTTGATGCCGATCACGGATTTGGTGAAACGGCCTTCGTCCCAAGCCACTTTTGCACGGCGTTGGGATTCGACAGCCAATGCGTCAGCCTCGTCACGGCTGAAGCCATATTCCGTTGCGATAATATCCGCAGAGATACCCTGCGGGACGAAATACTGATCCATCGCAATACTTGGATCAACGGCAATCGCGGCACCGTCAGAGCCCATCGCAACGCGACCCATCATTTCAACGCCGCCTGCGATATAGGCATCACCCGCGCCACCTTTGACTTGGTTCGCGGCCAGGTTCACCGCTTCCATGCCAGACGCGCAAAAGCGATTGATCGCAAGGCCTGGGATACGTTCATCCAGATCAGAGGCGAGCACAGCAGAGCGTGCAAGACAGCCTCCTTGCTCCATCACCTGCGTGACGTTGCCCCATATCACGTCCTCAACAGCGTGACCCTCAAGGTTGTTGCGTTTTTTAACTGCATTCAGCGTTTGCGCAGACAGACGTAGGCTTGTCACTTCATGGAGTGATCCGTCTTTGCGCCCTTTACCACGCGGTGTGCGCAGCGCGTCGTAGATGTAAGCTTCGGTCATAATATTGCTCTCCTTAAGCGCGATCAGCTGGGCTGCCGGGCATCAAATCATAGGGATGTTTCCAACCTGGCGTCTGCTCAATCCGTGTGAGCCAAGCATCGATATGAGGCCAGTCTGCGCGGGTGAAACCGAACGGCTCTGGGTAAAATAGGTAACCGCAACAAGAGATGTCGGCGACTGTGATGGATGGGCCAACGATCCAGTCTTTATCTGCAAGGTGATCGTTTAGAACGGCGTATGCAGCTTTCAGGCGGCCTTGATTGAAGGCGATAACCTCTTTGGGGCGCTTGTCCTCTGGTAGGAAATTCATCAAAAACCGCGTGGGTCCTGCGACGGAACTGAGCTTGTGATTGTCCCACAAGACCCAACGCAACACTTCTCGTCGCGTTTCAGGGCTGTCGCCCGTCAGCTTTTGGCTAAGGTGGACAATGTAGTCTTGGATCGCGCCCGATTGGGTGATCGTGTAGTCGTGATCCGTATCGATCAATGCAGGCACCTCACCCATCGCATTGACGTTGGATTTGAAGGCGTCGGAACGTGCTTCACCCCCGAAGAAATCTACATAAACCGCCTCCCAAGGGAGGCCTGACAATTCCAAAGTAAGCGCGGCCTTGTAAGCGTTGCCACTTTCGCCGAAGCAATAGAGTTTCAATGTCATAGGGTTGGTCCTTTTTGTGAGGGCAGGCCGGAGGTTTCACATCCCCAGACCCCCGTGAAGTTTATTTCGAAAGATGAAGCGGGGTGTTTACTGGTGATTAAGGTTAACGCGTTAGTCAATGTAGCGCAGGGCAGACTGAAGAGTTGAGCCTTGTGAAAGGTGAAACCCATCGCCCTGCGCAGGTGCCGTCTAGCGAGACTGCGAGGCGGGTGATGTATCATAGCTTCATCTTTCAAAATTAACTTCCCTCGGAGGGCAGCTTTCATCCTGCGTTGTGATTATTTGAATGAGCGACTTATAAGCTCTTTCATGATTTCATTTGTGCCGCCATAGATCCGCTGGACCCGCGCATCCGTCCACATCTCCGCAACCGCATATTCTTGCATGAAGCCGTACCCACCGTGCAGTTGCAAACATTCGTCAAGCACTTCGCCTTGCGTGTCTGTGAGCCAGTACTTTGCCATTGCCGCTTTCTCGACGGTGAGTTCGCCCTTGAGATGTTCGGAAATGCACTCATCCAAGAATGCGCGCGCAACGGTTGTTTTGGTCTGGCATTCGGCCAGTTTGAAGCGCGTGTTCTGGAATTGCATGATCGGTCCGCCAAAGGCCTGGCGCTCTTTGCAATATTCAATCGTGCGCGCGACCGCACCTTCCATGGCACCCACTGCGCCACAGCCGATGATCAGGCGTTCCTGCGGAAGTTGCTGCATCATTTGATAAAAGCCGTGGTTTTCTTCGCCGCCCAAAATGTTCTCAGCAGGGATATCAACATTGTCAAAGAAAAGTTCTGACGTATCCGCCGCATGGGCACCGATCTTGTCAAGGTTTCGGCCACGTGCGAACCCTTCCGCGCCCTCTGTCTCAAGGATTACCAGCGATGTGCCCTTGGAGCCCTCAGCCGGATTGGTCTTCGCTGCCACAAGGATCAAGTTCGCGTGTTGGCCGTTGGTGATGAAGGTCTTTTGACCATTCAATTTGTAGGAATTGCCCTCCTTGATAGCGCGTGTCTTGATCGCCTGCACGTCAGAGCCGCCAGAGGGTTCCGTCATCGCCAGCGCGCCGACAAGTTCGCCAGAAATCATCTTCGGAAGCAGACGTTTTTTTTGATTTTCTGTACCGCAGGCCAAAATGTAGTGCGCGACAATGCCCGAATGAATACCGTGCCCCCAGCTTGCTAAATTGGCGCGAGAGCCTTCCATCAAGATCACCGCCTCGTGGCCGAAATCACCACCGACGCCGCCGTATTCCTCAGGGATGGAGGGACACAAAAGGCCAAGTTCGCCCGCTTCTCGCCAGGTTTCGATATCCATCTGACCTTGCTTGCGCCATTTTTCGTACTTGGGCATCCACTCGGTCGTGATGAAGCTCTCGGTCATCTCTGCGAGCATTTTGTGCTCGTTTGTCATCCATGTGCTCATGATATTATCCCGTTTATCGTTTGCGCGCGTCTAAATTAGCGTTAAAAATCCGCAATCGATGCGGCAGGCTTTCGTCGTGCGTGACGCTGTCAAAGTTCTCAAACAGAAAAGACAGCGCTTCACCTTCATCCAGCCCCGCGTCGCTCGCAAATCGTTTCAGACGGCGATAACCATCTTCGGTCATCGAGACTGGGAAATGTCGAGTAAGACGAAACCGTTTCGGCAAAGTGCGTCCTTTGGCGAACCTGTGTGGTTTCCCACGCAGGGCTGTTTAGAATTGAGCGGCGTCCAGAGCCATCACCGTGTCCGCACCACTTTGGATGCGTGTCAAATGAAGGGCAGTGGCTGGCAATTGACGTGCCATATAATAACGACCCGTTGTGAGCTTCGTCTCGTGGAACGCTGCGTCCGAAGCGCCGTTTGCTAACGCCGCGCGGGAGGCTTTGCCCATACGCGCCCACATCAGACCCAAACACACTTGGCCAAACATATGCATGAAATCGTTGGACCCCGCCAAAGCGTGGTTCGGGTTCTTCATACCGTTTTGGATGAAATACATACCAGCCGCCTGAAGGTCCTTGGAGGCCGCTTTCAAAGGTTCAATGAACTCCGCGTCATAGGCGCCATCTTGGCCTGCGTTCTCTTTGCAGAACGTTTTCACCAGATCAAAGAATGCCATCACGTGTTTGCCGCCGTCTTGCGCTAGCTTACGACCAACAAGGTCCAAAGCTTGAACCCCGTTCGCACCCTCATAGATCATCGCAATGCGTGCGTCGCGCGTATATTGCGACATGCCCCACTCTTCAATGTAGCCGTGACCGCCGTAGACCTGCTGGGCCTTCACGGTCATGTCGTAACCTTGATCGGTAAGGAAACCTTTGATCACAGGGGTCAGCAATGATACCAAACCGTCCGCGTCTTTGTTGCCAGAGCGATGTGCATCGTCGATCATCGTCGCGCCCCACAACAGGAACGCACGCGCACCTTCGGTAAAGCTTTTCTGATCCATTAAAGACCGGCGAATATCGGGATGCACGATCAGTGGATCGGCGGGGCCGCCCGGGTTTTGGGTCCCAGTCACAGCGCGTCCTTGCAAACGGTCTTTCGCATAATCTACCGCGTTTTGGTACGCGGCATCCGCTTGCGCAAGACCCTGCATGCCCACGCCAAGACGCGCTTCGTTCATCATGGTGAACATGGCGCGCATGCCTTTGTGCTCATCGCCCAAAAGGTAACCCGTCGCTTCGTCATAGTTCATCACGCATGTGGAATTGCCGTGAATGCCCATTTTTTCTTCGATAGAGCCAACAGCAACACCGTTGCGCGCACCCAAAGAGCCATCATCGTTCACGTTGAACTTTGGCACGATGAAGAGCGACACGCCTTTGATACCCTCTGGTCCGCCTTCGATCTTGGCGAGAACCAAGTGGATGATGTTTTCGGCCATGTCATGCTCACCGGATGAGATGAAAATCTTCTGGCCGGAAATCTTGTAAGACCCATCGTCTTGTGGCGCGGCTTTCGTGCGCATCAAACCAAGGTCGGTGCCGCAATGTGGCTCCGTAAGGTTCATAGTGCCAGTCCATTCGCACGACACCATGTTGGGCAAGTATTTGTCTTTTTGTTCGTCCGTGCCATGCGCGAGAATGGCGGAGGCCGCGCCGTGGGTAAGGCCCTGATACATCGTGAACGCTTGGTTGGACGCGGAGAACAATTCGCCCACAGCCGTGCCCATCAAGGCTGGCATGTTTTGGCCGCCATATTGCTCTGGCATGTCTAGACCGGTCCAGCCGCCTTCTTTTACTTGATCGAACGCTGCTTTAAAACCTGTCGGCGTGCGCACGACGCCGTTTTCTAACGTGCAGCCCTCTTTGTCGCCCACCGCATTCAAGGGTTGCAGCAAGTCCGTGCAAATCTTGCCCGCTTCTTCAAGAACGGCACCTGTGAAATTGGCCTCCAGCTCGTCATAGCCCGGAATGCCGGTCTCTGTGGCTTTCAACACATCATGTATGATGAACTGAAGATCTTTTGTTGGCGCTGTATAACGGGGCATGGGCCACTCCCTATTCGGTCAAAGTCGATGGTTCAGTAGTTGGTCGGGTGTAGGCGGCCGAATTATTCGGCCGCTTTACGTGTTTGGTTCATGGAGCCGACGATCTTCTCGCCCCACTTGATCTGCTCGCGCAGGTCATCAATTGCGCTTTCGAGTTCGTCGCGTTGTGCTTCAAGATCGGACAAACGATCATGAGCTATCTCGAGCGTGCGGTTCATTTGTGTCTGTTGTTGATCGCCGACATGATAGAGGTCGAGCAGCTGGCGGATCTCTTCTAAGCTGAAGCCAAAACGCTTGCCACGCAGAATCAGCTTAAGCCGGGCGCGGTCGCGCTTGGTGAATAAGCGTTTCTGCCCGTCACGTTCTGGAAAGAGCAGCTCTTTCGCTTCGTAAAATCGCAATGTGCGTGGCGTTACGTCAAACGCGTCACACATTTCTCGGATCGTCATTTGTGATTCAGACGGTTGCACAATGTCTCACTCATCTTAGTGTCAGTTTGATTACACCTGATGTCTTGGATGTTCGTTACAACGAAACTTCAGGTTTACGTAGGTAGTACGTTACGTCAAATATAAGTTTACGTAACTTACGCCTAGGTAATGCTGCAACTGCAAAAATACGGGAAAGACTTGGCAAATCGCGCCACAAAGCAGGCTCAATTGGCCGCAAAGGTGTGAAGTTGGGTGCTTAAGCGAGCTTTTTGACGGTCTCTTCACGCAGAGTGCGTAGTTCTTTAATCGCGTCGCTTAGTTGCTCGGCCTGCTCTTCAAGTTCCACCAATTGATGATCCGCCATCTCTACAAAGGCGCTCATCTGCACTTTAGTGCCTTCATTTTCATAGATTTTCAGCCACTGGCGAATTTCTTCCAATTTTATGCCAAACTTGCGACCCCGCATGATCAGCGTCATGCGCGCACATTCGCGGGTGCTATAGAATCGAGAACGACCATCGCGTTCTGGCTGCAAAAGCTCGATATACTCGTAATAGCGTAAAGTACGTGGCGTCACATCAAAGCGAGCGCACATCTCTTTAAAGGTTAACCTTATCTCAGCCATATCAACACGCTCCTAGGAGGCAGATTAGACGCGGCTGTGTGGAAGGGCAACCGCTGCCCTTGCCCCTGTGCATAAATGGCGCTCATAAAGGGGGTAGGCAATCAAGGAGCCGAACCATGTCAGAGCGCAAAGCGCAGATTGCCAAACAATTCATTCAGGCGATTCCCCATGCTACGGCTTTGGGGATGGAATTGACGCAGATCGGCGACGGCAAGGCTGAGATTTGCATGCCCTATGATCCGCAGCTTGTGGGCGACCCGAAAACAGGCGTTATTCATGGTGGCGCAGTGTCTGCGTTGATGGACACCTGTTGTGGCGCTGCGGTGATGAGCCATCCTGAAAGCCCTGCCGCAACGGCCACCATTGATCTGCGCATTGATTACATGCGCCCTGCGACACCTAATCAAAGCATACGTGCGCAAGCCGAATGCCATCATATCACGCGCTCTGTCGCCTTTGTGCGTGCGGTCGCGCTCGATGATGACAGTGACAATCCGGTTGCGATGGCAACTGGCACCTTCACCGTGGAGGGACGCTAGAGTGGCACGTAAACCCCCAGAACCGATGCAGTATGTAAAACAACGCCGTGACGCCGCACTGCGCGCGTTGGTTGGCGGTGTGCCTTATATCCAATTCCTCGGGATCAGTTTTGATCGGCGCGGCGATGAGTTGACTGCGCTTTTGCCGTTTGATCAAAAACTTATCGGCAATCCCTTTTTGCCTGCAATCCACGGCGGTGTCACAGCCGCCTTCCTAGAGGTCAGCGCGATTATCGAACTGAGCTGGTCGCTCTTGTGGGAAGACATTGAAAGTGGTGCGATCAGTCTCGAGGATTTGCAGGCGGGCAGCTTGCCGCGTTTGCCTAAAACGATTGATTTCACGGTGGACTACATGCGCTCTGGCCTGCCGCGCGATGCCTATGCGCGCGCACGGGTTACGCGGTCTGGTCGCCGCTACGCGTCTGTTCAGGTCGAAGCGTGGCAGGATAACCATGACCGTCCTTTTGCACACGGGGCTGCACATTTCTTGATGCCGCGCCGCGAAGGCAGGTGAGCGATCCATTCTTCTTAACGCATCGCCGTGTTCTAGCGGTTGCCTTGCCTGTCGTGCTCTCAAACGCGACGGTTCCCATTTTAGGCGCGGTGGACACGGGCGTTGTCGGGCAAATGGGCGAGGCCGCACCCATTGGGGCCGTTGGCATTGGTGCGATTGCACTGACCGCAATCTATTGGATCTTCGGATTTCTGCGTATGGGCATCGCAGGCCTCACGGCACAGGCCGAAGGGGCAGGGCGCAAAGGCGAAGTCTCGGCGCTTTTGTCGCGTGCGATGATTATCGCGCTTGCTGCAGGATTTGTGATCGTGGCGCTGCAAATGCCGTTCATTTGGTTAGCGCTACAAACCGCCCCCGCCAGCGCAGAGGTAGAGACCCTCGCGCAAACCTACATGGGCATCCGCATTTACGGCGCGCCTGCTGCAATCGGTATTTATGGCCTGACGGGCTGGATGATTGGCCTCGAGCGCACGCGATCTGTTTTGATCGTGCAGCTTTGGATGAACGGGTTGAACATTGCGCTGGATCTGTGGTTCGTGCTCGGCCTTGGCTGGGGCGTCGAAGGCGTCGCCATTGCCACATTGATCGCAGAGTGGAGCGGGCTTTTTCTCGGTCTTTGGCTCTGTCGTGATGCGCTAAAGACCCCTGCGTGGAGGGACTGGCCACGAGTTTTTGATCGTGTGCAAATGATCCAATTCGCCCGCGTGAACCGCGATATCCTCCTGCGTTCTGTGGTGTTGCAAGGCATCTTCCTAAGCTTTGTGTTCCTTGGTGCTCGTTTCGGCGATGTCACTTTGGCGGCGAACCACGTGTTGTTGCAGTTTCTGGAAATCACCGCCTATTCGATGGACGGTTTTGCTATAGCGGCGGAAACGTTGGTCGGCCAATCCATGGGGGCGCGCAGTGTTGCAGGTGTGCGCCGCGCCGCGCTGATGACAAGCTTTTGGGGCATGATCACTGTCATATGCACGGCCGCCGCTTTCGTGCTCTTTGGTCCTGCAATCATTGATCTGATGACCACAGCGCAGAATGTGCGCGCGGAGGCACGCATCTATCTACCCTATATGATCGCCGCACCCTTGGTGGGCTGCGCTGCATGGATGCTCGATGGTATTTTCATCGGGGCCACGCGCAGTGGCGACATGCGTAATATGATGGCGCTCTCTGCTGTGATCTACATCGTGGCCCTTTTGGTACTGATGCCGCTGGTCGGCAATCACGGGCTATGGCTCGCGCTGCTCATTTCCTTTATCGCGCGCGGCATCACCTTGGGTTGGAAATACCCCGCCTTGGAGCGCGTAGCGGCTTAAAGCAATGTCAGAACATCTTCCGGCGGTCTGCCAATAACCGCTTCGTCACCCTTCACCGCGATAGGGCGTTCGATCAGGATCGGATGGGCCAACATCGCGGCGCGCAGATCTGCATCTTGGCTGTCCTTGCTCAAACCTGTCTCTTTGAACGCCTTTTCGCCCCTGCGCAGCATGTCGATGGCTTTGAGCCCCAAGGCTGTTTGTAGGGCCTCGATCTCTGTAAGATCAGGGGCGTCTTTGAGATAAAGACGCAGCGCAATCTCTACGCCCGTCTTCTCTAGCAGCGCCAAAGCCTGCCGTGATTTGCTGCAGCGTGGATTGTGCCACAGGGTGATCATAGCCAGTCGGCTCGCTTGCTGCCAACAGCATCCGCGACATTATCATGGCCATCTGCTTGCAATAATTTTTCAAGCCCGTGCACGATGTCCGCCGCCAAACCCAAGCCACCATAAACAAGTGCGGTGTATAGCTGCACCGCAGAGGCACCCGCGCAAATTTTGGCATAGGCTTGCTCCGAAGTGCTGACGCCACCAACGCCGATCAAAGGGAGTTTGCCGTCAGTCTGCACGGAGAGTTTGGCGAGAACCCGCGTTGATTTTTCAAACAGGGGTGCGCCGGAGAGGCCTCCCATTTCGCCCTTGTGTTGGCTGTGCAAACCGTCGCGATCAAGCGTCGTGTTGGTGGTGATCACACCCTGCACACCCGTCGACAGCGCAACTTGGGCAATCTCTGCGATCTCGCCGTCGGTCAAATCCGGTGCGATCTTTAGGAAGACGGGGATGGGTGTCGCAAGCGCAGCGCGGGCGTCCATCACGCCAGATAAAAGCGCACTGAGCGCTGCCGCCCCTTGCAAGTCACGCAGCTTTTCGGTGTTGGGTGAGCTGACATTCACGGTCGCAAAGTCCACGTGCGCGCCGCAATGGGCAAGCACCTTAGCAAAGTCCGCCGCACGGTCATCGCTGTCTTTGTTCGCGCCCAAGTTCAAGCCCAGCACCATGTCACGCGGGCGTTTTGCCAGACGCGCACCGATGCGTTCCATCCCTTGATTGTTAAACCCGAAGCGATTGATCGCGGCCTTGTCCTCGGTCAAACGAAACAGGCGCGGCTTGGCATTTCCGTCCTGCGGACGCGGTGTTGCGGCCCCCACCTCGATAAAGCCGAAACCGGATGTACTGAGACCTTTCAAGCTTTCGGCGTTTTTATCAAAGCCAGCGGCCAACCCGATGGGATTTGGCAGCGCAAGCCCCGCAAGATTACAGGCCAGACGGGGCGAGGTGATCGCACCAGGGGCCGTCGCCAAGCCATATTGCAACGCTTTCAAAGCCAAGCCATGTGCGACTTCTGGATCAATCTTGCGCAGCGCTTTCAGACCGATCTGTTCCGCAAGCCGCAACATTTATTCCAGCCCTGCTGGAAAATGATGCGTGCCATCAACCAAAGGCAAAGGCTGTGCCCATTCAACATCTTCTATGCGTAACTCGCGGTACAAATGCGGAAACTCTGCCCCCCCCCGCGAGACTTCCCATTTAAGCGCTGCGCCCATTGTCTCCGCATCACAGCCAAGCAGGAATAAACCATCCACACCCGAGAAATGCTTGTCTGCGGTTTCCTGCGCCTGTTTGGCTGTCGAGAAATGCACATAGCCATCCGAGATGTCGATTGGAGCACCTTTGGTGGATTTGTCTTGGCGAAGCTGCGCCCACTCATCGGCGCGAAAGATTTTGTATATTTTCATGGGGGCCGTGATGATCCAAGCCGACGATAGCGTCAAGGCCAGTCACGGCCCACTTGCCTGCGCAAAGCTGCTTCAAAATCACCGGTTTCAATAGCGTCGTCTATGATCGTGCGCAAACCTACATCGCCAATCTCAGCGTGCAAGGCCGCCACCAATGTCTTGGCTGCGCCATAGGTCTCTTGCCAATCCCGTGTTTGATGCAAACGACCCCACTCTCGAAAACTCTGCGCTTGTTTGATCCAAGTCGCCTGTCGTGGCGCGAAAGATTGCACACGTGGATCGCGAGACAAATGCGTGGCCAGTCCTTCGTTAAACCAAGCTGGAATACGCTGGTGAAAAACATCTTGGACACCCATTCGGCTGTGAAGATGGATATGGGCAAACTCATGGGTAAGGATCATTTCGTTCAAGCCTTTCGGACCGAGAAAAACGAGATGCCGCCCAAGGGTAAGACCACGCAGCTTCAGATCGAACCTGTCTGCGCACTCTTGCGATGTACATATGAAGATCCGAGGGGCCTTTGCTCCAACAAAAAACCCCTGAGCGCGTGCTTGCGCGGTGTCAAGGAGCGCTTCAAATTCAGCGTGTCTTTCGGGGGCGTCGGTATAAATCCCGTTCTCGATTAAGAAGAGGCCGAAAAATTCGGGGGTCAGCGCGCGGTGGTGTCCCGGTAGGGCAGCATAGGCCCACGTTACAGCGAAGGTTAGGACAACAAAGACAATGCGAATCCATCTGAACATCTATTGGAGCTAGGCGCATAAATTGCTTGTTTCAAGCTTTGCGCCAAGTCGGCCTTTGACAGAATGCCAGCGACAGTCCACCATTCGACTCAGGGTTCAAGATAAAAGTAAATTCAAACATGCTCACACGTTTATTGGCAGGGTCGGCCAGCCTCGCACTAACAGCAGGTATTGCCTCCGCTGATTATTCACTGACGATTTTACACACCAACGATTTCCATGCGCGCTTTGAGCCGATTAGCAAATATGACAGCGGATGCGGCGCGGAAGACAACGCAGAAGGCAAGTGTTTTGGCGGCTCCGCGCGATTGGTGACTGCCGTTGCAGAGGCCCGCGCACGCACAAACAATTCGATCCTCGTGGATGGTGGTGATCAGTTCCAAGGCACGCTGTTTTACACCTATTACAAGGGTAAACTCGCGGCTGAGATGATGAACAAGCTTGGCTATGATGCGATGACGGTGGGCAACCATGAATTTGACGATGGCCCCGAAGTTCTGCGTGGCTTCATGGATGCGGTCGATTTCCCTGTCCTGATGTCCAACGCGGATGTGAGCGGGGAAGAACTGCTCGCAGGCAATCTCGCCAAGTCCACAGTGATTGAACGCGGTGGTCAAAAGCTGGGCCTGATCGGCCTGACACCTCAGGACACAGACGAATTGGCAAGCCCCGGTCACAACATCATTTTCACAGAACCTGTGAATGCGGTTCAAGGCGAGGTTGATAAGCTGACAGACATGGGTGTGAACAAGATCATCGTTCTGTCGCACTCTGGCTATGTGGTCGATCAGGCTGTTGCTGCTGGGACGACTGGCGTTGATGTGATCGTCGGCGGTCACTCTAACACCTTGCTCTCCAATACGAACGAGCGCGCGGAAGGAGCCTATCCGACTGTGGTCGGCGCAACGGCGATTGTGCAGGCCTATGCCTATGGCAAATTTCTGGGCGAGCTGTACGTCACCTTCAATGATTCGGGCGAGATCACCGAAGCTGTGGGTGAGCCAATAATCGTTGACGGCGCAATCAATGAAGATGCGGCGACAAAAGCACGGATCGCCGAAGCGGCAGCCCCATTGGAAGAGATCCGCAACAAAGTAGTCGCTAATGCGGCGGATGCAATTGAAGGGGATCGCGCGATTTGCCGTGTGCAGGAATGTGCGATGGGCAACCTTGTCGCGGATGCAATGCTGGATCGGGTGAAAGATCAAGGCGTTGAAATCGCGATTGCGAACTCTGGTGGGATCCGTGCCTCCATCGACTCGGGCGAGGTGACAATGGGTGAAGTCCTGACTGTCCTGCCATTCCAAAATACGCTCTCCACCTTCCGTATTTCCGGTGCAACCCTTGTGGCTGCGCTTGAAAACGGGGTGAGCCAAGTGGAGGAAGTCAAAGGTCGTTTCCCGCAAGTTGCAGGTGTTAGCTTCACGTTCGATGCCAGTGCAGAGGTTGGCAGCCGCATCTCAAACGTCATGGTAGGTGGTGCTGCGGTTGATCTCGCCAAGATGTATGGCGCGGTGTCCAACAATTATGTGCGCAATGGCGGCGACGGCTATAAGATGTTCCGCGACGCTGAGGATGCATACGACTACGGTCCTGACCTTGCTGATGTGACGGCTGAATATCTTGCGGCGCAAGGCCCCTACACACCCTACACGGATGGGCGCATCTCAATGAAGTAAACTGAATAGGGCGCGGTGATCAAAACCCGCGCCCTATTCCCTTTGCGTTTCGTTGGTCTTTAAAATACTTCGGGGGAAGGCCGCAGGCTTGGGGGTAGCGCCCCCATCTAGCGCTTCCACTTATCGAGCGCTGCGCGCATACGAACTCCGTAAAGCCGCGCTGTTTCCAAATCACCACCCGACAAAATCTCATCCCCTTCGCGCGGAACACTGGCCGTGACGCCTACCCAAGAGCCGTCGGTGTTGATCCCCTCATTCTCAGCCACAACTGGTGCGCCAGTTTCGGCATTGCCGATCCAGATCATCCCCATTTGCGCTGCGAAAATAAACATGCTGGTCAAAACATTCAGCTTATCACCTGCCGGATGCATTGCCGTGGAAAACCCACCCGCAAGTTTGTCACGCCATTGGCCCGTGTCCCAGCGCGTGGCGGCTTCTTCGCGGAACTGCACAAAAGGAGTGGGCAGACCACCCATGTAAGTCGGCGCGCCCATAATGACCGCGCCAGCACTATCCAGTGCGCGCCAATCTGCTTCGTTAAGCGCGGTCACATCAAATAGGCGTGCGGCGCTCCCTTTGGCGATGGCCTCTGCCAATGCGCGCGTGTGTCCGTCCACCGAAAAATAGACAATACAAATACTCATGAAATCCTTCCCCACATAATTTGAGAACCATATTCGTATGTGAAGAAGATGGAATTGAATTTTCTTAGAAAATTCGTGTCGCGTTTCATTTCGATTGCCCTACACTCAAGCGCATGTGTGGACGCCTTGCAGTAACTCTTCCTAATGACGCGATGGCGCAACTCTTTGCGGCGCAGCCTGCAAATGATCTTCCCGAGGTGCCAAATTATAACGTCTGCCCGACAACCCAATTGCACACGATCCAAAGCGAGGGTGGCACGCGTCGCCTCTCTTCGATGCGATGGGGGTTTATCCCGCGCTGGTATGAAAAACTGAATGGCGGCCCACTTTTGATTAACGCGCGTGCGGAAACGATTGCAGAAAAACCCGCGTTTAGAACAGCGGCGCGCGAACGGCGCTGCCTTATCCCCGCGAGCGGATTTTATGAGTGGACCAAAGACAGCGAAGGTGGGCGTGACCCTTGGTTTATTCACGCACACGACAAAGCTCCGCTCGCCTTTGCAGGAATTTGGCAAGATTGGCAGCATGGCGAAGAAACGCTGCGAACTTGCGCTGTCGTGACCTGTGCCGCGAACACTTCCATGAGCACGATTCACCACCGTATGCCAGTCATCCTTGCGCAACAGGACTGGGCGCTGTGGCTCGGCGAGCAAGGCAAAGGCGCAGCGCTGCTGATGCAGGCCGCGCCGGAAGATCATTTACAATTCTATCGCGTCGATCGCGGCGTCAATTCTAACCGCGCAAGTGGCTTGCATTTAATTGACGCTGTAAGCGCTTAGTTAGACGATTCTGGTCCGTCGGTGCCGTCAAAAGCGTCATTGTCGTCTCCGTCGACATCACCCAAAGGTGCGAGGTCGAAGGAGAAGGTCCCTGCGATTTCCGCATCAGATGCCAAACCGAAAGCAAGCGCGGTCTCCGCGGAGATTGACAAAACGTAGTCCATGCTCGTCGCCAAGGACCCTGTGGTCCAGGTTGCATCGCTTGCGATGATTTCGATAGAGTAGTTGTTATTATTGGTAAACGTCACAGTATCGCCTGGGGCGAGATACGTGATTTCCGGGTAGAACGCACCTTCTTCAACGAGAATGCTATAGTCATTTGCGCTTGCGACCTGCGCAAAGCTCAAGCTGAGCGCAGTCATTGAAAAAAGATAGGCTTGAACATCATATCACTCCTTTTGCGCTGTCAGAAACGCAAGTTGTTTGGAGCAGGGATAGGAATGCTAGAAGGCAAAAATGAGGCAAAAGTGCGCAAGTTTTAAGCATCAATCTCGTGGTAGACTCGAGTGATACCCCAACGTTTTGCGCAGAGCATCACCAAATACAGTGAAACGCAGAGTTTAGTGACTTTCCTCACATGTGCGCCTTGACCCTTTGTGAGGGCTGACTTATGTCCACTCCAGCGCGCGGGCGTTGTGTAATGGTTAAGACCTCAGTTTTCCAAACTGAAGATGAGGGTTCGATTCCCTCCGCCCGCTCCATCCTTCCACTCCAGAATGAATAGCGCGCCCATGTGCCGCGCTTGACCCAAGTGCTTAGGTGCCTTTAATGCGACTGATCAGCGTTTTAAGGATTACTCATGGCCTCCGACACCACGGCACCTACCAACCAAATTGCTCCCAATCTGACGGAAGCAGAACGCGCGAAATCGAAAGAACTGTCTACCCTGCGCCGCCTCTGGCCGTTCCTGGCACCCTACAAACCACTGGTGATTTTCGCGTCTTTGGCGCTGACTCTAACGGCCTTTGTGTCGCTTCTAATGCCTTTGGCTGTGCGCCGCGTCATCGACAATTTTGAATCAGCGGATGGCGGCCTGCTCGATCAGTATTTCGCGTCAGCATTGGCGATCACCGCCTTGCTCGCGCTGGGCACGGCGCTGCGCTACGCATTGGTCACGCGCTTGGGCGAGCGGGTGGTTGCAGATATTCGCAAGGCCGTGTTCGACCGCGTCATTGCCATGAGCCCCGAGTTTTACGAAAAGATCATGACAGGCGAAGTCCTGAGCCGAATTACCACAGATACAACGCTGATCCTTTCGGTGATCGGATCATCGATCTCTGTCGCTTTGCGCAATGTGTTGATTTTCATTGGTGGCTTGATCTTGATGCTCTTCACCTCTGCCAAACTCACGGGTCTTGTGCTTTTGCTAGTGCCTGCTGTCATCGTGCCGATCTTGCTGATGGGGCGTCGTTTGCGCGTGCTGAGCCGCGAAAACCAGGACTGGATCGCGGCCTCCTCAGGCAATGCTTCGGAAACGCTAGGCTCTGTGCAAACCGTGCAAGCCTTCACGCACGAGGCCCAAAGCCAACATATGTTTGCAGATTTTACCGAGAAAAGTTTCGATGCTGCGCGCCGCCGCATCACGGTGCGTGCCTACTTGACGGCAATCGTGATCTTCTTGGTTTTCTCTGGCGTCGTCGGTGTCTTGTGGATCGGCGCGCGGGACGTGCGCGCAGATCTGATGAGCACGGGTGCGCTTGTTCAATTCGTGATCTACGCTGTGATGGTGGCGGGGGCCGTTGCCGCCCTTTCGGAAATTTGGAGCGAATTGCAACGCGCTGCAGGTGCGACGGAGCGTTTGGTCGAATTGCTCGATGCTGAAGACACCGTCAATGATCCCGACCAGCCTGTGGAATTGGCTACACCCGTAAAGGGCGAAATCGCGTTTGAAACCGTGTCATTCCGCTATCCTACCCGTCCAGACACGCCCGCACTTGAAGAGGTGAGCTTGGATATTGCATCGGGTGAAACGATCGCATTTGTCGGACCTTCGGGGGCGGGAAAAACCACGATTATTCAGATGATCCAACGCTTCTATGATCCGCAATCGGGGGTAATCCGGCTCGACGGCGTACCTCTGACAGCGATGGATCGCGACAGGTTTCGCCAGCATATTTCACTGGTACCGCAGGACCCCGTCATTTTCGCCGCCTCTGCCCGCGAGAACATTCGTTTCGGGCGACCAGACGCGAGCGATGCTGATGTGGAAGAAGCGGCCAAGGCTGCTGCTGCGCATGACTTTATTTCCGCGCTACCGGATGGTTATGACAGCTATGTGGGTGAACGCGGTGTGATGTTGTCGGGCGGTCAAAAGCAACGCATCGCAATTGCGCGCGCGATTTTGCGTGACGCGCCTGTATTGCTTTTGGATGAGGCGACCAGTGCGCTTGACGCGGAAAGCGAACGCGCGGTGCAATTGGCTGTGGATGAATTGTCCCAAGGGCGCACCACTTTGATCGTCGCGCACCGCCTTGCGACTGTGAAGAAGGCTGATCGCATCGTCGTGCTTGAAGCTGGGCGCGTCGTCGCGACCGGAACCCATGACGCATTGGTCGCGCAGGACGGTCTTTACGCGCGCCTCGCGCGGCTTCAGTTCACGGCAGGGTTTGAAGACGCCTGAATTCCCCTCGCGTCCAAGTGTGGCTCGCGTCAAAGCCGCGTCTGACTTATCAAGGATGGATATCAGATGGGTTTGTGGAGTTTTGCGAAAGACGCAGGCAAGAAGCTGAAGGACTCGACCTTCAAGTGGACGGCGACAAAGTACGCTTTGCAGGCGTTGGTGCGGTCAGCCCGTCCATTCGTGAGAAGATCATTCTTGCGGTTGGTAACATGACAGGCATTGACGCAGTTGAAACGGATGAAGACGACGGTCTAGCACCTGTGTTCTACACCGTTGAAAAAGGCGACAAGCTTTGGGCATTTGCTGAAAACGCGATGGGCAACGGATTAAAATACACAGAGATCTACGAGGCGAATAAACCAATGCTCAGCCACCCTGACAAAATCTATCCAGATCAGGTTCTGCGTATCCGGCAGGAAGGCGTAGAAGCGTAGGCTTACACGATCTGAAACAGTTTGAAGGGGAGCGGTTTGGCCGCTCCCTTTTTCGTGAGACGGCCGGTAATTCATAGGTTTGGCGCAAAACTACCCTTGGGAATGCTTGCCTTTAGGGTGCCCTTTGCTCATCTTAGCGCAAACGCGTGTAAATGCGCGCGAGAGTGTTATGGTTCAGGGGAGGAGCAACCATGGGATTTGCATCCATTGCAGACAAGATAGCCTTAGAAGCGGAAATGCCGTGGTCAGAGCGCGACGTGCCCACGACGCTTTACGAATTACTCAGCCGCACGGCGACGAAATTTCCGAACCACTCGGCTGTCAGCTATCAGTTGTTTTCAGGCCCAACCGATAAGGCAGAAACGTTAAGCTGGTCCGAGCTGCACGACAAAACCGTTCAAACGGCGAACCTGTTTCGCAAACTCGGTGTTGGCGAGAAGGATGTCGTGGCCTACATCCTCCCGAACGCGAATGAGACAACTTTGGCCTTGCTTGGCGGGATGGTCGCGGGAATCGTAAACCCAATCAATCCGCTTTTGGAAGCAGATCAAATAGCAGCAATACTGCGCGAGACGGGCGCGAAAGTCGTGGTAACTTTGAAGGCGTTCCCGAAAACGGATGTCGCGCAAAAGACCGCTGAAGCGGTGCGCCATGCACCAAACGTGAAGACCGTGCTTGAGGTGGATCTCAACCGCTACCTCACGCCACCCAAAAGCTGGATCGTGCCTTTGGTGCGTCCGAAAAACCCTGTCGCACACCATGCCAAAGTGCTGAATTTCGTGCGCGAAGTTGCACAACAGAACACGACACTGGACTTCGCAGATAGCAAAGCCGATCGCGTCGCCGCTTATTTCCACACAGGTGGCACGACGGGCATGCCCAAGGTCGCGCAGCATACCTATAATGGGATGATCTATAACGGTTGGCTGGGTCACGAGTTGCTGTTTACAGAAGACGACAACGTGATTTGTCCGCTGCCTTTGTTCCATGTTTTCGCGGTGCACGTGATTTTGATGGCGGCTATTTCAAGTGGTGCGCATGTGGTTTTCCCAACCCCGCAAGGCTATCGTGGCGACGGCGTGTTCGACAACTTCTGGAAACTTGTTGAGCGTTGGAAAATTAGTTTCATCATTACCGTGCCGACCGCGATCTCTGCGCTGATGCAGCGTCCGATTGATGCGGATGTAAGCTCTGTGAAAACTGCGTTCTCCGGCTCCGCGCCGCTACCTTTGGAGTTATTCAAGCGATTTGAGGAAGCCACGGGCGTGCAGATCGTCGAAGGCTATGGCCTGACGGAAGCAACCTGTCTGGTCTCAATCAACCCGCCTGAGGGGGAAAAGAAGGTTGGGTCTATCGGGATGACCTTCCCCTATTGCGATGTGAAAATCCTCAAAGATACACCAGATGGGCCGCTTGAATGTGCGGCGGACGAATTGGGCGAGATTTGCATTTCCAATCCGGGTGTCTCTGTCGGTGCGACCTATACTGAAGAAGACAAGAACCGGGATTTGTTTCATGGTGAATATTTGCGCACAGGCGACTTAGGTCGCTTTGATTCCGATAATTATTTGTGGATCACAGGCCGTGCGAAAGATTTGATCATTCGCGGCGGTCACAACATTGATCCTGCGGAAATTGAAGAGGCCTTGCTGGGCCACAAAGCCGTCGCTTTCGCGGGGGCGATTGGTCAGCCAGATGCGCATGCGGGTGAAGTGCCTTGCGCGTTCGTTGAGTTGGTCGCAGGTGCAAGCGTTACAGAGGCGGAGCTGATGGAGTTTTGCAAAACCAACGTGCACGAACGTGCAGCGCAGCCCAAACATATGACCATTCTGGAAGAATTGCCAAAGACGGCTGTGGGCAAAGTGTTCAAGCCGGATCTGCGCAAATCCGCGATTACGCGTGTGTATAACGGCGCGCTTGAGAAAGCAGGTGTTGAGGCGCGTGTCGTCTCGGTTGTGGATGACAAGAAACGCGGATTGGTCGCGAAATTGTCTGCGTCTTCAGATGAGGACAGCGTGATTACCGACGTGCTCGGCTCTTTCATTCGCCCTTGGGAGCGCGTTGCGGGCTAGCGCAAATTTTCTAGAAAATTAGAATTCCGGCCCTGAGGGGCCGGGAGCTTGTTTGGAAAGATCAAGATCAGCCTTAGTCTTTGGGGGCAGGTGCGCCGCCTTCAAAGTTGTTGCCATTCGCGTAGTCACACGGCTCTTCCTGCATTTGCAAATGTAGCCCATCGCCTGTGTAGGGATGCGCGCGGGCAAGCTCTTCGTCGACGCTGATGCCCAGACCGGGCGTTGTCGGTGGGGTGATGAAACCGTCCTCGACTTTGAGTGTGCTTTTGATCAGCGCGTCGTGAAACGGCGTTTCAATCGTTTCTGCCATCAAGATGTTCGGGATGGAGGCCGCGAGGTGGATGTTCGCGGCCCATTCCACAGGTCCAGCATAAAGATGCGGCGCCATTTGCGCGTTGAAGACTTCAGCGATAGCTGCGGTCTTTTTCATCTCCCATATACCGCCAGCCCGACCCAAAGCGGGTTGCAAGATTTCAGCAGCGCCTGCGCGCAGGACTGTCGCGAATTCCGACTTAGTCGTCATCCGCTCACCCGTCGCCAAAGGGATGCGCACATTACGCGCGACGCGGGCCATGTCCTCGATGTGATCGGGGGGGGTGGGTTCTTCGAACCAAAGGGGTGAGTAGGGTTCCAGCGCTTGGCCAAGGCGGATTGCGCCGGCGGTGTTGAACTGGCCGTGCGTGCCAAAGAGCAGATCGGCCTTGTCGCCCACAGCCTCACGGATGGCTTTGCAGAAGGCGACCGATTGACTGATGTCGCTCATCGCAGGCATGTGGCCGCCGCGCATCGTGTAGGGGCCGGCGGGGTCGAATTTGACAGCTGTGTAGCCACGCGCGACGGCATCAGCGGCGGATTCTGCGGCCATTTCGGGGGAGGTCCAGAAGGCGGCCATGTCGTGGTGCGGTAGAGGGTAGAGGTAGGTGTAGGCGCGGATGCGCTCGTTCATTTGCCCGCCAAGCAACGCGTAGACAGGACGCTCGCGCGCTTTGCCGAGGATGTCCCAGCAGGCAATCTCCAGTCCCGAAAACGCGCCCATGACCGTCAGGTCAGGGCGTTGCGTGAAGCCGGAGGAATAGGCTCGACGGAACATCAGCTCGATGTTTTCAGGGTTCTCGCCTTGCATGTGCCGCTTGAACACGTCCTCGATCACGGGGCGCATCGCATCTGGCCCGATGGAGGAGGCATAGCATTCACCCCAGCCGGTTATCCCCGTGTCTGTCGTGACTTTGACGAGGATCCAGTAGCGCCCACCCCAACCCGGGGCAGGGGGGGCGGTGACGATGATATCGAGGTCTTGCAGCTTCATTTGAACATGATCACATTGCGTTTGGCAGAGCCTGATTTTGTGTCCTCAATCGCTTCGTTGATCTGATCAAGCGACCAACGGCCAGAGATCAGCTCGTCCAGCTTCAAACGTCCTTGGCTATACATATCGACCATCCACGGGATGTCGCGTTGAATTACTGCGTCGCCCATTTTGGAGCCGATCATCGACTGACCGACGGCGGCGAAATTCGCTGCCTCATATTCGGATTTGGCACCTGTCGCCGGCATGCCGACCATGACCACCTTGCCGCCATAGGCGAGGTAGCGTGCGGCGTCTGTGTAGGCCGCCGCAACACCAACAGTTACGATCACCGCATCCGCACCGCGCCCGATGGCCGTCTTCGCGTCGCGCCATGGTTTGTCACCGGTAGCCAGCACACCGTCGGTCGCACCGAACTCCTTTGCGATCGCAAGCTTTTCTTCGCTCATATCGACAGCGACGATGCGGCGCGCACCTGCGATCCGGGCACCTTGAATGGCGTTCAAACCAACACCGCCCGCGCCAATCACCACAACATCCTGACCCGCTGTCAGCTTGGCTGCGTTGACCACTGCACCCACACCTGTGATTACGCCGCAGGCCAGTAGGGCTGCCGAATCCTTGGGAATATCTTCAGCGATTTTGACGACTTGGCGCTGATCGACAACGACCTTTTCCGCAAACGCGCCGCAGGCCATCGCCTGATGCAACTTGCCGCCATCTGTGGTCTTCAAAGGGCCGAGATCGCCGTCATAAGGTGTCTCGCACAAGGTCGGCGCACCGACCGCGCAACACACGCAATTGCCACAGGCGCGGATAAGGGTGACAACCACGCTATCGCCCTCAGCCAATCCGCGCACGCCACCGCCAATGTTGGTGATCTTACCCGCCGCCTCATGTCCATAGACCGCAGGCAAGGAGCCGCCCCAAGCGCCGCCTGCATAGGAAATGTCGGAATGGCAGATCGCGCAGGCTTCGAGCGTGACTTCAATCTCACCCATTTCAGGGGCGCGTAACTGCACGTCCTCAACGGACAAAGGGGTGCCAAATTCATGGCATACGGCGGCTTTTATTGTGGGCATTGTGTTCTCCTAAACTTGCACTCAGGTTTGACCAAGCACAGCCAACAGACAAGCCCGTATCCGACATTTAGTGGATTTTATGAGGTGGCAGGCGCACGTTTGCGCAGTTGAAAGACCAGCACTGCGATTATCATCAAGGTCCCTGCAATAATGAAGGGCG
>Ga0206129_10000898_pt1 | contig 42738 bp, 47 predicted proteins | sample Helgoland_Spring_8_FD_148616 | JGI IMG/M metagenome (GOLD analysis project Ga0206129, IMG submission 148616) | Pelagic subsurface seawater microbial communities from Kabeltonne, Helgoland, North Sea - Helgoland_Spring_Bloom_20160502_2 | ecosystem: Environmental > Aquatic > Marine > Epipelagic ...
CGTCCGAGCCGGCCGTGGCAGAGACCGCGGCTGGCGAGGCTCTGCCCCGAACACCGGGCAACAGCGGTGCCGACCGGAAACAGGCGCCGATGCCCAGGTCGGCGGCGCTGGATGCTGGCAGTGCCCATCCGTCCGGGCGTGAGACCGAAGCGGTCCCTCCGCCGCCGGTCCCGCCGGAAACCGCGACCCTGGCCCCGCGCGATCCGCTTGCCGCAGCCGCAGGTCCGAAGCTGGCCGCGTCCGAACCGGCGCCGTCGTTGGCGGCGTCGCCGGTGGCATCGTCGGTGGCATCGGGCGAAACCCTGTCGGAGTCGCGTCCGCCCGCCAGTGCCGCGGCGGCAGGTCCGAATCTGGCCCCGTCCGAACCGGCGCCGTCGTTGGCGGCGTCGCCGGTGGTGTCGTCGGTGGCATCGGGCGAAAGCCTGTCGGAGTCGCGTCCGCCCGCCAGTGCCGCGGCGGCAGGTCCGAACTTGGCCGCGTCCGAACCGGCGCCGTCGCCGGTGGTGTCGCCGGTGGCATCGGGCGAAAGCCTGTCGGAGTCGCGTCCGCCTGCCATTGCCGCGGCAGCAGGTCCGAATCCGGCCGTGTCCGAACCGGCGCCGTCGCCAGTGGCATCGGGCGAAACCCTATCGGAGTCGCGTCCGCCTGCCGCTCCAGTCGTTCGTCCCGGTTCACGGTCTGCCTCCAATCCAAACGGTGACGGAGAGGTGATCTCCGCCCCGGTTGTGGCAAGAGTGACCCAGGGTCAAGCCGACCCAATCGCCGCGGCGGAAACTTCCGAGACCCGTGCGCCGGCCGGGTCCGTGCCGCCGGCCGCACCCGGCGCCGCGGTCGTCGCCGGTCCCGATGGCACCCCACCGACGCCACCGGTATCAAGCCCTCCGTTGCAGAATCGGGAGCAGGGAGCGCCACCGCCCGACACTCCCCCGCCGCAAGCATCGCCCCCCCGGCGCGATCCAATCCGGGCCACGGTCGAGGGATCGGCGGGGCTGCGTTTCGACAGGGTATCCGCTCCGCCGGCCCGGCCGGACGCAGCAGAGGCCGCTCCACCACGCCCTCCGGAGCGGTTGCCTGCGGAATCGACCGCCGCGGCCCCGCAAGTGCCATTCCTGCGCGATCTGGCCGGCCCCACCGCGGCAGAATCAGCCCAAGCGGGGGAGGCGGCCGAGAGGATAGCCTCGCCGCCCGGCCCATCCCTGGCAGCGGCGTCTGGCTCGCAACCGGTCAACCCGGTGACAGGCCTGCGGGTGCCGACCGGGGCCGACCAATCGCTGGCCCCGGAGCCAGCGGCGGCGGCGGCCACCGCATCGGTCCGGTCAGCGGACCAAGCATCCGCCCCAGCAGCCGATCCGACCGGCGCTGCCGCGCCGGCGCCTTCGGCCGCGTCCTCGCCGGAACCGCCGCCAATCCGGACGGCCGGAGCCGAGCCAGACAGGTCCACAGTGGACCGGCCTGCATCTGAGGCCAACGGTCCAGTATCGGACCGGCCGGCGCCACCATCGCCAGCCGCAGCCGTCGGGCCTGCGCCCATCGCCGCCGAGCGAGCAGCGGAACCGGCTCAACAAAGTGCCCAGCCGCCCGCTGACAGCGACCGCGCGGACCGTGCTGGCCGTTTGACGCCCCCCCCGCCGACGCAGCCAATGGACCGGGTGTCGCCGCACCCGCCAGCCGTCGCACCGGGCGCCATGGCAAACGCCCCAGCGCCCCAGCCCGGAGCCGCGCCGGTCGTGGCGATCGCACCCGAGCCGGTCGCCACTGCGCCTATGCCGGCGGAAGCCTTTGCCCCTGCCGAACCAACCCGGCCCGCTACTGCCCAGCCGCTGGCCGAGGCTCGCACGCAGCCGTCCGCGGCGAGCGTCCCCGCCTCGGCCCTGCCCGCCTCGGCTCCCGCCCTTGCGTTGGCGGCCCGGTCGACCGGCCGGGAGCAGGTGACAGGCCAGCACGATGATCGCGGCCACACCGCGGCACCTCAACTGGCAACCGCGCCGGCGCTGTGGCAGGACGCGAGCGCGCCGCCCCCCCCGGTCGCCGCCATCGCTGCCGCTACCGCTACCGCACCACCGCTGCCACAGCCGCTCCGCCCGGCCCTGCCCCGCTCCGGGGCAGCTCCGGCCCTGATGGACACCGCCGCCGTTGCCGCAGCACCGGACCGGATGCCCCTGTCCGTGCCGGATGCGGCACCGCTCCGCCCATCCGTCCATCCGCCAGCCGACGCTCAGCAGCCGGCACCCATCCGCGAGGTGCCGGTGCATATCGCCAAGGCGGTCGGCGATGGGCGTCAGGAGCTGACCGTGGCCCTGCGCCCGGCGGAACTGGGGCACTTGACCATCCGCCTGCAATTCGCCGACGGACTGGTTCAGGTGGATGTGCGGGCGGACCGGCCGGAAACCTTGCATCTGCTGCAACGCGAGGCCGATGGCTTTGAGCGCTCACTCCGTCAGGCCGGGCTTGAGCTGCGCGATGGCGGCTTGCAGTTCTCGACCTCGGGCGATGGCAGCCGCCAGCGCTCCGCCAATGGCGGACCCGACTGGCACGCCGGGAGCCTGTTCGCGGAGAACGATGCCGAAACCCCCACCCCCGCCGGCCACCGGCCCGAGCCGGCGCGGCCAGGCCAAACCCTGAGCCTGGCCGACGACCGGCTCGACCTGCGTATTTGAGGGAGACCCCCATGGTAACCATTTCCCCCACGGCCGCCACATCGTCCGCCGCTGCCGACAGCGCTGCTGCCATCCGCACCCAGGCCGATACGCTGGTCAAGGAGAAGGCGGCCGAGGATTTCGACAAATTCCTGCTGCTGATGACCGAACAGTTGCGCCAGCAGGACCCGCTCAACCCGGCGGATGCAACCGAATTCGTCGCCCAGCTCGCCACCTTCTCGTCGGTGGAGCAATCGATCAAGTCGAACGAAAAGCTCGACCAGTTGATCGCGGCCACCTCGGGCCTCGCCGACAACAGCGTCACCACCCTGATTGGCAAGACAGTGGAAGCGGCAACCGGCCGGGTTGCGGCCGATGGCCAGCCGGTGGGGTTTGCCTATGAGCCGGTGGCCGATGCGACCCGCGTCGTGGCGCAGGTGCGTGATGCGACCGACCGCCTGCTGCGGGAAATCCCGCTGGAGACCGGCATCGGCCGCCTGCAAGGCGCTTGGGACGGGCGCGATGGCGATGGCAACTTGGTCGCGGCCGGCAGTCAGACCATCGAGGTGCTGCAATACAAGGGCAAGGAAGTGATCACCCACAGCCCGGCCATTACCGAAAGCCGTGTCACCGAAATTCGGATGGAGCCGTCGGGCGCCGTTCTGGGGCTGGCGAATGGCGGAGAGATGAGCGTCTCGGACATCCGCGCCGTCAGGGCTGGATCGTAAGCCGCTGCCACTGCGCTGCGCCCCGGGTTTTGCCCCCGGGGCCTCCCCGTGCCGAAGATCCAAGAAAGACCGGCCGGGCCGGCGATCCAGGCTGCGCGCGACCCCGCCTCGAAGACGGACGGGGCTCTCGGCCTTTCGTCAGGCCCCTAACGCAGATCCCGTTCCGATTAAACGGGTCGGTCTGCTCTCATTCCATGATCAAAAAGTGTCTTCCCCGGACCAAATGCTCCGATTTGATCCGGCAATGCTTGTCTGATGAACTTCTTGTCAACCTCTTGAGGCGCCACACCTAGGGGTTCGATTCCGACAGTTGCGACCCATCGGTTGTTTGAACCGAACCACCGGATTATTGAAACAGTGGGCCGATTCACGAAACACTTGCGGTAACAAGCGTTTCGATCGGACCGCTAGCGGTCCTGTTTCAGGAAGTCGCTGATCAGCACGGCATTGACCTTGTGACCCATAATGGCCTTCGCGGCGCTCAGAAGCCGCCCGCGCAATTCCATCTGTACGGTCGGGGCAAACATGTCGCCGTCGAACGCGCCCTCGGCTGCCATTTCGAACAGGACTTTCAGAAAGGCGTCGCGCAGCCGCGGCTCGCGCTGGAAGGCTTCTTCGGTGCTGCCTTCGGCAACCTCCAATTGCAGATTGGCGACCAGCAGGGCGGCCACCCGGCCATCGTCCTGGATCGGCACCACGAACTGGGAGTTGAACTTCACGTATTCGAAGTGCGAGGGCTTGACGGGCATGGCCGGTTTTGTGTCGTGCATCGCCTTTTCGTGCTTGCCGCCGCCGCCGCCCAGCATGGCGCCAGCCACCGCACCGCCGCCCAGAGCGACGATGCCGGCAACAGCAATGATCAACGGTTTCATCGGGCGGGCTCCTGATTGGGCGAAGGGCTAGAATGGCAGGACGCGGTCCAGCACCTGCTGGCCTATGCGCGGCTGTTGCAGGTCGGTGATTTGGCCGCGGCCGCCATAGATGACGCGGGCCTCCGCGATTTTCTCGTAGGAGATCGTGTTCTTGCGCGAGATGTCCTCCGGACGGATCACGCCAGAGACCTGCAGGTCGCGCAGTTCGAAATTCACCCGCACTTCCTGGCTGGCATAAATCACCATATTGCCGTTCGGCAGCACGTCGGTGACGGTGGCCGCCACTTTCAGCTCGATGCTTTCCTCGCGGCTGACCGAGCCGGCGCCGGTGCTGCCGGAATCGCTGTTGGCCGCCACCAGGGTGGATAGGTCGGGCGTGCCGGGCAGGATGCGGGTCAAGTGCTGTTCCAGGCCGAACAGGTTCGGCACGCCCAGATTTTCGTTGGCGCTGCGGTTGCGGGTGGTGCTGTTGTCGATTTCCGCCTTGTCGTCGATCTCCACCAGCACGGTCAGGATATCGCCGACATTGCGGGCGCGCCGGTCGCCGAAGAGCGAACGCGGGCCGGATTGCCAGAGCGAGGCGGTCGTTGCCGGCCGGTCCACCGGCTTCGGCGGCGCCGCAATATCCGCCGGCGGCTGCAACCGGGTGCGGGAGGCGCCGGCGGGCGAAACGGTGGGCTCCTTGCCCAGATGGTCCAGACCGGAACAGGCGCCGAGACCTAGGCCGAGCCCTAGCACCAGCAGGCGGGAGAGCGGGTTACGAGCCGACATCGACGGCCTCCGGGCCGGTGATCCGGCCATAGATCGTGCGGCGGGAATCGAGGTTCATCACCCGGATCACCTCGCCAAGTCCGCCTTCGTCCAGCGCCCGGCCCAGGGTGGTGAGCACCAGCGGCCCGTTGCGGAAGCGCAGGGTGACGCGGGCGTTGCGCTCCACCAGGGTGACGGGCCCTACCTCGTGCGTGCGGATGGGGCGGTTGGCATAGAGGCTGCGCTGCGCCTCCTGGCCCACCGCAGCGGCCACCGCCCGCAGCATGTCGGCCGCCGGGGCCTGGCGGGCCGGCTGGAGGCGTACATCGCGGGCACGGATGACGGTTCCGGCGGGTATGGTGCGGGCCGGCACGACCACCTGGGGCGGCCCGGCCGGCGCGGCCGCATCGGCCAGGGCCGGAAAGGCGCCGGCGGAGAGGCTCAACGCCAGCAGGCCGGCAGCAAGCGGGCGAACCGAAACGCCCATGCCTAGCGCACCTGATTGGCGGCGGCGAGCATCTGGTCGGCAGCGGTAATCACCTTGGAGTTCATCTCATAGGCGCGCTGCGCCTCGATCAACTGGGTGATTTCTGACACGATATCGACCGAGGATTGCTCCAGATAGCCCTGGCGCATGGTGCCGCGGCCTTCCGTGCCAGCATCGCCGATCTGGGCGTCGCCGCTGGCCTGGGTGGCGGTGAACAGGTTGCTGCCGCGCGCCTCCAGACCCTTTTCGTTGATGAAACTGGCGAGCGTGATCTTGCCCAGTTCCTGCGGTGCCTGGCCTTCGAAATGGGCGAACACCTGACCATCGGCATTGACGCTGATGCTGCGCGCATCCTCGGGCACGGTGATCTGCGGCACCAGCGGATAACCTTCCGAGGTGACGATCTGGCCGTCTGCCGAAAGCTTGAAACTGCCATCGCGGGAATAGGCGCTGTCGCCGGACGGCAATTGCACCTCGAACCAGCCGCGGCCTTCCAGCGCCAGGTCCAGCTCGCCATTGGTCTGGCGCAGCGTGCCCTGGGCCGACTGCATGGAAACTGCCGCCGTGCGCACGCCCAGGCCCAGTTGGATGCCTGCTGGCACCACCGTGCCTGTATCCGACGACACGTCGCCCGCATGCTGCGCCTGCTGGTAGAGCAGGTCGGCGAATTCCGCGCGGCGGAGATTGTAGGCAGTGGTGCCGACATTGGAGATGTTGTTGGCAATGACTTCGACCCGGGTCTGCTGAGCCAGCATACCGGTTGCGGCGATTTCCAGTGCGCGCATGATCTCGTTACCCTCCGTTGGATTGCCGATTGCGAGAAAAAAGGGTGGGGCCCTAGTTCGTGTTGCCCACCACGTCCGTGACTTGGTTGATGCGGTCGTCCTCTGCCTGCAACAGGGCATGGCCGCGTTCGTAGGCGCGCTGAATTTCGATCATGCGCACCAGTTCGATGACGGGATTGACGTTGCTTTGCTCGATAAAGCCCTGGGCAAAGCGCGGCTGTTCTGCCGGCAGCGGCGCTTCCGCCGCCCGGAACAGGCCGCTGCCGACCCGCTCCAGCCCGTCTGTCGCAACGGCATAAAGGCCGATCCGGCCGAGCAGCAGACCGTCGGCGGAAACGGTGCCGTCCTTGGCAATGGCGATCTGCGCCGCATCCGGCGGCACCTGGATCGGCGCGCCGCCGGCATCCAGCACCGGCTCGCCCGTGGCCAGCAGCACCAATTCGCCGTCTGGGCTGAGGGCAAAGCGGCCGTCGCGGGTGTAGAGCGTCTCGCCGCCGCGGTCGACGGCCAGCATGCCGTCGCCCAGCACTGCCACGGTAAGCGGGTCGCCGGTCTCCGCCATCACGCCGGCGCCCAGATCGGTGTAGGTGGCAGCGTCGGAACTCATCGACAGGCTGCCGCCTTCTTCGGCCAGCGGCTCGACCACTTCGGCAAACACCGTGCCCTCGCGCTTGAAGCCGGCGGTGCTGGTGTTGGCGATGTTGTTGGCGACCACGTCCATCTGCCGTTGTAGCGACGTCAGGCGGGCCAGGGTGACGTAAAGCGGATTGTCCATGGGGTGACCTCGCTCACGATCCGGGTTGCGGGGCAGGGAACAGGCTGCGCACCTGGCGGCTGCGCTCCAGTGCGGCGGTGATGGCATCCGGCAGCGGCAGGCCGTCGGCCAGCGGTTTTGCGGTCAGGGCAGCAGCGGCATCGCCCAGCCCACCCGCGTTGGCAATGGCAACCGCCTTGGCGGCCAGCGCCGGCGGCAGGGTGTTGTCCGGACCGGCCATGAAAGATGCCGCGAGCGCCCGCACTGCCTGTGCTGCATCCGCCGGCGAGGCGCGATCCGGCGAAACAGCGGCCAGGGCATCGCCATAGGCCGCGACGGCCTTCGACCAGTCGCCGCCAGCCCACTGCAGCGCGGCAGCCTCGTCCGGCGCGGCGAGCGGTGCCGCCTCCGCATAGCGGCCGAGCTGGGTCAGGGCGCGGGCGCGGAGGGCATCGGCGGCGGCCCCTGCCGGCGCATTGCCGGCGCTCAGCAATGTCAGCACCTCCTGGGGCTTGCCGCGGCGCAGCGCGGCCTCCGCCAGCAGCAAAACCGTGTCCGGCTGCCCCTGGCCGTTTTCCGCCAGCGGCGCCAGCACGCTGGCGGCGGCGGCGGGCAGACCCGCGGCCAGCAGGCGCTCGGCCAGGCGATGGCGCACGCCGGTGCTGGCCGCGTCGTCGCGCAGATAGCGACTGTGGTCCCGGAAAAGCCGCAACGCATCGGCATCGCCGAGCGTCTCCGGATCGGCGAACGCGTCCTGCAGGAGTTGGCGCGCCTTGGCGGCAAGCGGCGCTCGGTTGGTCGTCTCCGGCAGCCGGTGGGCAGCCTCGTCGAGCGCAGCCAGCGCCAGGGCCGGCTCGCCCGCCGCGGCGTGCAGGTCGGCGGCCAGCAGCGCCACCGGCAGCAGGTGCGGGTCGCCGCGATAGTCGAACAGGGCCCCTTGCATCGCGGCTTCTGCCCAGGCCGGCGGTGCCGCGCCACGGCCCAGAGCGTCGGCGATCAGGGCGAGCCGGGCCTGCTGGCGGGCGATTCCGCCGGCCTGCAGGGCTTTGGCAAAATACCAATGCGCCCGCTCGCCTTGGCCCTGGGCCAGCGCCACGCGCCCGCGCAACACCGCCGCCTGCGCATCCACATCCTGGCCCGGCGCGGGCTCTGCCAATTCCAGCAATTGCGTTGCCAGCGCCGCATCGCCGCTGGCAAGGGCGGCTGCGGCGAGGTCCAGGGCCAGAACCGTCTTCGGATGCTTCGGAAAACCCGCCAGCGGCCCGACAGCCTCCCTGGCTACCGCCGCGGCCCCTGGCTCGTGGTGGGCATGCAGCCAAGCGGCACGCCAGACGGCTGCGTCGGCATGGCAGGCCACGCGGGCGGCAAAGTCATCGGCCAGGTCTTCGCCCCGGCCGAGCAGGATCAGCGCCGCCTCGCGCAGCCGCTCGGGCTGCGGCTCCAGCGTGGTGACCGCGGCGAGGGCCTCGTTGGTGAAGCCCTGGGCCAGATAAAACAGCGCCATTTCCTCCAGCGCGCCCGGCCCGGCCTGGCTCAAGAGGTTGGCCCGTTGCCGCCCCAACGCCGTCAGATAGTCGCTGCCGAGAGTGCGTACGCTCTGCCACGCTACCATCGGCTCGCCATCGCCCGGTGGGCAATCCGCTACCGTGTCAGGCGTCGGCATGCCCCCGCCCGTGTCGCTGACGGGGACGCCAGCCATCGCGCCGCCAGGCTGGGCGGATGAACCGGGAGCCGGAGTCGGTTTGGTCTCGGCCCTGCCAGGCGCCGCATGCGCGGTCTCCGCCTCTGTCGCGGGGGCGCTCGCCGGCGGCTTGACAGCGCCGTCGGCGAGCCTGTCGCCAACGGGCGGGTCGCCAACGGGCGGGTCACCGGCGGGCGGATCACCGGCGGGCCGGTCATCGCCGATGAAGCCCTGTTGGGCCGCCCAGCGCAACGAGTTGCGCAACCGATCGATTTCGTGAGCGCTCAGCACGCCGCCGGCGGGCGGGTCGGGCCGTCCTGCCGTCTTTGCCGGCTCTCCGTCTTTGCCGGCATCCGGCTGCCGGTGTGGCCGGGGCCGAGGCACAGGATGGATGCTTGCCAATGCCGACGGCTTGGCGGGGCCCGCAGCGACGTCACTTGCGCCCGCGGACGTCGCGGATGTTGCGGGCGTCTCGGCCGCCGTGGCTGCGGGCTCTGGCGTACGTTCGCGTACCTCCACCAGCACCCGCATCGTCTCGTCCATCGCGACCGAGGTTTCGCAGTCGCAGGTAAACCGCAAGGTGAAGGCCGGGGCATCCGGTCGACCGGCCGGGCCGGCGAACACCACCCGGCTGGCTTCGCGCCGGGGATAAACGGCGTCATAGGCAAAGCGCAGATCGGCGCCCGGAAAGATCACCGTGACCGACCGGTCCGACTGCTCGACCCGGAAACCGCCGGCCGGCGTGAAGTTGAAGGCCACGCGCGAGGCGCGGCCAATATCGCCGGCGCTGACGCGCACCAGGGCCGGACCGCCATCGCCATCGGCCGCATACACCGGATGGGCGAAAACCAGGGCCGCAGCGAGGCTGGCAACAGGCAGAAGAGCGGACCGCATCGATTCAGGCCGCCGCCGCTGCCGGCGCTGTGCCGCTCTTGACCGCATCCAGCGCCTCCTCGACTTCGAAGAAGCTGGGCTGCATGTGGCCCGGCACGTTCTTGCGGCCCACCTCGATGCAGATATTGGGCTGGTGCCGGTTCAGATAGGCGACCAGCACGTCGCGGATCAGGGAATAGAACCGGGCCTCTTCGTCATGGATCGCCTTGATGCGCGCGGCGAGCGGGCCGACCACGCCGTAGGACAGGAACACACCCAGAAACGTGCCGACCAGCGCGCCGCCGATCATCTTGCCCAGGATTTCCGGCGGCTGGTCGATGGAGCCCATGGTCTTGATCACGCCCATGACCGCCGCCACGATACCCAGCGCCGGCAGGCCGTCCGCCATGGTCTGGAGCGCGCCTGCGGTGGCCAGCGCTTCCTCGTGATGCTTTTCCAGCTCCCGTTCCATGATGTCATCGACCTGGTGTGGGTTGTCGAAACTCATGCCGGCGGCGCGCAGGTAGTCGCAGATCAGATCAACCGCGTGATGGTCGTGCTGGATTTTCGGGTATTTGCCGAAAATGTCGGACTCGTGCGGGCTCTCCACATGGGCCTCGATCGCCATTGGGTTGGCCCGGCCCAGCCGCACCAGTTCGAACAGCAGGCACAGCAGCGCCGTGTAGTCCTCTTTCTTCCACTTCGGCCCTTTCAGCGCCTTGCCCAGGTCGCCGCCGGTCTTTTTCAGAATGGTGCTGCCATTGGCGATCATATACGCGCCGATGGCAGCGCCGCCGATGATCAGGAATTCGAAGGGCAGGGCTTTCATGATGATGTCCAGGTGCCCGCCGGCGGCAACATAGCCGCCGAACACGCATCCCAGCACCACCACCACGCCGATGATCGGCAGCATCTTCGTCCTCGTCTCTGTCGGTCAGGGCCTTGGGGGCGGGCGGATTCTGCCGCCCGTCGCATTGTCGGACCGAAGCCTTAACATCGGCCTGAGACGCCTCATTGCTGGCGCACCGCACCGGACCGCCCGGCCAGCAACAGGCTGATCGCATAGGCTTTCTGCGGGTCCATGTTCGCCATGATCAGGGCCGAACTGGTCTTGCGCATGCGGCGCACAAAGCCGGCCGCCACCGCTGGCGGCATCTGGTCGAAGATCGGGGCGGCTTGTTTCGGCTTCATCTGCTCGTAGATCGCCACCAATTGCATGGCCTCTTCCTCCGCCGCCGCTTCTGCCTGACCGAATGCGGCCTGAAGCGCTTCCTGCTGGCGGGCGAGTTCGGCGAGTTGGGCGGCAATGCGGGTCTCGACCACCTGCAATTCGCGCCGCCGCTCGTCGAGCGCCAGGCCCATCCGGTCCAACTCCCGTTCGCGCTCGCGCGCTGCGGCCAGGAAGGCGCCGTCGAGGCATTCCGGTTCCCCATCCATTGCCTTGCCGGGCATCGCCTTGCCGGGCATGCCGCCGGCGGCATTCTCTGCCTTCGGTGCCATCGCGGCGTCCGGGCCGCCATCCTTGGTGGGCATGGCGGCATGGATTTCGCCCCCGTCCGCCGGCGGATGGTCTTCGGCGGCTGGCACCGCCGCCTGGGCCGGGCTTGCGATCAGGCTGACAACGTCGTGGCGCAGGTCGTTCGCCCGCAACACCGCCGCTGCCAAAAAGGCCGAGGCGATTACGCAAAGCGCCGACGAGCTCCGCTGCCGCGCTGTCCGCGAGGCCTGGGCCAATTCGGCGGCAACTGCGTTGCCGGATGCCGATTTCAAAGATCGGTCGCCCGCCATGGATCACGTCTCCTGGCGCGGGGTCGCGCTGCGGCGGCCGGTGCGGCGCCGCGGCAACGGCGCGACATCCGGAAGCGGATCGTCCTCCGCATCCACCGGCAGGCCCGTTGGCGTCTCGCGCAGGGACGGTGTCAGCAACAGCGCCTCTTCGTCCCGTGGACGTTCCCGGCGGCGGGCCTGCGGCGGTGCCGGCGCGGGCTGGTCGCCATCGCCGCCGGGCAGCCCGTCGGCCAGTTCTTCCTGCCACGGCGCGGTATCGGGGAAGCGACTCTGGCGCAGGCGGCGCTTGTTCGCCGCTTCCACCAGCCCCTCCAGCGACGTGACCAACTGCCGTGCCTGGGCGATGCCCTTGTCGAGGTCTTCGAGCTGGTGCTCGCCCTCGTCCAGCAACTCGCCCGCCCGGCCAGACAGGGTCCGGGCTTCCGCCAACTGGCGTTCCAGGGTGTCGGACTCGTTGCGTGCGGCAAGGCGTGTCTGTTCGAGGCTGGCGTTCAGCTTTTCAACCGCCTGTGTCATGTCGGCGATGCCCTTGCCCAACCCCTGGTCGGCACTGGCCAGCCGGCGCACCCGCCGTGACAGCAGAATGCAATAGATACAAGCCACCAGGCTGACGAATAATAAAATTCCGTCTCCCAAAATACTAAACCCGCTCATAGCTCGTTCTCACTAAGTATTGGTTGGGATTAGGCACGATAGCGCAGTAGGCCGGCGCGCGCCGTTTCCGGCTTTCAGCGCAGCAGGAATTCGCCGATCAGCACCGCATGGACTGCGTCGTCTCCGGTAACCAGACGAACCCGCCGCAGAATCTCTCCCCGCAGCCGCTCCAGGGCCAGGATTGAAGACACATCGCGTTCATCCACAGATCGCAGGAATATGTTTAAAGTATCCATAATACGAGGTTCGGTTTTTCGAAGAATGTCCTCGTGATCCGGGTCGATTTCCAGAAAAAGTGTCGTGCGCAAATACCGGGATGACGCATTTTTTCCCAGCGGTATCATCAAATTCGGCAAGGTATAGTAGGTCGCTACGGCCGAGTAATCCGGTTCGGTTTTTTTGTGGTCCATGGCCATTTCTTTGGCCGGCTCCTGGCCCAATGGCAATGGGATCAGGCCCATCATGCCCGCGCCAAAGCCGCCGCCACCGGCCAAAAGCACCACGGCGGCCAGCACGATCGGGCCCATTTTCCCCCGTTTCGGGGGCGGAGCGTCGGCTGTGACTTCTGTCATAACAATCACCCACTTTTTCTTGTGATGGCGGGATCATGCCTGAAGCCTCTAAACGGGTTATTAATCTAACCTGATCATGGTCTTGCCATCGACTGTATGAGATCGAAGCAGGCGGCCGGACCCCGGTCGCCCGCGGTAGCCAGAAGGCGGATAGAGCAGGCATGGATCGGCTCGTCGAAAATTTGCAGAAACTTGGGGCGGGCAGGCTGCTGGCGCTGGGTTTTGGTATTGCGGCCACCGTCGCGGTGATTGGGTTCCTGGCCCTGTCCACCACGCGGCCGGACTTTGTGCCGCTCTATTCCGGCCTCGATGCCAAATCGGCGGGGGAGGTTGCGGCACGCCTCGACGCGCTCGGCATCGCCTACGAGGTTTCGGGCAACACGCTGACGGTGCCCTCGGCCATGCGTGACCGGGCCCGAATGACCCTCGCAGCGGAAGGCCTGCCCCGGCAGGGCCAGGCCGGCTACGAATTGCTGGATGGGCTGGATGGGTTCGGCGTCACCGCCGACATGTTCGATGCCACCTATTGGCGCGCCAAGGAAGGCGAACTGGCTCGCACCATTTCCGCACTCGACAATGTGCAAGGCGCGCGGGTGCACATCGCCAGGCCAACCCGCACCGCCTTCTCGCGCGAGCGGGTGGCGCCCTCGGCCTCTGTCGTCATCACCACCGCCAGCGGTGCTGCCCTGTCGCGGCGGCAGGCGTTTGCCGTGCGCCATATCGTGGCCCTGGCCGTGAAATCGCTGGACCCCGGCCGCGTCACGGTGATCGATAGCTTCAACGGCCTGGTGCTTGGCCCGGACAGCGGCGAAGACGGGCTCAGCGCCGATGACGCCCGTGTCGCCCGTGAGGCCCGTATCCGTGGCGAGTTGGAAGCCCTGCTCACCGCGCATGTCGGCGCCGGCCGGGTGCGGGTCAGCGTCGCAGTCGAAACCGACAATGAAACCGAGTCCGTGACCGAGCGCGTGTTCGACCCCGAAGGCCGGGTCGCGGTGCAGAGCGACGTAACCGAAACCACAGAGAGCCGGGTTGAGCCTGCCAATGGCGGCGCCGTCGGCGTGGCTGGCAACCTGCCGGAGGCAGAGGGCGGCGCTGCCGGCAGCGGCTCCAGCGAGAAGAGCGAGCTTACCGAACGCACCAATTACGAAGTTTCGGAGGTGCGGCGCGAGCGGCGCAAGCTGGCCGGTGCGATTAAGCGCATTTCGGTCGCCGTCCTGGTGGATGGCACACTGGTTCCCAATGCCGACGGAGTCGCCGAATGGCAGCCGCGCAGCGACGAGGAACTGGCGACCATCGCCAAGCTGGTGCGCTCCGCCATTGCCTTCGATGCCGAACGCGGCGACACCGTGACCATCGAAAACCTGCCCTTCGCCATTTCCGAGCGGGGCGAGGCAACCGCGCCTGACAGCGGCCTTGCCGGCGCATTCGCCGGTAATCTGGTCGACCTGGCGGAAATCCTCGGCCTTGTGCTGGTGGTGGCATTGCTGATGTGGTTCGTGGTGCGCCCGCTCACCAATGGCCGCGCCTGGGGCCCGGTTCCGGCTTCGGAGCCGGAGCCGGCAGGCGGCGCCACCGGCCTGCTGGAGCAGGCGGACGCCAGCGCCGCGGCCGCTGTCTCGCAACCTGCCGAACAGGCAGAGCCGGTCGGCTCCGCAGTGCCGCAATTGCAGCCGCCGGTGATGATCGCCAACCCGCAGGTGGCCCGCCTGCACGCCATCGTCGACGACAAGCCGGACGAGGCCTTCGCGCTCATCCGCAAATGGCTGCACGAAACGGATGAGGAAGCGGCATGACTGGCCCGGCAGTCCGCCTGCGCGACTTCGGCCTGGAATCCCAGGCCCGCCTGACCCAGGCCGCCACCTATGGCGAGGCAGAGATGGAGGCGATGCGCCGGCGCGCCTTCGCCGAGGGCGAGGCAGCGGGTCGTGCCGCCGCCGCGGCGGCGGCCGAAACCGTCCAAGCCGATCATCTGGCCGCGCTCGAAGATGTGCTTCGCAACGCCGCTGCCATGCGAGCGGAAGCCGAAACTCTGGTGGCCACGGCGCTCGACCAACTGGAAAACCTGGCCCGCGCCGCCATCCTGACTGTGGCGCCCGGCCTGGCCCAGGCCGGCGCCGCGGCAGCCTGCGGCGAGGCGCTGCAGGCTGCCGCGGCAGCGGTGCGCCTGCCCGGCCTGCGGGTCCGGGTGGCGCCCGACACGCTGGGTGCCCTGCAAACCCGCGTGCCGCCCCTGCCGGAGGGCTTGTGTCTGGAAGCCGACAGCACGTTGCCACCGGGCGCCGCCCGCCTGGATTGGCCGCGCGGCGGGGCGGACTTCGCGCCCGACGCGGCTCTCAGCGCCCTCCACCAGTCCCTGAGTGCGGCCCTGGGCGAACCGCCGCCGCTTGCCACGCCCGCCGCCAACGGCAACCCGGACCCCCTCTACCGGAGCGAGACCGATGATTGATGACCCAACCCAAACGCCCGCCGCACCTGAGGCCGACAACAGCGTCGTCGATGCCGAATTCGAGGAGGGCGCCATCGCGCCCGGGGTGGCCAGCGCTCTCGCCGAAGCCGCGCAGGACCCGGGTTCGCGCCGCGCCATCTTCTCGGTCCCGGTGGAGGTGGTGGTCAGCGTTGGCAAGGCCCGACCGCCGATCGGCGAACTGATCAACATGCGTCGCGACGCCATCATCGTCCTCGACCGGCGCATCGACGATCCGGTCGACATCCGCATCGGCGACCGGGTGATCGCCCGCGGTGAATTGCAGGAACTGGAAGACGGCTCCGGCCGTTTGGGTGTGCGCATGACGGAGATTGTCGATGGCGGCGCCAACGGATAAAGCCCGGCCCGGCCGCACCGTCCGGCTCGTCCTGGCGGCCGGTCTGCTGGTCGTGCTGCCCGGCGTTGCCGCCGCGCAGTCCCTCTCGTTCGACCTGGGGCCATCGGGCCAGTTGACGCCGCGGCTGATCCAGCTCTTTGCCATTGTCACGGTGCTGAGCCTGGCGCCGGGCATTCTGATGATGGCCACCTGTTTTCCTTTTATGGTGACCGTGCTGTCGATCCTGCGCCAGGCCATTGGCGTCCAACAGGCGCCGCCGAACATGATGATCGTCAGTCTGGCCCTGTTCCTGACTTTCTTCGTCATGGCGCCGGTGTTCGACCGTTCCTGGCAAGATGGCATCGTACCGTACATGGATGGCGACATTACCGAGAACCAGGCGCTGGACCGCTCTGTCTCCCCCTTTCGCGAGTTCATGGAGGCGCGGGTCAAGGACAATCACGGCAGCCTCATGCTGGAACTGGCGCAAAAACGTGTCGGCGAGGACGGGCGCATGCCCCTCTCGGCCCTGCTGCCGGCCTTCATGATCACCGAGATCGAGCGGGCCTTTCAGTTTGGCTTCATCGTCTTCCTGCCCTTTCTGGTCATCGATATCGTCGTTGCCTCGATCCTGATGGCCATGGGCATGATCATGGTACCGCCAGTGATGGTGGCTCTGCCCTTCAAACTGGCCTTTTTCACCGTCAGCAATGGCTGGGAGCTGATCGCCGGCGCCATGGTCGGGAGCTATGGCGGATGAGCCAACCGCGACGCACCGTCCGGCGCAGCCCGCTGGAACAGACCGTGGATGCGGTTGTCCGCCAGGCGGAGGGGGATGGCCTGCCCCTCAAGACCGCCGGGGTCGGCGCCATGACGGAGTTGCTGCGACGGCACGGCTTTGCCGACCCACATCTGCAGGCCGCCGCCCCGGCGGTGGCGCGCCTGCTGGCCGAATTGCTGACCGTCCCGTCCGATAGCCGCAGTCAGGAGCGAACGCCGTCATGAACCTGCTGGCGACCGATCAGCCCCAACCATCCATGTCAGCGCTGTCCCGCCGTGCGACGCTGGCGTCGGACGAAAAAGCCGCTGTCATCGTCTACAGCCTCGGCGCGGAACGAGCGGAACGGCTGTTGAGCCGCATGGACGAGAGCGACTACCGCCGCTTCGCCCGTGCCATGAACCGCCTGGGCCTTGTCGATGCGGAAACGGTGGATGCGGTGATGGATGAATTCGCTGCCAGCATCGGCGATGCTGCCATGGTGCGCGGCGGCATGACCGAGACCCGCAAATTCCTCGCCCGCTTCCTAGATGAGGCCTTTGTCGATCAGATCATGGAGGATATCGGCGGGCCGATGGGCCGCGATATCTGGGAAAAGCTATCCAACACGCCGGAACAGACCCTGTTCGCCTATCTGCGAAACGAACAACCGCAGTCCGTGGCCGTCATCCTGAGCCGCATCCGGCCGGAGCGCGCGGCGCGGGTGCTGCAATTGTTCCCGGAGGAACGGGCCAATGAAATCGTCCTGCGCATCAGCCGCATCGGCAGCATCGACCGGCGCGTCATGGAGGAGGTGAAGGCCACCTTACAGGAAGACTTTCTCTCAACCCTGCAAAAACAGCAGGTCAGCCGCAGGCCGCAGGATCTGATCGGCGGCATGCTGAACCAGATGCCGCCGGACCGTGCCGGCAGTATTGTCAAAGTGTTGCAGGATCACGATCCCGAACTGGCGGAAAAAGTGCAGAAGGTGATGTTCACCTTTGCCGATTTCACCGACCGTGTCAGCGCCACCGGCCTGCAGGCGGTGATCAAGAACTGCGAGCGCGACACGCTGATCTTGGCGCTGACGCTGGCCCAGCACAACGCGCCGGAAGTGGTCGAATATTTCTTCAGCAATATGTCCAAACGCGTTGCCGAACAGCTGCGCGAGGAAATGCAGGCCGCCGGCCCGGTTCGCATGAAGGATGCGCAGGAAGCCCAGCAGGCGGTGGTACAACTGGCCCAGACTCTGGCCAAGTCCGGTGAAATAGAACTTTCCGACGGCGAGGAAGATGAGGGGGAAATTCTTGAGTAAGGCGATTGAAGAATTGGCCAATTTCCTAAAATCGTCAAAAGATGGAATGAGAAAATCCGGCGATATTTTGCAAAATGCAAAATTGCTGCTGATAAAGAAATTCGAAGGATTTCCGGGAAAATGGCCGAATCGCAGCTTTTCTGAGGTTCTGCGCTCACTCTCGGCCTTGCATCGGTTGCGCCCAATGGAAACCGCCGATGCATCGGCCGAGGCGGACACAGAAGGAGAAACCGACTGGACCGCGCGATTGCCGCGTCGGGTGGGATGGGAGCGGTCGGATTGGCATCCGGAGGTGCCAGGCCCGTTCCGGTCCCTAGCTTGTCACTATCGCATTCCTGTTTCCGTGCATCATGACGGACCTATGGAGAGCCCCGATGGCCAATACGCCCGCTTTGCCGTCGACTGGACAAGTGCCGACGGGATTTCAGGCGAAATGGTTGGCAGGCTGGATGACGACAGCCTGCATTTGTTGATCCGAACGGACAAATGGCTGGGCTCGTTGGAACGGCATCGCATGATGCGAATTGCCGAGAGTTTGAGACTCAGTGGTGAACGTCGGGTGGTTTTGCGGTTCGACCTTCCAACACGATCCACGGCCGCCGTCGGTGATCGCAGCACGGTGGACCGCCGCGCATGAGACCGCGCCAAAAACCGTCTCCATTCCCCTTTGCCGAGGTCCGCCTCACACCCGCTTGCGGTCGAAGGCCGGTTTCTGGCCGGTGCCGTAGCGCTTCAGCGCGCCGTCCGTGCCGACGGCGTTAGGCCGCTGGAAAATCCAGTTTTGCCAGGCGCTGAGGCGGGCAAAGATCTTGGTTTCCATCGTCTCCGGCCCGGCGAAGCGCAGGTTGGCCTCCAGCCCGACCATCGCATCGGGCGAGAAGCTGGTACGTTCTTCCAGGAAGACGCGAATTTCATCCTCCCAGTCGATATCGTCGTAAGCGAAGGTGACGAGGCCCAACCTTTCCGCCCGCTCGGCACAGAGGCTCCCGCCCTCCGCATCGCGCGCCGCTTCCAGCCCGTCCGCATCGCCCAGAAAGCGGGTTTCCAGGCGCGAAAGGCCGTTGGCCATCGGCATCGCCCCGAAATTGGTGGCCGATAGCGTCAGTGTCGCCTGGGGGCGGTTATCGCCTTCCAGCGAACCGATCAGCATATAGCTGCGGTCGGCGGCCAGGGCCAGTTCCGCCAGCAGTCCGGCGAAGCAGGATCCGGGCCCGACCAGCGCCACCAGCGAGCGCGAGGTCACGTCCAGGCGCTTGAACACCCGCTTCCAGTAGTGTCGGATTTCGCGGGCGAGCCAGTCGCCGCCGTTGGCAGCGGCGGCGAGCATGGCGTCGTGGGCCAGCACCTGGGCCGGATCGCCCTGCGTCTCCAGGAGCCAGACGCCGATTTCCGGCTCGTTCAGTCGCAGTTCCAGGATGGCGTCGTCCAGCGCCCGGGCGGCGGCGAGGCCCCAGGCGCCGGAACCATGGGCGTGCAGGGCGGCGGCATCGTCGGGCGGCGGCCCGGCTGGGCCGGCGACGATCAGGCGGGCGGTTCCAGCCTCGCGGTCGATGTTCACCACAAGGTGCGGATAGGCGATGGCGTCGTCGGTGACGGTCTTGGCAAGTGCCGGCAGTACGATGCCTTCTGCGGCGGGGCGGTCCGAGCTTGCGGCCAGCTTGCGCACATGCGCGGCCACTTCCGCATCGAAGCGGGAGCGGGGGGCGACCGCATCCACCAGCCGCCACTCGACGGCGCGCTTGCCCTTCACCCCTTCCTCGATGGTGGCGAATACGTCGGCACGGTCGCGGCGGACATGGCGTTTGTCGACGACACGGGTCAGGCCACCGGTGCCGGGCAGCACGCCCAGCAACGGCACTTCCGGCAGGGCTACCGAAGACGAGCCGTCATCCACCAGCAGGATTCTGTCGCAGGCAAGCGCCAACTCGTAGCCGCCGCCGGCACAGGCGCCATCGACGGCGGCCAGGAATTTGAGGCCGGAGACAGCGCTCGCCTCTTCCATGGTGTTGCGGGTCTCGTTGGTGAATTTGCAGAAATTGACCTTGTGGACATGGCTGGCACCCGCCAGCATGCGGATATTGGCCCCGGCGGAGAATACCCGCGGCTTGGCGGAGCGCAGCACGCAAACCTTCACCGTCGGATGCTCGAAGCGCAAGCGCTGCACCGCGTCTGACAGTTCGATATCGACGCCGAGATCGTAGGAATTGAGCTTCAGCTCATAGCCAGGCATCAGGCCGCCATCCTCGGCGAAATCCAGCCAGAGCGTGGCGGTTTCGCCGTCGACCTGCAGGCGCCAGTGCTTGTAGCGGGCCGGCTCTGTCTGGCAATTGATGCGCATGGGCAGGAGGTCCCGGTCGGCTGTGGCGTCAGGACCCTCGGTATAGCGAATTTTTTGCGCGCGAACAGCTTGGGAAGCGTATAGGCTTTTGCGTTCAAGGGCGGCTGGTTCCGGCAGGCCCGTTTGACCTAAATCAGGGCGATCCCCAAATTTCATAATAGACTGTTGCTACTGGAATTCGGGACCCTGAACGGCGAAGGAGGCTGTTCCCATGAGCATCCGCACGGTTTTGACAATGTTGGAAGGCGCCGACAGCGACGTGGTCGATCTGACCGCAGTGGGCGAATTGGTGAAAGCGTTTCCGGCGCATGTGGACCTTCTGCATGTCCGCCGCGATCCGCGCAGCGTGATGCCCATGGTGGGCGAGGGCCTTTCGGCCGATCTGATCGACATGGTGCAAAGCCAGGTCGAGCGGGAGGAGGAGACGCTGGCGGCCCGCTGCCGCGGCATTTTCGACCGCTGGTGCTCCAGCACCGGACTGCCGCAGCTTGCCGAGCCTACGGGCGAAGCGAAAGCGTCGGCCCGCCTGGTCGATATGGTCGGCGAGAGCGCATCGCTGGTGGCAATGCTCGGCAAGATGGCCGACCTTGTGGTGCTGCCGGCACCATCGCTGGAAGACGGCGACCTCTCGCCGGCGGGTGAGGCTGCGATCTACGATACCGGGCGTCCGGTGCTGTTCTCACCGCGCCGTGAATTGCCGAGCCTCGGCAAGCGGGTCTCGGTGTTCTGGAACGACACGGTGGAATCGAGCCGCGCGGCCAAGGCGGCCCTGCCCTTCCTCAAACAGGCGGATGCGGTGCAGATCAAGTCGGTGCTGGACGATTCGGTGGATGCCGACTTGGTGAAGGCGTTTGCCGCCTCGCTCGCCTGGCATGGCGTCAAGGCGGACGTGCGCCTGGTGGAGGCTGACGATCGCTCCGCCGGCGAGGCGCTGATCGATGCGGCCTGGGAGTTCGAGGCTGACTTGATTGTCATGGGCGCGTTCAGCCATTCGCGCCTGCGCGAGATGATCCTGGGCGGCGTCACCCGCCACATCCTGCAGGTGGCCGGCCGGCCGGTGCTGATGGCGCACTGAGGCCGGCGGCCACCGCTTCATAGACTGGGCCGCTGCACGCCGCAGCGGCCCTTTCGGCGTGTCGGGAATTCCTGCCGAATGGTCTGGATGTGTCAGGTCGGCTGCGAGTCGCCGATGACGCTGACCCGGCGCAGATCCAAAACGAGCCCAGAGCACCCTCCCCCCTTGGTTCGCTCTTACACACCAATTGCCTTTCCCGGCCTCACCACTCCCGCCGTGGTTTCGCATACAGCGCAGCCAGGGCCTCCCACTCGGCCCGTTCGGCGGCACGGCGGCGGGTTTCAGCTTGGCTGCGGCGGTGTTGGGCCAGCACTTCCTTATGTTGTTCGGCAATGCGGTCTGCCTCGGCCGCGCGTTGGGCGAGGGCCGCGGCCTGGCGCTCTTCGCCGGCCTGGCGATGGGCGAGGGCGGTCCGGTTGGCGTCCATCAGGTCGAGCCAGCGCCCCAGCGCCGGGGCATCGGCATAGTCGCTGAGCACGCCAGCCTCCGCCGCGACGCGGCCGTCCAGGCCGGCAATGTGGCGGCCGGTCTCCAGTGCTTGCGCTCTTGCGGCCTGAGCCTCGCGTTGGCGGCTATGGGCATCCAGGCGTTTCAGTTGCAGCAATTGGGCGAGCGCCCGGCCCTGGCGGTCATCGGTCATCGGCCGCCCCTGCCGCCGGGTCTGCCCCGTTCGCATCCGCCGCTTCGGCCCGCTCGGCCCGGCGCTGACGGTCCAGCTTGAGCGCGAAGCGGATGGCAACCGCGACGGCCTTGTAATGTTCCTCCTCCACTTCGTCACCTACCTCCATGCTGGCATGCAGCAGGCGAGCGAGCGGCGGGTCGCGGAACACCGGCACCTGGTGCGCCGCCGCCACCCGGCGGAGCGCCAGCGCCATGTGGTCCACGCCCTTGGCCACGCAGACCGGCGCGGCCTGCTGGCCCTGCTGCCATTTGAGCGCGACCGCGTAGTGTTCCGGGTTGACCACCAGCACACTGGCGGTGCGGGTGTCGAACAGCATGCGGTTGGAAGCAACCGCCTGTGCGCGTTCGCGCCGCTTGCCTTTGACCTGGGGGTTGCCCTCGGTCTCTTTTTGCTCGTCCTCCATCTCCTTGCGGGTCATGCGGTGCTTTTGCAGGTGCATGTGCCGCTGCCAGAGATAGTCGATGGCGCCGATGCCGGCATACAGCGCGGTGACGCCAAGGGCCAGCGCCACCAGCTCCCGATGCAAGATGCCACCGAGGAAGGTGGGGGCGGCGCCGGTGTAGCTGGGCGCCTGGGCAATGAAAGGTGTGAGCACTGCCGCGGTGATCGCCACCACGGCGGAGAGCTTCACCAGGGATTTCAGAAACTCGACCAAGCCTTTCGGCCCGTATTTCTGCTTGGCGTTCTGGATCAGCGAAATGCGCGAGAGCTTGGGTTGGACATTCTTGCCGGCCACCACCAGCGCCTGCTGCCCCAGCACCGAGATCAGCGGCCCCACCGCCAGGATGGCCAGCAGTGCCAGCCACCAGGGGCCGATACTGCCGAAGACATGGCGCACGACGGCTGCCATGTCCGGATAGTCGGCCATGCCGGTGGCATGGTCGGCGTGCCAGAGCGGCCCCAGGATCGCCTGGCCCATGCCTTGGATCAGCGGTCCGATGGCGGCCAGCAGCACGATGGCGACCATCACATACAGCGCGAACGTGTGCAGGTCGCGCGACTGCACCACCTCGCCCTGCTCGCGCGCCTGTTGCAGGCGGCGGGGCGTGGGCTCGTGGGTTTTGGGTTGGCTCTGGTCGGATGGGTTTTCGGCCATGGTGGCGCCTCAGAAATTGGCCAGCAAGGCGTCGAAGCTGCCGGCCCATTGGGTCAGGATCATCGGCAGCGCGATCAGAAACAGCACCAGGCCGGTGGCGGTGATCGCCGGGGCCGCGACGAAGAAGACCATCAATTGGGGCATGGCCCGGTTGATAAAGCCCAGGGCGGCGTAAAGAAGTGTTCCGACCACGAGGAAGGGCAGGGCGAGGCCGATACCGGTGGCAAAAGTGGAGGCCACCATTTCCAGAATGCGGCCGGCTAACAACTCCAGCGGCACCACCCCCTGGCCGAGCGGCATGTCGCGCAGGTTCTGCGCCAGCGCGGCGAGTGCGCTGCCGTGCAGATTCAGGGCGAAGAACAGGTTAATACCGGAAAGCATCAGCAGGTTGGAAAGGGCCGAGGTGCCGATATTGTCGGCCACGCCGTTGAAAATGTGGTTCAGCGCCAGTTGCTGTGCGATCACCGCGCCGGCCAGATGCAGGGCATACAGGAAGAGGCGCAGCCAGAGGCCGATGGCAAGCCCGATCAGCAGTTCGGACCCGACCTGCGCGGCCAGCAGCCCCGGCGGCGGCACGGCGGCAACTGTGCCGAACTGCAGTGGCGTTAGAGCGAGGCTGACCGCCAGACCGGCCATCAGGCGCACCCGTGCCGGCACGAAGCTCTCGCCGATGCCCGGCATCAAAAACAGGGCGGAACCGACGCGGCAGAACACCAGCAGATAGGTGTAGACCTGGAGGGTCAACAGGCTGGTGAGGGTGGCGCTCACGCCGGTCTCCTCACGCCATGCCGACAATGGCGGGGCGAATGCGGGTGCCGATTTCCTCGAACGACAGCACCGGCGCCTTCACGCCTTTGGCCGCCAGCAGGGTGCGGACCATGCGGCGGCGGCGGGCCGGCGCCACGACGGCGGGATACCGGCCCTGGGCCGCTGCCTCGCCGATTTGGACGGAGACGGCCTCCGCCAGGCGGTTGATCTCCGAAGGCGGCAGTGCAAGGTCGGTGGACTGGCCGTCGCCACCGGGCACTTCGTGGGCGCGGAAAACCTCCTCCCATTCGGGGGCGAGTTGGATCAGCGGCAGCACGCCATCCTCGGCCAGCAGCGGCTGGGTGATCTGGCGGCCAAGCTTCTGGCGCACGTATTCGACCACGGGCTCCAATTGGTTGGTGAGTGCCTGGGCTTCCGCCGCCGCCTCCAGCAAGGCCCCGAAATTGCGGACGCTGACGCCTTCGGCCAGCAGGGCCCGCACCACCTGTTGCAGACGCTCGCGGCTGATCCGGTCCGGCACGATCTCGTCATAGAGTGCCTTGTTCTCAGCCGCTTTGGTGCCGGCGGAGAGGCGGGTGAATTCCTTGACGATACGCTCCAGGGCGGGGCGGGTGACCAGGTCCTCGATATTGGCTTTGATTGCCTCCATCAGGTGGGTGGCGATGACCTCGTTCGAGGTCGCGACGGGGAAGCCGAGGATCATCGCCTCGTCCCGCTCGCCTTCCGCCACCCAGCGGGCGGGAGCGCCATAGACCGGCTCCAGCACGTCGCGGCCCTCGATCGGGACTGGCGCCTCGCCGCGGGCGATGACCAGGACGCCGCCGGGATCGACCTCGCCCTCGCCGACGGCAACGCCCTGCACGCGGATGCAGTAATGGCCGTTCTCCAAGCCCGGATTGTCGGTCAGTCGCACCTCCGGGATGACGAAGCCCAGGTCCATGGCGATGGTGCGGCGCATGCTGGCAATGCGGTTCACGAGGCCGGCATGGTCGTCCATGACCAGGGGGATTAGGTTTTTGGCGAATTCGACACGGATTTCGTCGACTTCCATATAGTCGCCGAGGGTTTTCTGCTTGTCCGTCAGCGGCTCGTCGCTGGGCTGGGCGGCTGCGTCGGCTTCGGCCTTGCGGCGCTGTTCCGCCTTGGTGGCAGACCAGGCCCAGGCGCCGAAGCCGCCTGCCCCCAGCAGAAACGGGAGGGTCGGCAGGCCGGGTGCTAGGGCGAAGAACGCCATCAGGCCGGCAACCGTGCCCAGTGCCAGCGGATAGCCGCCGAGTTGCGAGAGCAGCGCCTTGTCGGCGGAGCCCTTGCTGCCGCCCTTCGCGATCAGGATGGCGGAGGCGACAGAGATCACCACCGCCGGGATCTGGGTCACGAGCCCGTCGCCGACGGTGAGGATGGCGTAGGTCTCGACCGCGGTTGCGAAGTCCATGCCGCGGAACGCCGTGCCCATAACCACGCCCATGATCAGGTTCAGCGCGGTGATCAGCAGCCCCGCCACCGCATCGCCCTTTACGAACTTGGAGGCACCGTCGAGTGAGCCGAAGAAGGTGGTCTCCTCCTGCTCGATCTGTCGGCGCTCCCGCGCTTCGTCATGGCCAATGGCGCCGGCGGCCATGTCCGAGTCGATGGCGAGCTGCTTGCCGGGCATGCCGTCCAGGGCAAAGCGTGCGCCCACCTCCGCCATGCGGCCGGCGCCCTTGGTGATAACGATGAAGTTGACGATCAGCAGCACGCAAAACACGACAATGCCGAGGATGAGGTCGCCGCCCATGACGAACATGGCAAAGCCCTCGATCACGCCGCCGGCAGCGCTGGTGCCGGTATGACCCTCGCCGATGATCAGCTTGGTCGAGGACACGTTCAGCGAAAGCCTCAGCATCAGCGAGGCAAGCAGCGCCGTCGGAAAGGCAGAAAAGTCGAGCGGGCGCTCGATGAACAGGCTGGTGATGAAGATCAGGATGGCGAGAGCGAAAGAGGCGGTGAGGCCGATATCCACCACCCAACTCGGCACCGGCAGGATCATCATGACGATCACCGCCATCAGCGCCAGGGACACCATGACGGTGGGGTTGTAAAAGATGCGGACCGCCGCGGACTGGCGGAGCGAAGCGGTCATGGCCGGTTGCCCGCAAGGGGCGGCGCGGCGCGCAGGATCAGGGGCTGGCCGGTCTCGCGTAGCAGCGGTTCGGCCGGGCGCAGCATGGCAAGCGCGACGCCGCCGGCGGCGCGCGGCGGGCGCAGCACGCGCACGGCGGCGGGTTGCCGCGTTTCGGCCTGGCGCACGCGGGCGACGCGGGCGCGGTAGGCCTTGTTCAGGTGGGGTGTCGCCGAATGGTAGCGCCCGACGGCCGCTGGCCAGGAGCCGGTTTCCTCATACAACCGGCTGAGGAAACGGGCGGCGTAGCGGGCATTGGCCCATGGCTCGAAGGCCTGGGCCAGGCTGTCGAAGGCTTGGCCGTGCCAGCGCCAGTTGATCTGAAAGCAGCCGACATCGACGGAGGTCTTGCCGGCGGCAAGGCGCCGTTCCACATGGCGCATGGCCTCGCGCTTGCCGGCGAACCAAAAGCCCTCGCCATGGTCGTTGACCGCCCAGGGCCAGGCGGAGCGGCCCGGGCCGTCGGAGCGGCCGCTTTCCACCAGCGCAATGGCCTGAAGCCAGCCTTCCGGCACGCCGCTGGCCCGCGCCGCTTCTGTGGCGGCTTCGGCGCAGACGGTGGCATCGCGTGCCGTCGCCGCTGCTGCCGGCAGCCATAGCAGGGCCAGGAACAGAACAAGGCTAGATCGTCGCCAGCGCATCGATAATCGGCCCCTTGAAGAAATCGCCCAGTTGCGTTGCCATGAAGTCGGCCAGGATCCAGAGTGCCAGCAGGATGGCGACGATCTTGGGGACGAAGGTCAGCGTCATTTCCTGGATGGAGGTAAGCGCTTGGAACAGGCCGATGACCAGGCCCACGACCAGAGCCACGGCCATCACCGGTCCGCCGACCACCAGGGCGACCCAGATCGCGGTCCGCGCCAGGTCCATCACGGCTTCAGCCGGCATGGTGTCCCTACTTTCTGCTTCCGATGCGGCCTAGATCGGCATCCGCAGGATGTCCTGATAGGCGGCCACCACCTTGTCGCGGACGGCAACGACCGTCTGCATGGTCATTTCGGCAGCGGCCAGCGCCTCGACCACCGACTGCACGTCGGCCTCGCCGGCGACGCCCTGTACGGACCTGGCCTCCGCCGTGCGCAGGGTGCCCAGCGCCTCGCTGGCCATGTCGCCGACAACGGCACTGAAGTCCTTGTCCTCGCCCTGGCCCATGGCATTGGGCGCGCTGGCCTTGTCGGCCACCTGGCCGAAGGGCTGGACGTGCTTCTGGACGGCGGAATAGCCGGCCAGGGCGCGGCTGATATTTAGATCCATGACGGAAAATTCTCCCCTAGCGGCGCAGCAGGTCGAGCGTGCGCATGAACATGTCGCGCGCCTGATCGAAGGCACGGAGGCTGGCCTTGTAGGAGCGGTCGGCCTCCTTCATGTCCATCATCTCGATCAGCGAATTGACATTGGAAAACGTGACGTAACCATCCGGGTCGGCGAGCGGGTGGCCGGGCTCGTGCACCCGGCGCAACGGCGCGGGATCGCGGCCGACGCGGCCGACCTCCACGGAAGAGGCGCCGTCGCCGCGGCCCACCGCCTCGCGGAAATACACTTGTTTGCGCCGGTAGCCGGGCGAATCCACATTCGCCAGGTTTTCCGCCGCTGCCTTCAGCCGCCGCCCTTGGGCGCGCATGCCGTCGGCGCTGATCGTCATGATCCGGGAAAAGTCGTCCTGCACCGGGTTCTCCCTGAAGCAAGGTCGGATGAGGATAGGCGCGCTAGCGCGGGCCGGTGACTGCGAGGCGCATCAGTTCGAGGTTTTTCTCGAAGGTGGTGGCGGCGAGCGCATGCCCGGCACGCAAGCGGGCGGCCTGCATCATCTCCTCCTCCAGGCTGACCGTGTTGCCGTTCGGTGCCTGCTCCAGCACGTGCGCGGCCTCGGTCTGGACCCCACCGCCATTGACGGCGTTGCCGAGGCGGCGCAGCGCCTCCTCGAACGGCACCACCGCTCGGCCCTGAAAGCCGGGGGTATCCGCATTGGCGATATTCTGGGCGACGACCCGGAGGCCCGCGGTCTCGTAAGACAGCCTGGCCGAGGTCAGGTCGAACACGCCGATCCCGTTCAACATGGAACACCTCCATTCGTTCCCGCTGTCCTGGCTTATGCGCCCCGGGTTCTTAAAATTCGGTGCAAATCGAACCCCTTTTTCGCTAACCCGCCGTTCACCATAGCCGCGCTATGGCGGGGGCTATGTTTGACGCAGCGCGTGCGCGCATCGCCTCCTACGAACGCCTGACCCGGACGCTAAAAGCGCTTGAGCCGCAATGGCTGACCGTGCGGGGCGAGGTTGTCGCCGCGCGCGGGCCGGTGCTGGAGGTGTCGGGGCTGCACGGCTTCGCCCCGGTGGGCACGCTCTGTCGGGTGGAGACTTCGGCGCCGGTGATGGGGGAGGTGATCGGGTTTCGCGACGGCGTGCATTTGGTCATGCTCTATGGCAAGGCGGAGGGAGTGGCGCCGGCCACTCGCGTTACGCTGGCGGGCGGGGAGCCCGCCCGGCCTGATGCGGGCTGGCTCGGGCGCATTGTCGATGGCTTTGGCCGGCCGCTGGACACAGCCAAACACGGTGTCCTGGCGCCGGGGGCGGAGGCGGTTTCGCTTCTGGCCGATCCGCCACGGGCAACGGAGCGACGGGCGGTTGGGCCGCGGCTAGAAACCGGCACGCATGTTTTCAACACCTTTCTACCGCTTTGCCGCGGTCAGCGTCTTGGCCTGTTCGCGGGCTCCGGCGTTGGAAAATCGACGTTGCTGGCGCATCTGGCTGCAAGGGTGGAGATCGACGTCGCGGTAATCGGCCTGATCGGCGAGCGGGGCCGCGAGGTGCGCGAGTTCGTCGAGCGCACGCTGGGGCCGGAGGGGTTGGCCCGCTCTGTCGTCGTGGTCGCGACCTCGGACGACCCGCCGCTGCTCAAGCGGCGCGCGCTCTACCTGGCCACCGCGCTGGCGGAGCATTTCCGAGACCGCGGCCGGCAGGTGCTGCTGCTGGTCGACAGCCTGACCCGCTTTGCCGAGGCGCACCGCGACATCGCCATGGCCGCCGGCGAGCCACCCAGCGCCCGCAGCTTTCCGCCCTCCACCTTCTCGCAACTGGCACATCTGGTGGAGCGCTCCGGCCCGGGGCGGGAGTGCGAGACGAGCGGCGATATCACCGCGCTCTACACCGTGCTGGTACAGGGCTCCGATCAGGAGGAGCCCTTGGCGGATGCGGTGCGTGGCCTGTTGGACGGGCATGTCGTGCTGGACCGCGAAATCGCCGAGCGCGGCCGCTACCCGGCCATTGATGTGCTGCGCAGCATCTCCCGCACCCTGCCCTTCTGCGCCAGCGAGGAGGAGAACGGACTGCTGGGGCAGGCGCGGCGGCGTATGACCCTGCACCGGGAGATGGAGACCATGCTGCGCCTCGGTGCCTACCGCCCCGGCACCGATGCGGAAACCGACGCCGCCATCGCTGCCCACGAGCCGATGGAAAAGTTCCTGGCGACCGGTGCGGAACGGCCGGCGGTGGCGGAAAGCTTTGGCTTTCTCAAGATGATCTTGAACCAGACGGCGTCACCCGCTGCCGGCGGCAGACCGCAGCGCCGTCAGGGGCCAGCACGCTAGTGGTCTGATCGAAACGCTTGCTGCGGCAAGTGTTTCATGGATCAGTCCACTATTTCAATAACCCGGTGGTTCGATCCAGCCAACGGATGGGTACCATCTGCCGGCATCGAACCACTGGCCGCGCCCGGCGCCGGTTGGGGGAGCACGCCCAACTCCGGCGCGCGACGGCGTACGCGGCTGCGCACGGGAACGACGCCGACCATGGTTTTCTCTGCCTCCACCATCACCACGCCGCCAAAGCGCCGCAGCAGACGGGCAGCCAGCGGCTCCAGCGAGGCGGCGCCGCGCACCAGCGCCCGGCGCGTGAAGGGCGGAACGTGCAGGGCCCGCTCGGTCGCTAACGGCTCGAACAGGTGGTCGCGCAACAGCCGGCGCAACTGCCGCCCGGTATAGGGCCGGCCCTGGCCGAACGGGATGCCGTCGTGCAAGGCCCAGAGGCCGCTGCGGTTCGGCACAATCGCCAGCAGCCGCCCGCCCGGCGCCAGCACTCGCCAGCATTCGCGCAGAAAGGCCCGCTGCGCATCCGCTGTCTCCAGCGCGTGCAGCAGCACCAACCGGTCGAGCATGGCATCCGGCAGCGGCCAGTCCACCTCCTCCACCTGCAGCGCCACATTGGCGAGCGATTGCGGCCAGCGCACAGCGCCCTGAGATGCCGGCATCAGGGCAGCCACCCGTTCCGCCTCGCGCAGGAAAGGGCGCAACGCCGGCACCGGATAGCCGACGCCGGCCAGCCGCAGCCCGCGCACGTTCGGCCAGCGCGCCCGCACCCGCGCCTCCAGCCGCCGCGCCGCCAGCAGGCCAAGCGGCGAGGCATAGAAATCCCGCAACTGCCGAACGTCGGTTCTCATCCCGCCTCCAGGAGTGCTACAAGGTGCCAGACCCTTGCCCGCCACGCCAGATATGGGAGGCATGCCATGGCTGCCCTAGAGATCGTTTCGGTGCCCGCGCTCAGCGACAACTACGTCTACCTGCTGCACGACGCAGACACCGGCGACACCGCCGTCGTCGATCCGGCCGAAGCCCCGCCTGTGGAAGAAGCGCTGGCCGCGCGCGGCTGGAAGCTGACGCATATCCTCAACACCCATCACCACATGGACCATATTGGCGGCAACCAGGAGCTGAAGGCAAAATGGGGCTGCCCCATTGTCGGCCCCCGCGCTGAAAGTGCCCGGATCGACGGCATGGACGTATTGGTCTCCGAAGGCGACAGCTATGCCGTCGGCACCCAGACAGCCCAGGTGTTCGAGGTGCCGGGGCACACCACCGGCCATATTGCCTTTTGGTTCAAGGACTCTGACGCCCTGTTCTGCGGCGACACTCTGTTTGTGCTGGGCTGTGGGCGCATGTTCGAAGGCAGCCCGCCGGGCTTCTGGAGCTCGCTCTGTAAGCTGCGCGCCCTGCCGGATTCGACCCGCGTCTATTGCGGCCACGAATACACCCAGGCCAATGCCCGATTTGCCGTCGCCGTCGACCCGGACAACGCGGCGTTGAAGGCGCGGGCTATGGAAATCGATGCGCTGCGGGCCGCGGGCAAGGGCACGGTCCCGTCGCGGCTGGGCCAGGAAAAGGCGATCAATCCCTTCCTGCGCGCCGACGACCCGGGAATGCAGGCGGCGGTCGGCATGGCGGGTGCCGATCCCGCCGCGGTGTTTGCGGAAATCCGCAAGCGCAAAGACAATTTCTGAGGAGGCAAGGGCCATGGCCGGCTCGACCGTCGAGTATTTCTATGCCGCCCATTCCGCCTATGCCTATCTGGGCTCGGCCCGGCTGATGGAGATCGTGCGCGCCGCCGGCGCCAGGCTGTTGCACCGGCCGATGGACCTGCGCCGGGTGGTGCCGGCAGCCGGCTCGATCCCGACGGGCGAGCGGACGGCCGGGCATCGGGCTTATTTTTTTGGCCGCGAAATCCAGCGCTGGTCGGAGGAGCGGAATGCGCCGGTGGTGGCGGGTCTGCCGACCCATCACCACCACGACATCGGCTTGCCCAATTGCATGCTGATCGCCGCCGGCGAAAGCGGCGATGCGGTGGATCGGCTGGCCCATGGTATTTTGCAGGCCCATTGGCGCGACGACGCCGACCACGCCGACCCGGCAACTCTGGTGCGGCTGGCGGGTGGGGTGGGCCTCGACGGCGAGGCCCTGCTGGCGGCGGCCCAGACGGATGCGGTCAAGGCCATGTATGAGCGCTACACCCAGGAAGCCATCGACCGCTCGGTCTTCGGCTCCCCCACCTATTTCGTCGATGGCGACATGTTCTATGGCCAAGACCGGCTGGAGATGGTGGAGCGGGCGCTTCGGCAGCCTTACCGGTAAGCACACCCCGCTCGCCGGCCCGCGCCCGCCCTCACCGCATCGCGGCGGCCAGGGCTTGGTCCAGATCGGCGATGATGTCGGCGGCATCTTCAATGCCAATGGAGAGGCGCACCATATCTGGCCCCGCGCCCGACGCGATCTGCGCTTCTTCCGTCAACTGCCGATGGGTTGTCGAAGCAGGATGGATCACCAGGGAGCGGGTGTCGCCGATATTGGCGACATGACTGAACATCTCCAGCGCCTCCACCAGCTTGGTGCCGGCCTCATAACCGCCCTTCAGGCTGACCGAGAAGACCGAGCCCGCGCCCTTGGGCATGTATTTTTGGTGCAGGTCATAATACTTCGAGCTTTTCAGGCCCGGATAGGACACCCAGTTCACCGCCGGATGCGCCTCCAGATACTCAGCAACGGCCAACGAATTCTCGCAATGCCTAGCCATGCGCAGGCCGAGGGTCTCACACCCGGTAATAGTCAGGTAGGCGTTCATCGGCGCCATGGTCGCGCCCAGATCGCGCAGGCCGATGGCGTGGCCGTGCACGGTCAGCGCCAGGTCGCCGAAGGTCTCATAGAAGGTGAGCCCATGATAGGCGGGCTCCGGCCTGGTCAGGCTCGGGAATTTGTCGTTTCGGCCCCAGTCGAACTTGCCCGAATCCACCACCATGCCGCCCATGGCATTGCCATGGCCGGAGAGGAACTTGGTTGTCGAATGGGTGATGATGTCCGCCCCCCACTCGAACGGGCGGCAGAGATAGGGCGTTGCCGACGTGTTGTCGACGATCAGCGGAATGCCAGCCTCGTGCGCGATCTGTGCAAATGCCTCAATATCAGCGATGACGCCCGTCGGGTTGGCAAGGCTTTCGATGAAGATCGCCTTGGTCTCTGGCCTGATATGCTCGCGGAAGGCGGCGGGGTCGTCCGGGTCCAGCATGGTGGCGTCCCAGCCGAACTTCTTGAACGTGTTGGAGAACTGGGTTAGCGACCCGCCGTAAAGCTTGTTCGATGCCAAGATGTGCGACCCGGGCTCCATCAGCACGAACGAGATCAGCATCTGTGCGGCATGGCCGGAGGCGGTGGCGATGGCGCCGCGCCCGTCCTCCAGTGCGGCCACCCGCTCCTCCAGCACGCTGACCGTCGGGTTGGTCAGGCGCGAGTAGATATAGCCATAGGTCTGGAGATTGAAGAGCGAGGCGGCATGGTCGGCATCGTCGAACACATAGGCGGTGGTCTGATAGATCGGCGTCGCACGCGCGCCGGTTGCCGGGTCGGGCGAGGCGCCGGCATGAATGGCAAGGGTCTGGAAACCGGGGCCTTGGTTCGGGCGGTCGGTCATGGTGGCGGGGCTCCTGGCAAAAGGGCAACGGTAATGGCGCCGGCACCTTAGCCTCTGGTCATGCCCCGCGCCAAGGCGCAGACTGTAGGCAATGGCCTCTGCCGTGGGAGAAACACCCTGCCATTCGCCCGATCGACCTTGCCTGGGTGGTGCGCTCGAAGAATGCCGGGCCGCTGCACCTGACCTTCGGCTTGATGTTCGCCGACCGCGCCAGTTGTGAGCGCTGCGGGCAGCCGCCGGAGTTGAACGCCGGGCGCATCGCGCCGCTCTACGGCGTGCCGGAAGACAGTGTGCGCATCCAGCCCTATCCGGTGGTGCTGGCGGCAAAAATCACCCTGCCGCGGCGCTGGTCGGCCAGGCCGGGACGGGGGCGTTCGTGCGGGCGATGACCGTGGCGAAATCCACCAAGCAGTACCTGCTGCACCTGGCCTTTCCCGGGCGGCTGTCAACCAGCGGCAACCTGGCCTTTCCGTTCACGCCGCCGGAACGGCCGGCCGGCACGGCCTACCGCTTCAGCATCGATCGCGTGATGGCGGTGGACGGTCTGGCGCCGTTGTTCCCGGTGACGGCAGAGGCGGTGCACCCGCGGTCTCTCTGACAGGAAAATGCCCCAACCGGTTTGACCTTGGGCTGAACCCGGGTTGGAATTGGGCGGGACATGGCCGTTGAAGTCAGACAGCCGAACGGCCCGTTACGTCTTAGGCGGCGTTGGCTTCGGCGCGGCGGCGCTCGCGAAGGCGGCGGACGCCGGCGGCACCGAGGCCCAACAGTGTCAGGCCCGGCACCATGGTGGCCAGGGGCGAAACCTCCGGCACGCCCGGCGGCGGCATGACGGGCCCGGCCTCGGTCGCGACATGCACAGGCTGGCCGGCCTCGTCATTATAGGTCCAGCGGACGATCTCCACCGACTCGCCCATCAGGTCGATATCGACTTCGGCCCAGCCATAGTGCAGCCCATCGCCGGGATCGAAGCGGAAGCCGATAATGTGCAGGCCGCCGCCCGCCGTGCCGCCGCCAGATGTGACCAGATCCCTGGCCCCGAAGTAGGAGCGATTGATCACCGATGCGCCATAGCTGCTGGTGCTGTTGGTGCGCGAGAGCAGGTGGCGGATATTCTGGACCGGGTTGTCTCCGAATGTGTAGGTGCCTGCGAGGGTGGGGCCGACATTGAAACTGCTCGGCAACACGTTCACCTGCTCATCGGCATAGGTGCTGACAAAGGTGCCGCTTATGAACATTTTCGGCTTGCCCACAAAACCGCGACCATTCAACGGCGTGATGTTCGTTCCCATCCCGGCGACGTAGCTGGTCGAGAGAATGCTATCCAGGGCGATTCTGGAACCCGTGTTGTTGTATTTTGGCCCCGAACCCTGGAACAACCTCAGCTCTAATTCGAACTCGCGCTGGCCGACGCCATCGACATCCCACGGCACAATGGTCATATGCGGATCGGAGAAGGAAATCTTCACCGATCCTACTGACGGCGTTACCGTAATCAGGCTTGCATCTGCCGCAACCGGGGCCGCTGCCAAAGAGACGGTGCCCATCGCCAGCGTCATACGTTCTGCAAAAGACGTCTTTGACATCGATTTGTCCCGACTGGATTCGTCACTACCAGATTGCAGAATCCCGGATGACAGCAATTTTGTCAAACATTTGTTGCAAAGTGCTTTTGGCGTAACCTGTCCATTAAGACGGACAGCCTGGGTTCGAGTCATAGTTTAAACGAAATCAGTACCAGATCCCCTAATGGTTCGATGCCGACAGATGGTACCCATCCGTTGGCTGAATCGAACCACCAGATTATTGACATAGCCGCCCGACAGAGGCGGCTGGGGGGCAAACGGAAAAGCCAAGCGCCAATGGGGCCGGCGCCGCTTTTACAGGCCGGATCAGGCTGCGATCTTTGCCAGGGTCAGTTCGAAGGTCAGCGCCTTGCCCGCCAACGGGTGATTGGCGTCGAGGGTGACCTTGTCGTCTTCCATGCCGATCACGGTCAACTGCATCTCCCCGCCATTCTGGTTGGTGGCGGTCAGCGTCATACCGAGCTGCAGCGGGATTTCCGCCGGAATCTGGTTGCGTTCGACCTCGTGGACCAAACCCGGATTGCTGTCGCCATAGGCCTCGTTCGGCGGCAGGGTGACGGTCTTGCTATCGCCCTCGCTCATGCCCATCAGGGCATTCTCGAAGCCGGGTATCACTTGGCCCTCGCCGATCGTGATTTCCAAAGGGTCGCGGCCGGCGGAATTGTCGAACTCCGTGCCATCGTCGAGCGTGCCGCGGTAGTGAACGTGAACGGTGTTGCCGGTGGTGGCCTGGGTCATGGCGGACCTCTCTACTATTGAAAAATTTGGCGGCTCACACCGTGCGGGCCGCCAAGGCAGCCTCAACCAGAACATCACTGAGCAGAGCCGTAGCCCGCACCCGCCGGGCGCCTTACACAGAGAGCGGTCCGAAGCAAAGGACACCCTGAGAGTGGGGATGCCGACCCGCCCTGTCAATGCGGAGGCCCCGAGGCCGGATCACGGCGAAAAAAGAGGGAAGCCCAGCATAGCGGAGCTTCCCTTAAGGAATTGGGATGCCGCCGTCGAGGGGTGGCCGCATCCCGGGTCGGGGAGGGTAAGCAAGGCGGCGAACCAGCGCCCGCCGACCTGCTGAAATCAGAGATACGACACTACCGCCGGGCACGCAGTGACGGCTGTCACTCATCCGCGTCCGGGGCAGCACAACAGGGAGCCTTGCCGGTCAGTTGACCGGCTGTTCGCCCACCAGATTTGTGCTTTCCGCCTGGTCGGTTCGGCGGACGACGCCAGCCGCGATCAGCTTGTTCATCAGATCCTGCATCATGCCCATGGACTGCAAAAAGGCACGGGGGGTCAGGATGATACGGTGATGTACCTCCGCCGCCGGCGGATTGCCGCCCTCGACCGGACCCGGCGGGGTCGAGGCGAGATCAATACGTACCATGCCGTTGGCAAAGGTGATGTTGGAAAAACCGTCAGCGTAAATCTGCGGGATCATAGGTTTGCTCCTGTCACGAACCAGGGAATTTGTGCCCGGCAAGCGAGGCTCGGGCGCAGCCGGAACGGCGCATGCCCCCGCTCCCGATCCGCCAGAGCCTCCGCTGTCTCCGGCAAGCCGGCCTTCAAGCGATACAGGCCTGCAGCGCAAACCGTCAACCGCGCGGCCCGGCTGTTAGCGTCGGAGCTTCGGATTGAGCGCGTCCCGCAACCAGTCGCCGATGATGTTGACCGACAGCACCAGGGTCACCAGCCCCAACGCCGGGAACAGGGTGATCCACCACTCGCCGCTAAACAGATACTCGTTGCCGATGCGGATCAGAGTGCCCAGCGACGGGTTGGTCGGCGGCACGCCGACGCCCAGGAAGGACAGAGTCGCTTCGGCGATGATCGCAAGCGCCAAGCCGATCGTGGCGATGACCAGGATCGGCCCCATCAGATTTGGCAGAACATGGCGCACCATAATGCGCCGTGCAGGCAGCCCCAGCACCTTGGCAGCCGCGACATAGCCCTTGTTCAACTCCACCAGCGTGGCGCCGCGTGCAACGCGCGCAAAACGCGGCCAATCGGAAAGGCCGATGGCAACGATCAGCACGAAAACCGCCACATCCTCGAATGTGATGCCGGTCAGGATACCGCGCTCAGCCAAATCGGTGATGATGGAGCGCACGACGCCGGCGATCAGTAGCGCGACCAGAATGCTGGGGAAGGTCAGTTGCATGTCGGCAAGGCGCATGATTACCGCATCGACCCAGCCGCCGAAATACCCGGCGATGATGCCAAGGGCGACGCCCAGCACCATGCCAAAGCCGACCGCCGCAAAACCCACCACCAGCGACACGCGCGAGGCGTAGAAAATGGCGGACAGAATGTCCCGCCCCTGCTCGTCGGTGCCGAGGGGGAAGGCTGGGTCGCCGTACTCGGTCCAGGCTGGCGGCGTCAGCCCGTTCATGAGGTCGAGGCAGATGGGCTCAATGCAATGGGGCGAAATCGCTGGCGCCAGCAGGGCTACGGCAAAACACGCGAGCGTTGCCAGCGTCGCGGTGATCGCGAGCGGCGAGCGCTTGAAGCTGTGCACCAAATCGCTGTCGAGAAAGACGCGCAGGCGGGATTGTTCTGTCTTGACCATGGCGTGGGCGAACTCCCCGGTCTCAACTGGTCTGGGTGCGCAGGCGGGGATCGACGGCGAAATAGAGCACGTCGACGAGAAAATTGATGGCAACGAAGATCAGCGCCACCAGCATCAGATAGGCCGACATCACCGGAATATCGACCAACTGAACCGCTTTCAGGAACATCAGGCCAACGCCCGGATACTGGAACACGGTCTCGGTGATGATCGAGAACGCCACCAGCAGGCCAATATTCAGGCCGGCAATGGTGATGACCGGCACCAGCGTGTTGCGGAGCGCGTGGCGGTAATAGACCGTGCGCGTGCCGAGGCCGCGGGCGCGGGCAAATTTGATGAAGTCGGTCTGCAGGGTCTCCAGCATCTCGGTCCGCACCAAGCGCAGCACCAGCGTCATCTGGAACAGCGAGAGCGTGACCGCCGGCATGATGATATGGGCCCAGCCATCGGCCGACAGCAGGCTGGTCTCCCACAAGCCCAAATCCATGGTCTTGCCCCTCCCGAACGAGGGCAGCCAGCCGAGAATAACCGAGAACAAATAGATCAGGCCGATGCCGATCAGGAAGGTCGGCAGCGACACGCCGACCAGCGAGACGGTCAGCAGCAGCCTGGCGCTCCAGTGATAGCGGTGGATCGCCGTCAGCACGCCCAGCAGCATACCGAGCCCCATTGCCAGCAGGGCAGAGACAAAAACCAGTTCCAGCGTGACCGGCAGCCGGCTGGCGATCAGTTCGGCCACCGGCTTTTTCCAAAACCAACTCTGGCCGAAATCCCCCTGCACCGCATGGCCGATAAAATTCAGGAACTGAATGTAGAACGGATCGTTCAGGCCCAACTGCTCGCGGATGATCTCGCGCTGCTCAATGGTTGTATCCTGGCCGACCAGGTTGGAGACCGGATCGCCGACAAAGGCGAACAGCAGGAACGAGATCAGCGCCACCGCCAGCATGACGATGACCGATTGAAAGATCCGCTTGACCAGATAGGCGAACACAGGCCGCTCCCTGAGGAAATGTTGCGGCGGAACCGGGACTTGCAACTTCGAATACGCGTCCTGATCGGCCGGCGCAAGGCCAGCCTCTTGCGGCAGAACGCATAGCGCGGCATTTATCACTCTGATCACCGATCCTCTTGCACCAAGGACACCGAAGCCATGTTCGCCAACATGATGGACAAGCCGCTGCTGATCTCCAGCCTGATCGCACACGCCGCCCGCTATCATGGCGAGGCGGAAATCGTCAGCCGAACGTTGGATGAAGGCATTCACCGCTACACCTGGACCGATGCCGAACAGCGCGCGAAGCAGTTGGCGAAGGCGCTGATCGCACTCGGCGTCGAGCCCGGCCAGCGGGTTGGCACCATGGCGTGGAACACCCACCGACACCTGGAAGCCTACTACGCCATCGCCGGCATGGGCGCGGTCACCCACACCATCAACCCGCGCCTGTTTCCGGAGCAGATCGACTACATCATCAACCACGCCGAGGACCAGTTTTTGTTCGTCGACACCTCGTTTGCCGAGTTGGTGGCCGAGCAGATGCCAAAGCTGAAAACGGTCAAGGGCGTGATCTTCATGTGCCCGCGCGGGCACATGCCCGACGTCAGCCTGCCGAACGCGCTCTGCTACGAGGAGCTGATCGAAGCCCAAGACGGGGATTACGAGTGGCCGCAATTCGACGAGCAATCGGCGGCAGCCCTCTGCTACACCAGCGGCACGACAGGCAATCCGAAGGGCGCTCTCTATGGCCACCGCTCCACCTTGCTGCACACCTTCGCTGCGGTCTCGCCGGATGGGCTTTGCATTTCCGCCCGCGACACGGTGATGCCGGTGGTGCCGATGTTCCACGTGAACGCCTGGGGCATTCCCTATGCCTGCGCCATGGCGGGCGCCAAACTGGTGATGCCGGGGCGCGACATGGACGGCAAGAGCCTCTGGGAATTGCTGAATGGCGAACGAGTGTCGCTGACCGCGGCGGTGCCGGCAGTGTGGCTCGGGCTGCTGAACCATCTGCGCTCCACCGGCAGCAAGCTGGATCACCTGGACCGGGTGGTAATCGGCGGCAGCGCCTGCCCGCGGGCGATGATGGAAGCCTTCCAGGACGACTACGGCGTCGAGGTGCTGCACGCGTGGGGTATGACAGAGATGTCGCCGCTCGGCACCGTTAACACCGCCAAGCACAAATACCGGGACCTGACCGGTACGCCGAAGGTGGACCTGCAACAGTCCGCCGGACGGCCGCTCTTCGGTGTCGATATGATGATCGTCGATGAGAACGACAAGGAACTGCCCTGGGATGGCGAAAGCGTCGGCGAGTTGATGGTACGCGGCCCTTGGATCATCGACCGCTATTTTAACACCGACCCGCAGCCGGCCCACCGCCTGGACGGCTGGTTCGGCACCGGCGATGTCTGCGCCATCGACCAGGACGGCTATATCTGGATCACTGACCGCATCAAGGACGTGATCAAGTCCGGCGGCGAGTGGATCAGCTCCATCGACCTGGAAAACATTGCCGTCGGCCATCCAAAGGTGGCAGAGGCCGCGGTGATCGGCATCCACCATCCCCGCTGGGACGAACGGCCGCTACTTTGCATTGTCCTCCAGCCGGGGGAGGAAATAACCAAGGAGGAAATGCTGGCCTGGTTCGACGGCAAAATCGCGAAATGGTGGACACCGGACGACGTCGCCTTCGTTGACGACTTGCCGCACACGGCGACCGGCAAACTCTCCAAACTGCAACTGCGCGATCGCTTCAAGGACTACACCCTGCCGACGGCGGGGTAGGCGGAAGGCGGGCTACTCCTCCCCCAACTCCGCGCACAGATCGCCCCTGCGCAGTTCGCCCTCGCGGCGCTGGCCGCCGATCTCCAGGAATTTGCGCATGCTGCGCTTGGCGCCGTCCGTGCGCAGCAAACGGTCGAACAGAAAGGCCTCCTCAAACAGACCGTCGCGCAGCGGCCGGCCCTACTTCTTCCGCCACTGGCCGTCGATCAGCAGATACGTGCCGGCCGGCACCTGTTTGTAGATGCGCTGGCCGGTGACTGCCTCCACCTGCGGCAGGCTGGAGCCGGTGCGGCTGGCGATGGATTGGTATTCGGCACGGCGGGCCGCATTGATCTCGTTGACCAACGCCCGCACCTCCGCCGTGGGCGTGCCGACGGGCGCGATATAGCCTTGCGGCGTCTCGCCGACCAGGCCGCGACCGCGCGCCTCGTTCAGGCCCATGGCCAAGGCCGGCAGGGCGGCCAGCAGCAGCAGCAGTGCCAGGGCAAAGCGCATCAGAACAACTCCTTTCGCTCGCGCAGAAGGTCCTCGACCTCGCGTTCGATCTTGATGCGGACCTCGCGCTCAATCTTGATGTTCAGGTTAATAACAATCGGCTTGTCCGGGGCCTTCAACTGCACCGACGGCTGGCAGGACGCGAGCGCGATCCCTGCCACCAGGACGGTCATCGTCAGAGAGGCCGCCGGGGCCGTCAGGAGCCTTGTTCGGTCCATGAGTAGCTCGTTATGTCCGACGTGTCATCGACCGCATCGTTCAGGATCTGACGCATCGGCCCTTCCAAGTTGATATTGATCTCGATCGGCATGGGATCAAGGGTGATGCCGCCGCGGGTCAGCGGGTTGGCGCTTTGCCCGGCGAAGTGGAGCCTGATCATTAGGTCTTCTGCATCCTGTTCGTCCAGTTCAATGACAAATCTTTCATAGCGGAAATCTTTCAGCGCCTGCACCACCAGGTCGGTGGCCTCGTTGGCATCTTCGAGCGCGTCGCTGATCGCCACGGGCCGGTATCGCAAGCGGCCCGGCGTCTGCGTTTCCAGCCGGGCGCCTTGCACCAGCATTTCGCCGCCTTGCGCCACAATCGGAATACGGCCCGCCAGCCGGCCCTCGGCCCAGAACTCGCCGAAATCGGCAAAGCGCAGCGCTTGGCTGAGGTCGATGCCGTCGATCTCCAGCACGGTTGCGAAGCTGAGCGTTTCGGCGTTGAGCCGCAGCGGCTCGGCCCGCACCTGCCCGCCGAACAGGTCGAACTGCTCCAGGTGCAGGCGGATGTCCTGCAGCGAGCGCATGTCGAGGCTGACAATGCCCAGCGTCAGCGGCACGCCCACGTCCAGCCGGCTGATGGTGATGCGTTGCGGCCCGGCAGTGGCGGGCGGCACCAGGCTAGCCAGTTCCACCTCGGCAACGGCACCGCGCAGAGACAGCTCTGCCGTGTCCATATGGTCGAACGAGAGGGACAGCTTGCCCCTCTGGGTCAGACCCTTGGGTGACCAGCTTGCGTTGGCGTTCAGGGTGATGGCGGCGTTGGTATCCAGAATCAGGTTTGCGGCGGCGGGGAAGAGCTGGGCCGGCTGCAGCACGTCAGGCAGGAACAGCAGCGGCGCGAAAAACCGGGCATGGCCGGTACCGGTTGTCAGATTGTGGGCGCCCTCCACCGTGAAGGCGATGCGCCGTTCCAGGTCGGTGAGGCGGCCGGTGAAGCCCAGTGCCTCGCCCCGGTCGGCTAGGTCGAGTTGCAGGCGCAACGGCACAACCGCCGGCCGGTCCGCAGCGTGGCGGATGCGCCCAACGACCAATCGGCCGCCATCGTCGACGCCATTCCGCCCAAGGCGGACTTCCGCCCGCAGCCGATCCGCCACAAGCGATAGATTGGGCACCCGCACCGCGCCGTCGGCAATGCGCAGGCGGTAGCTGTCCGGCGCCAGATCGATCCGCAAACCATCCAGGTCGAAGGCGGCGGATTGGGCGTCATGGCCGGCCTCGCGCGCGGTGAAGGCGCCGCTGACCCGCCGGAACCGAAGGCCGCCCGCGATATCCCCCTCAGTCAGATCGACGGTCAGCCGCTGGTCGCGCTCGCCTGCCAGTTGGAGCACGGTTGGGCTGGTGAGACGGACGGTGCGGCCCGAAAGGCCGAGCAGGCGGGCGCGGCTGCCGGGATGCAGGTCGACGGTCAGTTGTTTGGTCTGCCAGTCCAGGCCGACGGTCGCGTCCAGATCGGCCTGGGCGAACTGCACCGCCGGGTCTGGCGAGCCCTTGGTGCGGGCGGCAAGCGTCACCGTGGCACTAAGGCTTTCGGGCGTTGCGTCCAGGTCTGCAATCGCGAATTCGCCGCTGGCGCGCATGGCGCCCAACGCCGTGTCAACTAGGCGGAGCGTTAACGCCTCGCTGGTGAGGCGCGGCGGCCCCTCCGCCGGCAGCGTGGCTTGCAGTCTGCCTTCCGCCAGCAAGCCGAAGGCGGGGTTGCCAAGGCGGAGTGCCAAGGTGCTTTCCGCTTGGATGCTACCGTCGCTGGTGCGTTTCAGCCCGATTTCCGGGCTGCCGAGCTCCGGCCCGCCATAGGCGGCGAATACCGGCTCCGCCAGTAGCGGGGCCAGCAGTGGCGGCAGCCGGTTGCGGATCGCCTCCGACAGGTTCAGGCCGGTGACGCGCAGCCCTTCCGGCGCGCGGATGCGGCCCGTGTTGGCTGCCGCATTCAAGGTCAGGCGGCCATCCACGGTGTCGGCGGCGGCTAGCTCGCCCCAGCGGATGTCCTTCAGCGCCAATGACACCAGGCCGTTCGCATCGGCGGAATCCAGGGTGGCAGGGTCGGTGAGCGGCCCTTCCGGCAGGCGGAGCGACAGCAGCACCACCGCCTCGCCGCTGCCGTGGAGTGGCAGCCCGGCAGCGCGCAGGATCGGTGTCAGCCAGTCGATGACAACGGCGCCGTTGGCATTGATGCGTATGCCAGGGCCCCGTTCCACGCGGACATTCAGCGGCTTGTCCTGGGCCGCGGTCGATATGGCCAGGCGC
>Ga0206129_10000904_pt1 | contig 42593 bp, 47 predicted proteins | sample Helgoland_Spring_8_FD_148616 | JGI IMG/M metagenome (GOLD analysis project Ga0206129, IMG submission 148616) | Pelagic subsurface seawater microbial communities from Kabeltonne, Helgoland, North Sea - Helgoland_Spring_Bloom_20160502_2 | ecosystem: Environmental > Aquatic > Marine > Epipelagic ...
CATAACGCCCTGAATGCAGCTGCAACGCCACGCAGTGTTTGGGCGGATGGGCAACTCAAGCAAACGAAATCGGCCCTCGCAGCCGGATTTCCCAAAGACGACGCATGGGGGCCAGCAGCCGTTGTCGATGTCTGCCGCGAAGAACTGCCAAGAGATACGCTTGCCACGGTCGACAGCGGCGCGCACCGCATTTTGCTAAGCCAGATGTGGGAATGTTACGCGCCGCGCGGATTGATGCAGTCCTCTGCCCTTTGCACGATGGGCTGTGCCATCCCACTTGCGATTGGTGCGCACTTTATCGAACCAGGTCGCACTGTGGTTAGCTTTTGTGGTGACGCAGGTTTCTTGATGGTTGCGGGTGAACTGACAACGGCCAAGGAATTGAACCTAAATACGATCTTCGTGGTCTTCGTTGATGCCTCCCTTGCATTGATTGAGTTGAAGCAACGTCAGCGCCAACTGACCAACAGTGGCGTCGACTTCGCACAGCACGATTTCGCGGCGATGGGCAAAGCATTTGGTGGGAATGGTCATACTGTCCACACCCGCGACGAATTGCGGGTTGCGTTGAAGGCTGCGCAAAAGGCACAAGAGTTTACAGTGATTGCAGCTGTTATTGAAAAAGGTGCCTATGATGGCCGAATTTAACGCCTCGTCTGAAACTCCAACTGCGCTTGGCGACATTTTCGTTCTGGACCTAAGCCGCATCCTTGCAGGGCCAACCGCCACGCAATTGTTGGGTGATTTCGGCGCGACGATTATCAAAGTCGAAAACCCAAAAACTGGCGGTGATGACACCCGCGGTTGGGGCCCCAACTTTGCTAAAAACCCTGACGGTACATCCACAGACCTTAGCGCTTATTTCATGGCGGCCAATCGGAACAAACAATCCATCGCGGTCGACATTTCGACCCAAGAAGGACAAGCGATCATCCACCAACTCGCGGCACGCGCAGACATCATTATTGAGAACTATAAGCCCGATGGCTTGGTCAAATATGGCCTAGACCACAAATCGCTGATGAAGGCCCATCCAAGCGTGGTTTACTGCTCTATCTCTGGCTTTGGTCAAACGGGCCCAAACCGCGATCAACCCGGTTATGATTTGATGGCCCAAGGGTTCGGTGGCGTTATGTCCCTAACCGGTGACCCTGACGGTGTCCCAACCAAAGTTGGCGTCGGCATCGCGGATGTGATGTGCGGAATGTACGCAACCATCGGCATTCTTGCAGCCCTGCGCCACCGCGACAAAACGGGCGAAGGACAGCACATCGACCTTAGCCTTGTTGACGCATCGATGGCGTGGCTCATCAATGAGGGGACCAATTACCTGACATCTGGAAATGCCCCAATCCGGCGCGGGAATGCGCACCCTAATATCGTACCGTATGACGCCTTCGCCGCCAGCGATGGACATATCTTGGTTGCCGTTGGCAACGATTCACAATTCGCTAGGTTCTGCGATGTGATCGGTCGTTCGGATCTAGGTGCAGAAGACAAATACAAAACCAATTCGGGCCGCATCGAACACCGTGAAACACTAATCCCTCAACTGCGCGAAACACTTGCAAAGCTAACCAAAGCAGAAATCTTGGAAAAATTGCAAAGCGTAAAGGTTCCGGTCGGACCAATTCATACCGTTGATGAAGCGTTGAATTCGGATCAGGCCACCGCGCGTGGCACCATCGTTGATGTTGCAGCGGACGGCATCGATGGTGGCAATATCCAACTGTTGGCGAATCCCCTGAAGCTGTCGCGCACGCCAGTTCAATATCGCTCGGCCCCACCCCGTTGCGGGCAGGATACCGACAGCATTCTTGAAACACTCAAGACACCTAAATAGCCGAATTAGCAGTCATTTTTGCGTTTTCACGGGCGGTTTTCCGCCGCTTTCGCATGGGACTTGTCATGTACCTCACAAAACGCGCCGCTGAATTCACGGTTGTGTGTGCCAAGCCTGTGAACACTATCTTGACCAAATAAATCAGCTAAAAAAGGATCAACACTTACCCCGCGAAAAGGTCCGCGCAAGATGATGCACGACATTTGTAACAGCCCCGTAAGCCTATCAGAGCAAAGCCAACTAGATGATTGTAACGGCGTCGTGCACCCATATTATATCAACTGGCCACAAATATAGCTGCACCACTCAGCACAACTGTTGCAATACCCGTCAGCAGACGACTGCGGGTTAGGGCTTTATCGACTGGCATGGGGCCCTCATAATCATGTTGTCTGGGCAAAGGTTAGTCTGACAACTCCTACAACGCACCCTACCTCGCAAACTTGAGACAAGCGCGTTATTATAGTTTCGGTGGTTTCGCAGGATCAGATCCCGGCGCGCCAAATTCAACTTGATCCACAACAGCAGGTTGGGGCAGATCGAATCGCAAACCAACACGCGCAAGGCGCGGAGTGATCGGATCATTGGCGTCAAAGAAGCCAACATCCATTGCGCCCGCTTCAATCCCTGAAAAGGTCAGCGCCTCACCAGCAGCTTGTGCCAAGGCACCCTGTGCATCAGGCAACGCACCAACAAACCCAAGCAGGTGGCCAGTGCTGCCGCCCGTATACTTCACACCAACCAAATAGGCGCTTAGGGCAAGGCCCGTGGCTGTCGCAAGCTTGGTATCGATCGCAGTGATCAGTGTTTCGGGCAATCCAGTGGGGACAGAAACCTCTTCGATCTTGGCCTCAACCTGATCAGGCGCATGGCCCAATGTTTCAGCCAGCCAATCAACACCGTTCGCATCCATCAAGAATGAAGATGGTGCCACCTCTAGGTTCAAGCCAAGGCCCAAGCCCTGCCCTACCAACAATTGTGAGATCACACGGCCAGACAAAGCAGCATAAGGCGTCGCCTCACCCGTAAAGGCAGTTAAGCGTTCTTGGCGATCAAAGACCAAAACGATTTCACCTGATCCGCTATCAAAGGTTTGGGGCTTGATTGTTTCCCCTTCCGCTTCGGCCTCAAGCAACAAGAACAACTCCCCGTCCCCAAGACGCTCATAGAACGCAAGGCGGATAGCATCATCATTTGGGGCGGCTTCCATCGCGCCGTGCGCAATATCCAAAGGGGTCAAATCACTCATTTTAGCACCTCTTGTACCCGCGCCCGCAGCGCTGGCAGTGTTTCAGTCGCGAACCATGGGTTCTGTTTTATCCACCCCGTATTGCGCCAGCTGGGGTGTGGCAAGGCAAAGACGTTCGGCGCGCGCATTCGCCACTGTTCTACCGTTTGGGTTACCCCCGTCTTTACACCCAGATGATATTTATGGGCATATCCCCCAACCAGAACCGTCAATGGTATTTCGCCAAGGTGATCCATCACGCGGTCATGCCACGTTTCGCCGCAAATCTTGGGCGGCGGTAGATCAGATCCCTTTGCGTTGTACCCTGGAAAGCAAAACGCCATTGGTACAATCGCCAGTTTGGATTGATCGTAAAACGTGGCCTCATCAATCCCCAGCCATTCGCGCAATCGATCACCTGAGGGATCGGTGAACGGACGACCAGACTGATGAACCCGTGCCCCCGGTGCCTGCCCCGCAATCAAAATACGCGCACCCCTTTCAAACCATGCAACAGGGCGCGGTTGATGGGCTGTGTGGGTCAAAGCAAAGCGATCACTGCACAATCGGCAGGCGCGGATATCATCGACAAGGTCAGACATGCTTTAGGATGTAGAGGATCAATAAATAACGGCAAGCGCATTCATTTCAATAATTTTCGAAATAACTTGCCGGCTGGAAATCATTTCTATAATTCTAGAAATATGAAAATAGAACCAACAGACGACTTAAGCCTCACCCTCGCCGCAACCAGCTTTGCCGCCTTGGGATCAGAACAACGCCTGTCCATTTTGCGGGCATTGGTCCGTGCAGGGCCCGAGGGCCTAAGCATTGGTGATCTAGGAAGCCGCACAGGTGTGACAGGCAGTACCCTCACACACCACATCAAAATTCTGGCGCAGACTGAAATGGTTGAACAAGTGCGCAAGGGGCGTTCGATCATTTGTGCGGCGGTGGCCTACGATCAAATCCGCCACTTATCCGAATTCTTACTAACTGAATGCTGTGCAGACAGCACAACCCCATGCGAGGATCGCTAACATGGCTGATGCATTAAACGCAGATTCAAACGAACCAAACTCTCACGGCCCCACATTCACCAAATATTTAGGCGGGGCATGGGGCGCATCGGTGGTACTCATCGCTCTGATCACACTGCTTGATCCTGCACAGTTGCAAACCACGCTCACCTCTACATCCGCTTCTATCTGGAGCACGGCACCGTTCATCCTTTTTGCCGTTCTCGCCGTCGCATACCTGAAGGCAACTGGCGCTGAAAACCTGTTGGCCCGAGCCTTTGAGGGGAACCCCGTGCGCATGGTCATAATGGCGGCATTGCTGGGTGGATTGTCCCCATTTTGCTCCTGCGAGGTGATTCCTTTTATCGCTGCATTGCTCGCATTAGGGGCACCTTTGGGCGCCGTCATGGCATTTTGGTTGGCATCTCCGCTGATGGATCCTGCGATGTTTTTGATCACTTCGGGTACTTTGGGCTGGGAATTTGCAGTCGCAAAGACAATCGCAGCCGTTAGTTTGGGTATTTTTGGCGGATTTGGGATGCTCGTCCTTTCCCGATCTGTCATTTTTTCAGACCCGTTACGCGAGAAACCATCCTTTGGTGGCTGTTGCGGTGTCCAAAAACCGTTCTCTGGTCAACCTGAGTGGAAATTTTGGAAAGAATCTGAGCGTCGTGAGGTCTTTAAATCTACAACTCTAGAGAATGGGCTGTTTTTGCTGAAATGGCTTACGCTGGCCTACGTGATCGAAACCATGATGATCGCCTATGTTCCTGCGGAATTGATCGCCAGCGTGCTCGGCGGCACAGGCGTTGGCCCTATTTTTATGGGCGCTTTGGTCGGGGCTCCTGCTTACCTGAATGGGTATGCCGCAGTGCCACTGGTTGATGCCCTATTGACCCAAGGCATGTCACAAGGTGCGGCAATGTCATTTGTCATAGCCGGTGGCGTCAGCTGCATACCCGCAGCAATTGCAGTGTGGGCGTTGGTCAAGCCGCGCGTCTTTATTGCTTACTTAAGTTTCGCGATAATTGGCGCCATAATTGCAGGGATGATTTGGCAGTTAATCGTATGATTTACCCTATAAATAGCGCAGAATTAACCACTAGGTAACGATTGCCCCAACGGATATGATGCGATATCTCGGTCAAAACGAACCGTATTGCACAGGGGGCAATTATGTACCGCGTCTGGAATTTTCTTACGAACTACTCACTACTTTTGATCTTAGGCGCCATTACAGCCCTGATCTGGGCCAATATGGATGTAATCGCGCCTGTCGCGGGCAACCCACATTACTGGGCTGATACGTACCACAGCTTTGTTGAATTCAAGATTTGGGACCATGCCCCGATTGGCCATATGCATGATGGCCACCGTACATTGACCCTGCATTACTTAATCAATGACGTCCTTATGGCCCTGTTCTTTGCGATTGCTGCAAAGGAAGTTTGGGAAGCCCTCATCCTGAAAAACGGATCGCTTCGCGGTAAAAAAGCTGCGACGCCGTTGTTCGCAACAGCAGGCGGCATGTTCGGTCCAATCGCAGTCTACCTCGGCATGGCGTACTTTGTGTTCGGTTCCGAGACATATGACGCAGTTCAAAACGGTTGGGCAATCCCAACGGCGACAGACATCGCATTCTCATACCTCGTTGGCCGTATCGTATTTGGTGCGGGTCACCCTGCGGTCCGCTTCCTGCTCTTGCTCGCCATCGCAGATGACGCAGCTGGCCTCATCATCCTAGCGATCTTTTACCCGTCGGGCGAACTGGCTCCGGAATGGTTGTTTCTTTCCTTGGGTGCAGCAATTGCAGTTTACGTACTGTTCAACTGGCTGCCACGCTACCTAGACCGCGGAAACAAAGCGCGCCCGATTTCTTCCTTCGTGCGCACCAAGCTACATTTCTTCCCGTACTTTGTTGCCGGCTGTGCCAGCTGGTATGGCTTCATGGTTTCTGGACTTCACCCTGCACTGGGCCTGCTGCCGATCGTTGTTACTATTCCACATGCTGACCGTGCTTTTGGTATCTTCAGCGATGCCGAAAAGTATCTGACCGACCTGCTGAACCAAATCGAACACGCGCTGAAAACACCGGTTGAGATCATCTTGTTTTTCTTCGGGCTGCTCAACGCAGGCGTTCAACTTAGCGCGATTGGCGATGCCACATGGTTGGTCCTTGCTGGTTTGATCATCGGTAAACCACTGGGGATTCTCGCCTTCGGTTGGTTCGCTGCTGTGCCACTTCGCTTGGGTATGCCAGAAGGTATGCGGATCATCGACCTTGTCGTCGTTGGCTGTGTGGCCGCGATCGGCTTTACCGTTTCGCTGTTCATCGCGACGGTCGCATTTGAAGGTGGACCTGTCCAAGATGCCGCCAAAATGGGCGCATTGTTTAGCTTTGCGGCAGCAATTATTAGTATCATTGCGGGTAAAGTCTGCCGCGTTCAAAAACAAAACGGCTGAACTCACAGCAAATAAGAACATAAACCAGCGCCTCGGCGCTGGTTTTTTTGTTTAACGCCCTAATTATTGTGTGAAAAATTACCCCAATAATCTACATTTGTTTCCAAAATGGGCATAATCTAGTCAAGTTCTGTGGCTATCACTCAGCCAACCCTTTAATTGGAACGGACGTGCCACCACCTAAAGAAGTGGCGGACAAAAAGCAGTCACCGGAGCATTCGATGCTTGAGTTCGAAAATGTCAGCAAGTCCTTTTGGACGGTTACGCAGCGCAAGGTCATCCTTGATCGCGTGTCTTTTAAGGTGGAATTGGGGAATTCCATGGGCATTTTGGCACCCAACGGAACCGGTAAGACGACCCTGATCAACATGATGGCCAGCCTCGAAAACCCTGATGAAGGCGTTATTCGCCGCAAGTGCAATATCTCTTTTCCATTGTGTTTAGAGGGATCTATCTGATGATCTCGCTCACAGCCTCAATCCTACCCGAACAGGTAACATCGTAATATGAAACACGTCCAAATCGCCGACTTAACAATTGGGAACGATCGCCCGCTAACGATAATTGCTGGCCCCTGCCAGTTGGAAAGCGCTGATCACGCCCAGATGATCGCAGGCAAAATGAAGGAGGCCTGTAACGCCGCTGGCGCACAGTACATTTTCAAGGCCAGCTACGACAAGGCAAACCGCACCTCCATTAGTGGCGTGCGTGGACCGGGCATGGAAGAGGGGCTTGAAATGCTTGCCTCTGTTAAGAAGACAATTGGCGTTCCTGTGCTAACCGACATTCACACCCCAGAACAATGCGCAGCAGCGGCGCAGGTCTGCGACGTGTTGCAAATCCCCGCGCTATTGTGCCGCCAAACGGACCTGATCTTAGCAGCTGGTCACACAGGTGCTGCGATCAATGTCAAAAAGGGTCAATTCCTTGCCCCTTGGGACATGCAAAACATCGTGACCAAAATCGAAAGCACCGGCAACGAACGGATCATGCTAACCGAACGGGGCACCTCGTTTGGATATAACACACTGGTCACCGACATGCGTTCGCTCCCACAAATGGGAATGACGGGCTATCCAACGGTCATGGACGCCACGCACTCGGTCCAACAACCAGCTGGCCTTGGTGGTTCCACGGGCGGGCAGCGTGAATTCGCACCCCTTATGGCGCGCGCGGCGGCCGCAATTGGCACCGCCGCGATCTTTATCGAAACACATCAAGACCCAGACAAATCACCATCCGATGGGCCCAACATGGTCTACCTTGACCAAATGTCTGACTTGATCGACACCCTTATGCAATTTGACGCAATCGCCAAAGCACGCCCACTGGCGCTTTAAGTATTTTTAGAAAGAACTCACGTGACAAAACCAGCTTCAACAGTATCCCAGAACACTTGGGAATTTTTACGCGACGCAATGATTACCCCCACTGGTTTTCGCGAATACGATGCACGCTGGAAATACCCTGACGCGATCAACCTGCCTGGGATCACCGCGCTTGGCCTTGGCCTTGGCACGCAGATGCATATGCGCGGAATCGAACCTGTTATCGCAGTTGGCAACGATTACCGCGAATACTCATTGTCGATCAAAAACGCTTTCATGCTTGGCCTGATGCAAGCGGGTATTCACGTCAAAGACATCGGTCCTGCCCTATCTCCAATGGCCTATTTCAGCCAATTCCACCTTGATGCGCCAGCTGTTGCCATGATCACAGCCAGCCACAACCCAAACGGTTGGACCGGTGTGAAGATGGGTTTTGAACGCCCCCTCACCCACGGCCCGGACGAGATGAACGAGTTGCGCGATATTGTCTTTGAAGGGCGCGGCCAGCCACGTGAAGGCGGCAAATACGAATTTGTCCACGGCGTACGCGAAGCCTATTTGGATGACCTTGTTGGCGACTTCAAAATGACGCGCAAACTCAAAGTCGTTTGTGCAACGGGCAACGGTACAGCCGCAGCCTTTGCACCTGAATTGTTTGAACGCCTCGGCGTTGAAGTGGTCCCAAGCCACAATGAACTGGATTACAACTTCCCGCACTACAACCCAAATCCCGAAGCCATGGAAATGCTGCATGACATGTCCGGCAGCGTCAAAGCATCCGGCGCGGATTTCGCCCTTGGTTTTGACGGCGACGGTGACCGTTGCGGCGTGGTGGATGACGAGGGTGAAGAGATCTTCGCGGACAAAGTCGGCGTTATCATGGCCCGCGATCTGGCCAAGATTTACCCAAATTCCACAATCGTGGCTGACGTGAAATCAACTGGCCTTTTCGCCTCTGATCCAGAACTTCAAAAATACGGGATAAAAGCGGACTACTGGAAAACCGGTCACTCCCACATGAAACGCCGTGTGAACGAATTGGGTGCATTGGCTGGGTTTGAGAAATCAGGCCACTATTTCCTATCTGGCGAAATCGGACGTGGCTATGACTGCGGCATGCGCGTTGCTGTTGAAATCTGTAAACTGATGGACCGCAACCCTGACATGTCGATGTCTGACCTACGCAAAGCATTGCCAAAAACATGGGCAACGCCAACAATGTCCCCCTACTGCTCTGATTTGGAAAAGTACGACACTCTGGATCGCCTTGTTGCCAAACTGGTCGCCAAATTGGAAGCTGGCGAAACACTGGGTGGCCGCGCAATCAAAGAGGTTGTGACAGTCAACGGCGCGCGTGTGATCCTAGACAACGGCGCATGGGGACTGGTGCGTGCATCATCCAACACGCCAAACCTTGTGGTCGTCTGCGAAAGCCCTGAATCCGATGCAGAAATGCGTGCGATTTTTGAAGACATTGATGCGGTCATCCGCACCGAAAGCAATGTCGGCGAATACGACCAAACCATTTAATGGCACAACGGCTTTCATTGGTGGCTATTGTCGTAGACGACTACGATGAGGCCATCAGTTTTTATACCGAAAAGCTAGGTTTTGAGCTGGTAGAAGACACCTATCAGCCGGAACAAGACAAACGCTGGGTTGTGGTCCGGCCCAAGGGCGAAAACGGCACTTCCCTTTTGCTGGCCCAAGCGTCCAACCCTGAGCAATCAAAACCCGTCGGCGCGCAATCTGGTGGCCGTGTTTTCCTATTTTTGGAAACCGATGATTTTTGGCAGGACTACAACACCTATATTGAAAAAGGGATCGAATTTGCGCGACCGCCCGTCGAAGCGGAATACGGCACGGTCGCGGTCTTCAAAGATTGCCACGGCAACCTTTGGGACTTGATCCAATACAACAAACCCAAGAGCGCGTGACCTAGTCAAACAGCTTGAACAATTCGCCCTTCAGCTTGTCCTCTAGCTTTTTCTTCACGGCATCCTCAACGGATTGACCATCCTCAGTAGAGACACCTAATTCCTTCTCCAGCTTCTCTTGAGCACGGGCTTTGGTATCATCCTCCAAGGCCTTCGCCTTTTCCTTCAGCTTGGCTTTCTCTTCGGCCAGGTTCAGATTGATCGCCGCTTCCAAATCTGGCTGGATACGGGGATTGGACCATGGACCTTTGATGCTCACAGGAATCGCGATCCCTTTGCCAGAGTTGGCGCGCAAGGCGGCAGGGGTGAACAAATAATCGATTTCCTGTGCGCCCAACCCCACGCGGCCTTTTCCCCGCGCCTCGTAATTGGGAAGCACAAACAACAAATCATCGTTGCGCAGGTTTCCCGCATTGATAGTAAATGTCGCCCCAAGACTGTCAAAAACCGTGGTGCCACCAGATCCGTTGCCACTGCCCATCAAAGTATTCAGGTCCAAACCCTGAATGGTGCCCTGCCCCAAACGCAACGCCCCATTTCCAGACAACGAGCGCATGATTGCATCAACATTGGACCCGCTGCCCAAAAATGAAATTTCCGCATCGCCATTGCCCGTCAGACGCTCAACATCCATCGCATCGCGCAGAACCTTTTGAACCGAGACCGACTTGGCGAAAATCTTACCGCCAACCGACAATCCACCGCGGTTGTTCATAACAAACTCACCCGAAACAGTTCCATCATAGGCCTGAACCTCGCGCATTTCGAAAACCATGCGTGACCTGTCATTCTTGATCAGCGCGCGGGTTTTCCCCAGCTGAAATGAACCCAAGTCAATGCTGCTGGCCGTCAATGCGATCTCGCCGTTGAACGCGGCCAATCCAGATGCATCAATCCGATCTTTGGGCCAACCTGTGCCCACGCTCCCAGCGCTGCTTGCGCTTGAATTGTCACCTTGGGTCGCTCCCTTCAAATCCAAGGCTCCAGCACTGATCTGTGCGTTAAACTGTGGTGTCCCATTCAATGAAACATCCGCAGCACCCGTAATTGTGTTGCCATCCAAATCGGCTTGCATCCCACGCAAAGACAGGCGGCGATCCGATGTCAAAGTAAGGTCAGCGTCCATATCGACGCTGCGCCCCAAGCCACGCGGCAAATCTGCGCCGTCCAGCCCTAACGCCCGCAAGAATGCATCAGTATCAGATAGCTTCAAACCAAGGCGGCCCGCCACATCGCCAGCGGTGCTGGCACGACCTTTCAGCGAAAGCGATCCACCAGATGTCTTGATGCGCGCAACGATCGGCTGCACGTCACCGGCGATAAAACCCGCAAAGCCATTGATCGTGGCAACAACATCCACGTCTGCACCTGCAGGCCGCAGCGTTGCCTGAATGTCAGCAGCGCCCAACCGCTCGGGCCAATCCAATGCCAAATCGACCCCGCTATATGAAACAAGATCACTGCCCTCAGCGTCATAGATCAAGGTCGCGTCCGTCACGGTCAATTTCTGCAAACTAAAGGCCTGCGCTTCGCGATCAGGTGCGGTTTCGGTTTCAATAGCTGCTTCACCGCTGGCATCGGTAAAGACCCAGCTTGCGCGACCATCTTTGCGACTTTCCAATCGGATAGTTGGGCTTGCAGCTTCAATATTGGTGATCTTGATTTCACCACTCAACAAAGCCATCGCATCAATACCAATGGCCGCATTGCGCGCCGTCAGCATCGAACCTTGGCGCGCCCAATCGGCATTACCAACTTCGATCTCTCCCGCAGACACACCCAACACAGGCCAAAGGGTCATCGACACATCACCGGTGATGCTGACCTCTCGCCCGGTTTGGGCTTTGATCTGCTCTGCGGCCAATCGTGCGATCCGGTCAGCAGGCAGAAACAGCAGTGAAACAACCGCGACGACGGCAATCAGCAACAACGCCCCAATAATACGCCCAATAATTTTCATGCCACTCTTCCTCATATTCGTTTCTACAACCCTAGGCCGCAGAACCAGACACCTCAATCCCAGAACCCTTCCCCTCTGCCCAGCCATCCACTATAGGCATCCTCATGAGCACAAACCCGCCAAACATTCGCCCCGACCTCGCCCCTAAACTCCAAGTTCGTGAACCTGTGCGTTCCGGCCAGCCTACCATCGGCATGGTATCGCTTGGTTGCCCCAAGGCATTGGTCGACAGCGAACGCATCCTGACGCGCCTGCGCGCCGAAGGGTATGGCGTGTCCCCTGATTATTCTGGGGCCGATGCAGTGATCGTGAACACCTGTGGTTTCCTTGATAGCGCCAAGGCCGAAAGCCTAGATGCCATTGGTGAGGCCCTGAATGAAAACGGTAAGGTCATCGTGACAGGGTGCTTGGGCGCTGAACCCGATTACATCCGCGAACACCACCCAAAGATCCTCGCGGTCACTGGCCCACACCAATACGAACAGGTGTTGGACGCGGTGCACGAAGCTGTACCACCATCTCCCGATCCGTTTATCGATCTACTCCCAGCATCAGGCGTATCACTCACACCGCGCCACTTCAGCTATTTGAAGATTTCCGAGGGCTGCAATCACAAATGCAAGTTCTGCATCATCCCAGACATGCGCGGCCACCTTGCCTCCCGCCCTGCCCACGCAGTCATGCGCGAAGCGGAAAAGCTGGTTGAAGCTGGCGTTAAAGAACTGCTGGTCATTTCCCAGGATACCTCGGCCTACGGCGTTGATATCAAACATGCTGAAGATCGCGGGCACCGTGCCCACATTACTGATCTGGCGCGCGATCTTGGGTCGCTCGGGGCATGGATACGTTTGCACTATGTCTACCCATACCCGCATGTGCGCCAGATGATCCCGTTGATGGCAGACCCATCAAACGGCGTTTTGCCCTACCTTGATATTCCGTTCCAGCACGCACACCCTGACGTTCTGAAACGCATGGCACGCCCTGCGGCCGCATCGAAAACGCTGGATGAAATCGCGGCATGGCGCGACATTTGTCCAGACATCACCCTGCGCTCTACCTTTATTGTGGGGTATCCGGGCGAAACGGAATCCGAATTCCAAACCTTGCTGGATTGGATGGGCGAAGCGCAGCTCGATCGCGTTGGATGCTTCCAATATGAAAACGTCGAAGGCGCACGTTCAAACGCGCTACCTAACCACGTGGATGCAGAGATCAAACAAGATCGCTGGAACCGCTTCATGGAAAAAGCCCAAGCAATCTCTGAAGCCAAACTTCAAGCCAAAGTTGGCAGCCGCATTGATGTGATCATTGATGAAATCGATGAAGACGCCGCAACCTGTCGCACAAAATCAGACGCGCCAGAAATTGATGGCAACCTGTTCATCGATGAAGGTTTTGAGAAATTGAACGTCGGCGACATCGTCACGGTTGAGGTCGATGAAGCGGGCGAATACGATCTTTGGGGCAAACTGGTTTAACCACCAAGATCAGCCAAAACTTGCGCGGCACCTATGTCTAAGTGCCGCGCAGTTTTAATTAGTCTTCCAGCAAGAATGTGATTTTCATCACAACGCGGTATTCGCTGATTTTGCCATCTGTCACGACAACTTTCTGATCCGCAATCCACGCGCCGCTGATGCCCTTAAGGGTCTTGGATGCGCGCGCAATACCGCTTTCCAATGCGTCGTCAAATGACTTGGTTGAGGATGCGATGACTTCGGTAACTTTTGCGATGCTCATAGTATTTTCCTTTGATTTAAAAATTGGCTTGAGAAATTCTGGGGGCCGACCCATCGATTGTCTGCGTGGTGCCCTAAGTGTTTACTGTCTCAACTGTGGCGATCATAACCGGCAAAACTGATCACCATTAAGGGGAAAACAGGGCCATCCCACCCCCCAAATGAAGAACTGTCATGACCACACTATTGCCTGCCTAAGCTTGAAAGTCTGCTTCGAGCCCGTACTCACCAAAATTCTGCCTTGCAGCTAATGGTGGCTTCTCACTATAATCCGTTATTATGGAAAACACCGACGCAATACTATCGTTACTGCCAAATCGCTTGAAGGATGCACGCCGCGCCAAGGGGCTATCTCTTGACGCTGTGGCAAAACTATCGGGCGTGTCGCGCAGTATGGTCAGTCAGATTGAGCGTGGGGAATCTTCACCGACGATCTCGACGTTGTGGAATCTGACTAAGGCGCTACAGGTGGATTTTGCGGGGCTTCTTGAAGATGATCAGGAAAGCCGCGTTGAAGTTTTACGCAGCGGTGATGTACCTGCGATTGATAATCACGGCACAGGATGTTCGATCCGCATTCTTTCACCGCCCGAAGAAGCAGGACGGCATGAAGTCTATGATCTGCGGTTTAACCAAGGCGGTATTCTGGACAGTTTGCCACACGCGCAGGGCGCACGTGAACACCTGACTGTAATCGAAGGACGGCTGACCGTCACCAGTGGTGAAGCGGTTGAACAATTGTCAGACGGTGACACAGCACGTTACGCGGCTGATGTTGCTCATAAAATTAGTGCAGACGGGCCCGCCCGTGCATTCTTGGTCGTACATGGCGCTTAGGTAAATCCACTTTAACGGATTTTTTGCCAAGTTACTGTAATTCTAATATTGCGGAAATTCATCCGTCATGCCATCTTCCTGAAAACGGAGGCCGCTATGACGACTGCATTTCTAGATCACATGACCGAAACGCTGGCACAAATTGATGCCGAAAGGATGACGAAACACGAGCGTCTGATTTCATCCCCACAAGCAGGACAGGTCACCGCGAACGGTAGGTCCGTGATCAACCTTTGTGCGAACAATTACCTTGGGTTGGCCGACCACCCCGATCTGATCAAGGCCGCCAAAGAAGCGATGGACACCAAAGGGTTCGGCATGGCCTCAGTACGGTTTATCTGCGGTACGCAGGACTTGCATCGCGATCTCGAAACACGGTTGGCGAGCTTCTTGGGGAAGGACGATTCCATCCTATTTGCGGCTTGTTTTGACGCCAACGGCGGGTTGTTTGAGCCGTTGCTCGGGCCAGAGGACGCGATCATCTCGGATGCGTTGAACCATGCATCTATCATTGACGGCATTCGGTTGTGCAAGGCCAAACGCTACCGCTATGCGAACTCCGACATGGTTGATCTTGAAACGCAGTTGCAAGCAGCAAAAGCGGGCGGCGCACGCTTCATTGTCATCGCGACTGACGGGGTGTTTAGCATGGATGGCTACCTTGCCAACCTGCCCGAGATCACCAAATTGGCAGAGGCTTACGACGCTTTGGTCATGGTCGATGATTGCCATTCCACCGGCTTCATGGGGCCAAAGGGGGAAGGCACGCCCGCTCATTTTGGTGTCGATGTCGATATTCTGACTGGCACGTTGGGCAAGGCGCTTGGTGGTGCAATCGGCGGCTATATTGCCGGACCACAACCAGTCGTTGACCTGCTGCGCCAGCGGGCGCGTCCCTATCTGTTCTCAAATTCCCTACCTCCCTCCATCGTCGCCGCTGGGATCGAAGCAATTCGGCTGGTCGAGGAGGGCGATGCCTTACGTGCGCAACTGTTTGCAAATGCAGCCTACTGGCGCGCAGGTTTGACTCGTTTGGGCTTTAACCTGCTGCCTGGCGAACATCCAATCATCCCCGTCATGTTGGGGGAGGCGCATTTGGCGCAAGACATGGCCGCCCGTCTGTTTGATGAAGGTGTCTATGTCAGCGGATTCTTCTTCCCCGTTGTTCCGCGCGGCCAAGCCCGCATTCGCACCCAGATGAACGCATCCTTAACAAAAGATGATCTGGATCACGCGCTGACTGCGTTCGAGACAGTTGGAAAAGCTGTTGGCGTTTTGAAATGAGCAATGAAATGAAAGCATTAATCAAGGCTCACGGTCGTGAAGGCCTATGGTTACAAACCGCTCCAGTACCAGATATCGGCCCTGACGATGTGCTGATCCGCATTAACAAGACGGGCATTTGTGGCACAGACATCCATATCTGGAACTGGGATGATTGGGCCAAGAAGACCGTCCCAGTTCCATTGATTACAGGGCATGAATTCGCGGGAGAAATAGTTGAGCTTGGGCGTAATGTTGAAGGATTAAATCTGGGGCAAAGGTGTAGTGGTGAGGGTCATTTGATTGGCAAACAATCGCGCCAAAGTCGTGCCGGAAAATTCCATCTTGACCCAGAAACACGGGGCATTGGTGTGAACGAACAAGGCGCATTCGCTGAATATTTGCGTCTACCTTCCTTCAACGTAGTGCCTTTACCAGACGAGATCAGCGACGACATCGGTGCCATCCTTGATCCCTTGGGCAACGCTGTTCACACCGCTCTTTCGTTCGATCTTGTGGGGGAAGACGTGTTAATCACCGGTGCTGGCCCAATCGGCATTATGGCAGCGGCCGTTGCGCGGCACGCAGGCGCGCGCAACGTGGTGATCACGGATATCAACCAAGATCGCCTCGATTTGGCCGCGAAGGTGGCGGATGTGACGCCAGTGAACGTTACAAAAACCGATCTGGCTGATGTACAAGCACGGCTAAAAATCATGCAGGGTTTCGATGTCGGCCTAGAAATGTCTGGCAACCAAGTAGCCCTTGATCAGATGGTTGAAGCCATGGTGATGGGCGGACGTATCGCGCTGCTTGGAATTCCGCCGGGTAAAAGCCCCGTCGATTGGAGCCGGATAGTTTTCAAGGCGATCACCCTGAAAGGCATCTATGGGCGCGAGATTTTTGAGACGTGGTACAAGATGATCGCGATGTTGCAAAACGGGCTGGACGTGTCTGGCATTATTACACACCGCTTTGCGGTCAAGGATTACGCCGAAGGATTCGCTGCGATGAAGTCAGGGAAAGTCGTGTTAGATTGGAGAACGACCTAAATTTGATCCGATGAATATATCCACTGGTGGGCCTGAATAGACATCCCAACGCAGCCGTAGAAATTGACTTCAACAATTTCAGCTTTGCCCGCAAAGCTGAAATTCAAACTGAGACGTATCCCTCAAACACGCCATACTTGCATTTGTTCCACTTATGTTCTATTTATGTTCTCACCAATAAGAACAAAGGAATCAGTCATGCAACACCAAGCAACGCTACCAGGTATGTTTGCACCCGTTCAGGGCGTGCTTGCGATTGAACCTGCCGTTCCTGCCACAGAAAAACAAATCGCATTTGCAAAATCTATCGCGGGTAAAATGGGTGTCACTCTGCCCACATCCCTGTTTACCAACCGCACCAGCCTGTCTGCGTGGATCGACAAACATAAGCCAAAGCCACCAACAGGTCAGTTCGCCAATTACCCCTCGTCCAAACAGGTGCAATTTGCAGAACGCATTGCGCGGCTCAAACGGCGTGAGGTGCCACACGAATGCTTTCGTGACAAAACACTGATGTCGCGTTGGATCGATGGCAATAAACCACGCTGATAGCGTTGGATTATAGCGCCCGCAGCCCTATCTGTTGGGCATGAGTGAAGAAACCAAAGTGCTATATAACGCGCAGTGCCCCGTTTGCCGGTTTGAAATTGATCATTACCGCAGCTATGCGCAGAAATCAGACCTCGCTATCCGGTTTGACGATCTGAACAGTGATGCCTTATCCGCGTGGAATATCACCTCTGATCAGGCGGCGCGCCGCCTTTATGTAGAACACAAAAGTCAGCTGTATTCCGGCATTCCAGCATTCATCGTGTTGTGGCGCGAAATGCCGCGCTATCGTATTTTAGGGCGAGTCGTAGACTTGCCAGTCATCCACTGGATCGCCTGTAAGGTGTATGACCTCGCGTTAGCGCCAGCGATTTATCGTTGGCATCTGTATCGACAGCGGCGTACCTAAAGTAACCCAAAAAAGGCCGTGCACATGTACCCCACTTCTAGAAATGAAACTATTGCTGATGGGATCGTACACGCCCTATCCATTTCCTTGGGTCTCTATGGCGCCGTTTGGCTGTGGTGCTATTTGCCGATGTGGCGCACCACTGAAATGTCATGGGCTGTTGGCATCTACATTGTGATCATGGTCAGCGCGTTCACCGTTTCCGGCGTCTATCACATGACCCCAATTTCGGATTTGCGTGTGCGCCTGCGCCGTGCAGACCACGGTCTGATATTCTTGCGCATTGCCTCCAGCTATACACCGCTGGTTTTGGTCATAAACACGCCGTTCTCCTATGTCGTCTTGGCTGGGGTATGGATCGCTGCGCTAATCGGTTTCTTTTCCAAACTCGTGTTCTGGAAGGGCGAGGGCGGGTCCTCCTTCGCGCTATACTTTGCACTTAGCTGCGCGATGTTCCTATTGATTTGGCCGATGTGGCAACGCTTGGATCACACCTCGATCTGGTTAGTATTGGGAGGTGGCGCGACCTACGGGATTGGAGCGATCTTTTATTCACGCAAAACTATGCCCTATTGCTATCCAGTTTGGCACATCTTTGTAACGGCTGCATCGGCTGCATTCTTTGTCGCCATTGCCATCGCGATCCGCTAATTACAGCGCATCCAAATAGGCGCGCACACAGGTCTGCACATGGCGGAAACGATCACCACCCAAGTGCTTTCCTCCATACCAACGTGTCACAACGATCAAATGATCGCTCAACCCCTCGCGCTCTAGCATCCGGACAATGATCATGCCCGCACCGCTTTCGCCGTCATCGCCTTTTAGCGCGCCAGTCGCAGACAGCTGCACAGCCCATGTATTGTGGGTCGCTTTGGCATAGGCCTTGTCACGTTTCAAAAGCTTCAGGGCCGCGTCCACGCCCGCGCGGTCCGTCACCGGACAGCCAGAGACCGCATATTTGGACCCCTTGTCCGTCAAGATGTGGCCCAACATCTTCATTGCTTAAATCTCAGACAGCGCTTTTTGCACGACTTGTAGGCGTTCCTCATTGGACGGGTGGGTGCCAAGAAAACGATCACCCGGATCTGGGATGCGTTTGATAAATTCCGACCCGATCACAGGTGAATACCCGCCCAAGGCCGTCAATTTTGCACCAAGGTAATCCGCCTCAAGCTCATGGTCCTTGGAATATCCACGCGCCCCAAACTGCGCACCCAACTTCACAGCTTCTTCAACGCCGGCCGGAGCTGCCCCCGTCAATGTTGCAAGACCACCCAAAATCACAGCCCCCGCAACAGAGTTTTGTTTCTGGCGTCCAATGTGGTTCAAAATGTGGTGCGCACCTTCATGCCCCATGACAAACGCCAATTCATCCGCATTGCTCGCATCCAAAATCAACTTTTGCGTAAAGGCGATAATAGGGCGCTTGTTCGCATCTAGTGTTTGATAGGCGTTGGCCGGGCTGTTTGGGTTGCCATCAATGACGATCCGAAAATCACAATCCAAACCAGTCGTTTTGGTGCGGCACTCCCGTTCAATCACAGGCTCCATTGTGGTTGCCACGCGTGCAAAGGCCCGCTGGGCCTGTGCCGCTGAACTAAACCCAGAGGTCGTCGCTACCAAAGGGGCGGCGCCTGTGCTTGAGTCCGAAGTCGGCACCACGTCACAGGCCGCAACCAGCCCAAGCAAACCAAACCCAATCGCCATTCTCAGAAACATACAAACCTCAATATAGTGAACTCAGAACCAGCTTAGCACTCAAAGAAACCCCTGACACCCCCGATCACGTCGTTATGTTCTGTCATGCAACCCGCAGCACAAGGTGCGTAAAATTTCACTATCAAAAAGACGACGCATTGATAAAGTCGCGGCACGAATAACGGGAGAAAACACGTGGCCACTGGTACAAACATCAAAACCTACTTTGAGGGCGCATGGTACAATGAGGACAAACCCATTATGCGGGCCGCCGACCACGGGTCATGGTTGGGCACCACTGTGTTTGACGGCGCACGCTATTTTGACGGCGTGACACCAGACCTGCTGACCCACTGCGAACGGATCAACCGATCCGCCAAGGCATTGATGATCGCGCCCACGATGGACCCAAACGATATGGTCAACGCAATTCAGGACGGGCTGAAATCATACGACCCTACTGCGGCCGTCTACATCCGCCCCATGTACTGGGCCACCATTGGCGACGACACTGGGATTCTGCCCAGCCAAGATGAAACCGGTTTTGCCATCTGCCTTGAACAGATCCCAATGGCCCCGCAAAATGCATCCACCACATTGACCCAGACACGGTTCCGCCGTCCCGTTCTGGCCGACAACGTGGTGAACGCAAAAGCGGGCTGCCTTTACCCCAACAACGCCCGCATGATCGCCGAAGCGCGCAGCAAAGGGTTCAAAAACGCACTTGTTGCGGATGCGTCAGGCAACGTGGCCGAAACCGCCAGCGCCAATGTCTTTATGGTGAAGGACGGCGAGGTGTTCACCCCAATTGCCAACGGCACCTTCCTTGCGGGCATCACCCGTGCGCGCCACATGAAACACATGCGTGAAAACGGCATGACGGTACATGAAAAAACGCTCACATTCGAGGATTTCCACGACGCAGACGAGGTGTTCCTAACGGGTAATATGATGAAAATCACGCCCGTCACGGCCTTTGACGATACCCAATATGAAATCGGGAAAACCACAAATCAGGTGCGCGAAATGTATTGGGATTGGGCCGTCAGCGGCGGCTAACCGCCCCTAAACACCTGACCCAAAAGAAAATCTAACATCTTCGCTCAATTGCGTTGCCACACCCCGCGCACTGCGCCACAATCACCATGTTGAATGGAGAATATCATGCGTAAGTTTCTGGTCGTGCTGGATGACAGCCAAGAATGTTTGAACGCAATGCGTTTCGCCGCACTGCGTGCTGCCCACACGGGCGGCGGCGTCGAGGTTCTAGCGGTGATTCCGCCAGACGAATTCAATCACTGGATTGGCGTTGGGGCCGTGATGCGCGAAGAAGCGCGTGATCGCATCAATGCGCATTTCGAAGTCTTTGCAAAATGGATGCGCGACAAACAACAAGTCGACCCTGAACTGGTGATCCGTGAGGGCGAAGCCGTCACTGAAATCATCGCGCAAATCGCTGACGACCCTGAGGTGGGTGTGCTGGTTCTGGGTGCCGGCGTCGGTAACAAAGGTCCCGGCCCTCTGGTGACTCAACTGACAAAAAGCGCGGGCACATTGCCGATCCCAATCACAATCGTCCCCGGCGACATCACCAAGGAAAAGCTTGAGGCGATTACATAGGATTTTCCTTGGCACATAAAAACAAAGTCATACGTTCGATTAACCTAGCGGGTGAATATATCTGTGTTGATATCTTCCTGCGTCCTGATGGGACATATGGTTTTGACGAATTCAGGCGCGATCCCGAGGATCCAAATGGCTGGTTCAGCACAGGTCATTTTGGCGATCAGGTTTTCGGTGATGCTGACACGGCACTTATTAAAGCAAAAAGCTCTGTTCGCTGGCTATCGGGGCAGATGTAAATGGCTGCCTCCCTCATGGCGGATCGAAGAGAATAGATATGTTTGAACGGTTATTCAGGAAGAAGCGTTTCAAGTATAAGTGCGATGAGTGTCAGGAATATCACGTGGGGTCGCCATCCTTTAGCATGAAGCACCCTACTTCTTTCTTTGATGTTCCCGAAACTGAGAGAAATGATCGCGTTCAATATAACGACGATCTTTGCATGATAACCCCACGTGAGAACGACACGACTGAAGACCCAATTTATTACATCAGGTGCATTCTAGAAATCCCAATTAAAGGAGCATCCGAACCTTTTATGTGGGGTGTGTGGATAACCCAGTCGAAAGAAAACTTCGAAAGATACATTGAGACCTTTGAAGCAAATCAGTCGAATGAAAAGAGCTCCGGATGGCTACTAGTGGACTTACCATTCTATAACAACGCTCGGACTGGCGAACCACTTACCCATCTTGAATGCGAAGTACATTGGGGCCCAAAAGGCCAAAGACCAAAAGTAAGCTTGTGGGAAAACAGCCATCAATTAGCTGTTGATTAACTCACGGGTATCAATTGGAAGCAAGCAGCCAAAATTGCAAAACAAACGAAGGTCGCATGTCAAAATTCAACAAAACTGACCTAAGGAATCCAGTTAGTGGCTGTAGGGCGGGGTTCCCTAACCAACAGTTAATCGTCCCCCACAAACGTTAACAAAACCCAAAACTTAACAAATCGTTAACGCTCCTCTTGTTCTGAAACTGTACAATTCAGACTCCAAACTGTGCAGTTCGCCCAAAACCGCCCTAAAACGCGGATTCTACACGGCTCAAACTGTACAGATCACAGGGCCAACTGCACAGTTTCGCGCATAAATGCCAACGCACTGTGCTTTAACCCACCGACCCACCCAACTTAGAATGATTCCAAACCTTGACTTGGGGGGCATCAGACCGCATATCAATAGCAACCCCGAGGAGGCATTAATATGTTCATTCAAACAGAATCCACACCGAACCCAGCAACGCTAAAATTCTTGCCGGGCCAGACCGTTTTGGAAATGGGCACTGCAGATTTCCCAACAGCAGACACCAGCGACGCCTCCCCTCTTGCCCAACGCATTTTCGCTGTTGAAGGCGTGAGCGGCGTGTTCTTTGGCACCGATTTTGTAACAGTGACAAAGGCGGATGCCGTAGATTGGGATCATATCAAACCAGCATTGCTTGGTGCGATTATGGAGCATTTTCAATCAGGTAGCCCTGTTATGGCTGGCGATCACCAACCTGCATCTGGTCACGCCGAACACACAGGTGAAGACGGCGCAATCGTGGGTCAGATCAAAGAGCTGCTCGACAGCCGCGTGCGTCCTGCCGTGGCCCAAGACGGCGGTGACATCACATTCCACGGCTTTGATCGCGGCGTTGTTTACCTTCATATGCAAGGCGCATGTGCCGGTTGCCCATCGTCCACATTAACGTTGAAAATGGGCATCGAAAACCTTCTGCGCCATTACATTCCAGAAGTGACCGAAGTGCGCCCAGTCGCCGTTTAAATCATGTTTTTAAACGATAATAATTCAAGATCACCGTCCAAATCTGGGCGGTTTTCTTGTTTTACAGCCCTGCCCCAGAAAGGTGGTTGTTAAGTGGAAAAACCTCTCATCCTTGCCTTTGACACCTCCGGCCCATACTGCGCCGCCGCTTTGTTGTCCGGCGACGCTGTCATCACGCAAACCGTCGAAGAAATGAAAAAGGGCCAAGCAGAGCGGCTGATGTTTCTCCTCGAAGAACTGCTGCAATTACATGGGCTTGCCTACGCAGACCTTGATGCACTTGCCGTTGGAACCGGTCCCGGTAACTTCACCGGTATCCGCATCGGCGTGTCAGCCGCACGCGGCCTTGCCCTTGGCCTTGGCATCCCAGCCTACGGCGTGAACGGTTTTGAACAACGCGCTATTCTGAACCCATCTGCGACAGTCCACAGCATCGCGGCACCCCGTGAACAACGTTATGTCCGCGACGCCTCTGGCGCGGCAATCATTTCTGGTGAAGCGTTTGAATCCAAAGGATATCCTACCCCGACTGACCCAACCCCAGACGCACTTGCCGCCAGCGTTGCATTGGCTGCACGTGCACGTTTCCCAAACCCAACCCTCGCGCCTGCCCCTTATTATCTCAAGGCCCCCGACGCGGCCCCATCCAAAATTGCAGCACCTACGATTTTGTCATGACACCCAGTGAGTTAAGCCAAATTCACAGTGCCGCATTCACTATGTCCCGCCCATGGTCGGCCCAAGAATTTGAAGAGCTTCTGCGCAACAAACACACCCACCTCTTTACCTGCACACAGGGTTTCGCCTTGGTCCAAGTCATTGCAGGCGAAGCAGAACTTTTGACCATATCAGTTCACCCTGACGCCCAAGGCAAAGGCGCAGGTGGCACGTTAATGTCAAAGTGGATGTCATCCGTAGACGCAGACGAGGCATTCCTAGAAGTCGCCGCAGACAACCATGCCGCCAGACATCTTTACGAGGCACATGGATTCGCAGGCGTCGCACACCGTTCCGCCTATTATGCCCGAGATTTAGGCGGTTCCGTCGACGCAATCATCATGCGTAGAGCCCTGAAATAGCGCTAGAACATAAGAAACTCCCAATACCTTACGTCATGGTAGAAAAAGCGGTTGACCCTGACTGCCCACTACGGCCTAATTTGAATCTGATCTAAGCATTCTGCATGCTTACGATGGGCCGAGCGGGTTAATCAAAATGGTTCACTCCCCAGTTCTGGCGGTCCCAAAACAAAACGTGGGAGAACAACCTGATGAAACTTATGCATAAATTCCTAGGCGCTGCTGCCGGTATCGCATTAACGGCTGGTGCCGCTGCTGCCGACCCAGCATTGATTTTTGACCTTGGTGGTAAATTTGACAAATCGTTCAACGAAGCTGCCTTTTCCGGCGCGCAACGTTGGGCAGAAGAGACTGGCGGCAAGTTCGCTGAGATCGAACTGCAATCAGACGCGCAACGTGAGCAAGCACTGCGTCGCTTTGCTGAAGCTGGCGCAAACCCGATCGTAATGGCTGGTTTCGCATTCGGTGACGCATTAGGCCAAGTAGCTGTTGATTATCCAGACACAAAATTCACAATCATCGATATGGTTGTTGATGCACCAAACGTACGCTCTGTTGTCTTCAACGAGCACGAAGGTTCATACCTTGTTGGCATGATGGCTGCACAAGCGTCCAAATCTGGCACAGTATCCTTCGTTGGCGGCATGGACATCCCATTGATCCGTCGCTTTGCTTGTGGCTATGCCCAAGGCGTAAAAGCAGTGAACCCAGACGCGACAGTGATTTCCAACATGACCGGCACAACCGGCGCAGCATGGAATGACCCGGTAAAAGGTTCTGAGATCACAAAAGCACAAATCAGCCAAGGGTCTGACGTTGTATTTGCTGCTGCTGGTGGCACAGGCGTTGGTGTGTTGCAAACTGCTGCAGATGAGAAAATCCTCTCAATCGGCGTTGATTCAAACCAAAACTACCTACACTCAGGCCAAGTTTTGACATCAATGCTTAAGCGCGTCGACAATGCCGTATTCTCTGCATTCACAGACGGTGTTGACATGGAAACTGGCTTCTCAGTCATGGGTCTAACAAACGGTGGCGTGGGCTATGCAATGGACGAGCACAACGCGTCCCTCGTATCAGCTGACATGAAAGCTACTGTAGAAGCCGCCTCTGCACAGATCGCTTCAGGCGAGATTGCCGTACATGACTACATGTCAGACGACAGCTGCCCAGCACTGACGTTCTAATCAAACCTTAACGTACCAAAAGAAAGCCCCAAGCCATGACCGAATGTATTCACACACTTCTCTCGGCTTGGGGCGCACCCACCGCCGACGAGCGCGCATCAGCAACTGACGCATCCATCGGCCCAGATTTTTGCTATAGCGATCCACGGACACCTGCGCCGATCACGGACCGCGATGACTATATTAACTACATCAAAATGTTTGCTGAAATGGCCCCTGGCGCCGAAGCCAAGGTCGTAAACATTTCCGAACGCGACGGCAGCGCACGCGCAACTGTCGAATTTGGAATGCCCAACATGCCAGCACAGCGCGGCCAATATTTCATCGATATCAAAGATGGAAAAATTGCGCGCATCGTAGGATATGCAGGCATGGGAGAGCCTTCTTGACCAACGACACGACAGCGCCTGCGATTGAGTTAAAAGGCATTTCAAAAGCCTTTGGCCCCGTCCAAGCGAACAAAGACATTTCCATCCGCGTCATGCCCGGTACGATCCACGGGATCATCGGCGAAAATGGCGCAGGTAAATCAACATTGATGTCTATCCTTTATGGCTTTTACAAAGCCGATAAGGGTGAGATTTTCATTGGAGGCCACAAGACCGAAATTCCAGACAGCCAAGCAGCAATCGCTGCGGGTATAGGCATGGTATTCCAACACTTTAAACTGGTTGAGAACTTCACCGTCCTTGAAAACATTATTCTTGGTGCCGAAGACGGTCGCTTGTTAAAACCCAGCCTTGCCAAGGCGCGTAAATCCTTGCTTGAGTTGGCTGCTGAATACGAATTGAACGTTGATCCTGACGCCTTGATCGAAGAGATCGGTGTGGGGATGCAACAACGTGTTGAGATCCTGAAGGCCCTGTATCGTCAGGCCGATATTCTTATCCTTGATGAGCCCACAGGCGTTCTGACCCCGTCAGAGGCGGATCAGTTGTTCCGTATTCTTGGACGTTTACGTGAAGAAGGCAAAACCATCATCCTTATCACGCACAAACTGCGCGAAATTATGGAAGCCACAGACACCGTCAGCGTGATGCGCCGCGGTGAGATGACCGCGACGGTTAAGACCGCCGACACCAGCCCTGAAGAGTTGGCTGAATTGATGGTTGGCCGCAAGGTTCTGTTGCAAGTGGACAAAACTCCACCAACACTTGGTGATGTTGTTTTAGATGTGCAAAACTTGCGTGTGGTCGATGAACAAGGCGTTGAACGCCTCAAAAGCATTAGCCTAAATGTACGCGCTGGTGAAATTCTTGGTATCGCGGGCGTCGCGGGCAACGGTCAATCTGAACTGCTTGAAGTGTTGGGCGGTTACGCCGACGGCACCGGGTCGGTGACACTAAACGGCGAAGCGATCGACCTCACTGGCAAATACTCAGACGGCAAGACACGTCGCGCCTGTGGCATCGCCCACGTCCCCGAAGATCGCCAACGTGAAGGTCTGATTATGGACTATTCAGCGTGGGAGAATACAGCGTTTGGGTACCACGACGATCCCGCCTATCAATCTGGCATCTTCATCAATAATACAGCCATTCGCCAAGACACTGAGGAAAAGATGGCGCGTTTCGATGTGCGCCCTCCGAACCCACACCTGTCTGCCAAAAATTTTAGCGGCGGCAATCAGCAAAAAATTGTTCTGGCACGTGAAATCGAACGCAATCCCGATCTGCTGTTGATCGGCCAGCCCACACGCGGCGTAGACATCGGTGCAATCGAATTCATCCACCAACAAATTGTTGCCCTGCGCGATCAAGGCAAAGCCATTCTATTGGTCAGTGTGGAGCTGGAGGAAATCTTGTCTCTCTCAGACCGTGTCGCCGTTATGTTTGACGGACACATCATGGGCGAACGTGCCGTTGGCGAAACCGACGAAAAAGAACTGGGCCTGATGATGGCCGGTGTGGAGACGTAAGATGGACGTAATGCCAAAATGGGCCGAGGTCGTCCTTGTGCCACTGATCTCACTGCTGTTGGCGGCAATCCTATCTGGGTTGGTAATACTTGCCATTGGTGAAGATCCGATTGCGGCATTGAAATTGATGATCGACGGCGCATTGGGCAGTACCTATGGCTGGGGTTACACGCTATATTACGCAACCAACTTTATGTTTACTGGCCTTGCTGTCTCCGTCGCCTTTCACGCCCGGTTGTTCAACATTGGTGGTGAAGGTCAGGCCATGTTGGGTGGTTTGGGCGTGGCACTTGCCTGCCTGATCATCCCATGGCCCCATTGGTCACTTGGCCTGCTGGGCGCGATTGTGTTGGCAGGTGCGTTTGGTGCAGTTTGGGCTGCAGTTCCTGCGTATTTGCAAGCAAAACGCGGCAGTCACATCGTTATCACGACCATTATGTTCAACTTTATCGCCGCTGCGGTCCTGAACTATATGCTGGTCAACGTGCTGCGTCCCAAAGGTGCAATGGATCCTGCAACCGCACGCTTCCCCGAAGCCGTTCACTTGCCATCCCTGCACGACATCTTGGCCCCCATCGGCATTAGCTTTTCAAAAGCGGCCCCAGCAAACGTTTCCCTGTTGGTGGCAATAATCGCCTGTGTCTTGGTTTGGTTGCTGATCTGGCGCACGAAACTTGGCTATGAAATTCGCGCCTATGGTCACTCTGAAAGTGCTGCAAAATATGCGGGAATTTCCCCTGTTAAGATTACGATGATCGCTATGATCATCTCTGGTGCACTGGCAGGCATGATGGCGATCAACAACGTTATGGGCGAAGCAGAACGTTTAGTATTGAACGCGACTGAGGGTGCCGGATTTATCGGGATCGCTGTCGCCTTGATGGGTCGTAGTCATCCTTTGGGCGTTTTTATCGCCGCGATTTTGTTTGGTTTTCTATACCAAGGCGGTGCCGAGTTGGCATTATGGACCAGTATTCCGCGCGAATTGATCGTCGTGATCCAAGCGCTGGTTATCTTGTTCACAGGCGCGCTGGACAACATGGTGCGGATGCCATTGGAACGCATATTCCTGGCTCTGCGTAAGGAGGGCAACTGATGGATTTCTTTACGCTCATCCAAATTCTAGACGCCACTGTACGCTTGGCAATTCCGTTATTGCTGGCCTGTCTGGCCGGTCTCTTCTCGGAACGCGCTGGTATTTTTGACATCGGCCTTGAAGGCAAGATGTTGGCCGCTGCCTTCTTCTCTGCCGCGATTGCGTCAATGACGGGCTCCGTTTGGATTGGCCTGCTCGCGGGCATCGCAGCATCGCTGTTTTTAAGCGGTGTTCATGGCCTTGCCTCTATCACTTTTCGTGGCAATCAATTGATCTCTGGCGTGGCCATCAACTTCCTTGCCGCTGGCATGACGGTTTTGATTGCGCAGTCTTGGTTCAGCCAAGGCGGGCGCACGCCATCCCTTTCAGGTGCGGAGCGGTTTAACCCAATCAACTTCCCCGGTGCGCTGACAACTACGAACGAAGTCAAAGCGGCAAGCCCGTTGATGCAGGTTTATTCGGAATTGTTATCTGGGCATTCACTGCTTGTTTATGTCGCGCTGCTAACAGTCCCAATGACGTGGTGGTTGCTATACCGCACGCGCTTTGGTCTGCGCTTGCGTGCCGTTGGTGAAAACCCAGCTGCTGTTGATACCGCTGGTGTTTCGGTTGTTGGATTGCGTTATGCCGCTGTTGCTATTTGCGGTATCCTATGTGGCATTGCCGGTGCGTACCTATCAACGGCACTACAAGCAGGGTTCGTCAAAGACATGTCCGCTGGTCGTGGTTTCATCGCCCTCGCAGCCCTTATTTTCGCCAAGTGGCGTCCATGGCAGGCGCTTTATGCCACGTTCCTGTTTGGCCTTTTCCAGGCGCTTGAGCTGCGTCCAGACGTTATTGAAGCAGTCATAGGTATGAAAGTTCAAGGCCAGTTCTTAGGCGCTTTGCCATACATTATGACCGTTGTCATTTTGGCTGGCTTCGTCGGAAAAGCCATTCCACCACGTGCTGGTGGCGAACCATATGTCAAAGAGCGTTGATCCAGCGATAGGTCCAGTTTGACCCAAGATATCAGCCCTGTTTGAAGCGTATACGCATGGCATCTTGATTTAGGTGCTGTGCGCGGTCTAGGAGGGTCCATGCAAATATACCTACCCATCGCAGAGATTTCAGTGAATGCCTTCCTATTGTTAGGTTTGGGCGGGATCGTAGGCATCTTGTCGGGCATGTTTGGTGTCGGTGGTGGCTTTTTAATGACCCCATTGTTGTTCTTTATCGGCATCCCCCCTGCGGTAGCTGTTGCAACAGAAGCCAACCAAATTGTTGCCTCTTCGTTTTCCGGCGTGCTGGCCCATTTCAAGCGAAAAACCGTCGATCTCAGGATGGGCACCGTTCTTCTCATTGGGGGACTGGTTGGGGCGGCACTTGGCGTCGTGGTGTTCAACTATCTAAAGGCGCAGGGCCAAGTCGATCTGCTTGTCAAACTTTGTTACGTTATTTTCCTCGGTGTTATCGGCGGCTTGATGTTTATCGAGTCCCTTAACGCTATCCGCAAAACCTCAAAGGGTGCTACGCCCAAGCGTAAGAAGCACAACTGGATACATGGCCTACCGTTCAAAATGCGGTTTCGGGTATCTGGACTTTATATCTCTGTGATCCCACCGCTGATCGTTGGTGTTCTTGTTGGTATTCTTGCTGCCATCATGGGTGTTGGTGGCGGTTTCATCATGGTCCCTGCGATGATTTATTTGCTGGGGATGCCCACTAAGGTGGTTGTGGGGACATCCTTGTTCCAAATCATTTTTGTGACCGCCTTCACAACTATGTTGCACGCGACAACAAACTTTACCGTCGACATTGTACTGGCAGTCCTTCTGCTTGTTGGTGGTGTGTTTGGCGCGCAAATCGGCACCCGTATCGGCGTCAAGATGAAGGCCGAACAGTTACGTATTCTTCTGGCGATCATGGTTTTAGCCGTCTGTGGCAAGCTAGCGTTCGATCTATTGGTCATGCCATCCGATGTCTTCTCAATTGCCGCAGGAGGCCACTGATATGTTACGCTATATCATCGCCTTCATCATGCTTACATTGCCTGCAATGGCTGAAGAAGTCGTATTGGGGCTAAGCAAAGATGAGGTGGCAATCACCACGTCCTTTGACGGCTCCGATGTATTGATTTTTGGCGCGGTGAAACGCGAGGCTCCGATCCCTGAGGGCGATCCACTTGAGGTTATCATCACTGTATCTGGCCCTTCAGAGGCTGTGACAGTGCGCCGTAAGGAAAAGCGGTTTGGGATTTGGGTCAATGTCGACGCTGTTGAAATTGACGAAGCGCCCAGCTTTTACGCCGTGGCCACGAGTGCGCCTCTGCGTGATGTGCTGAACGATGTTGAAGACCTGCGTTACAAAATCTCTGTCCCGCGTGCGATCCGCTCTGTGGGTGCACCCATGGCCGTTCAAGACGCAGGTGCCTTCACCCAAGCGATCATTCGCATTCGCACCAAATCAGACGCATATCAATTGTTGGAAAATGGGGTGTCCGTGGATGCTCAGACCCTTTTCCAAACCTCGATTCAGCTGCCTGCCGCATTGACAGAGGGTGATTACAAAACGCGTATTTTCCTCACCCGTAGCGGCAAGGTCATTTCGGATTATGAGACATCAATTGATGTTAAAAAAATTGGTTTGGAACGCTGGCTGTTCACGATGTCTCGCGAAAATTCATTGCTGTATGGCTTGATGTCATTGGCGATTGCGATTGCTGCAGGGTGGGGTGCCTCCGCAATCTTTCGGGTTTTCCGCCTTTAACCGCGGCCTATAAATGGCATCTTGGTTGCCATCACTGTCATGTTCTGAACATTCGCGCTCAACGGCAAGCCAGCCATATGGAACACCGCATCCGCGGCGTGGCCAACATCCATGGTTTCCATATCGGGTTGATTGGCTTTGAGGTCTGCAACAATCGCGCTTTCAGCATTCCCGATGTCGATCTGCCCACATGCTATGTCAAAATGGCGGCCATCCAACGACAGTGTTTTTGTCATACCCGTAATCGCGTGTTTCGTTGTCGTATAACAAATTGAGTTGGACCGCGGGGCATATGCGGACAACGATCCATTGTTGATAATCCGTCCGCCTTGCGGTGATTGTCGACGCATATGCCCAAAGGCCAGTTGGGCTGCGATAAACATCCCATTCAGGTTCACGTTCATCACTTCGGTCCATGACTCCAGCGACACTTCGTCGATGGGGCCGGAGGGACCAAACATTCCTGCGTTGTTGAATAGGGCATCTAGTCTGCCAGACCGCTCGACAAATGCGCCAAATTTCGCCTTCATCGCTACCACATCTGTCACGTCGCATGGCAAGGCATGGGCATGCTCAAATTTGGACGCAATTTCATCCAGCAATTTAGCACGTCGCGCAATCAATCCTACGCGCCACCCAGCGTTTAAGAACACCTCAGCTGTTGCGTGACCAATGCCAGAACTGGCCCCTGTGATAATGATCGACTTCATAGAAACCCATCCTCTTCAACTTGCGGCGCCAATGTCAAAGTCGGTGCAGCGATCGCCTTTAAATCATCTATGCGCAAAGGCTCTGTCGGTTTTGACAACCGATTGCGCACGACCCAGATGAGACGTTCTTGGGCCCGCGTGATCGCAACGTATGCAAGGCGTTTCCAAAGCGGTTGTCCCGCCTCGATCCGGTTCATACGTGCCGCTACGAATAGGTCAGGTGCAAAGACCTGAACCGTGTCCCATTGGCTGCCCTGTGCCTTGTGAATGGTTACTGCAGAACCGTGCAGGAACGTTGCCCCCATACGTGCCGCAAACGGAATGAATGGTTCTTCTTCATCCGGCTTTTCGATCTTAACAATTGATGCCGCACTGATTTGTGGATCTTCAGCACCCATGACATGGAGCCGTGAAAAACCCGGTTTGCGCCCCTCACCCAAGTACACAACTTGCGCACCTTTGATCAGGCCACGGGCCTCAAGGTCCAAACGTTTCTTGCGGTGCTTAAGCGGCAACTCGATGCCGTCACAGATCAGCGGCTCACCCGCGATCAAGGCATCCTCGGGGGCACCGTAAACATTACGAAACGCGTTCAGAAGGCGAATGCGGGTGGCGTTGCGCCAGACCAAAACAGGACTGCGTGCCATCAGGTCAACTTCAACGCGCTGCCCCCAAACGACGCGCTCATCCTTTTTGGAAACCTCTTCGATCATCTGTTCAAAATGGTGAAACTCTAGGGCGGGATCGGCCAAAGCATGTGCCAAATCAAGGATCGGGTTATCGGCCGTTTGACGGTGAACACGCGCTAGATTCATGACCTGCGGGGCTGGCAGTTTTTCAAACACCATCGCGCCAGACTGATTGACCGGAGCAAGCTGTGCAGGGTCACCAAACAAGATCAAAGTTGGAAATATCTCTTTGAGGTCATTGAACTGGCGGTCATCTAACATCGAACTTTCGTCGATGAAGCCAATATCAAGCGGTTCCTCGCGGCGCTTCCAACCCGTGATAAAATCAGAACCACGCAACCCTGCCGCGGCCAAAGCACCCGGAATAGATTTGTTGTTCAGATAGAATGCAGCCGCACGATCCAATGCAACATCAGTGATTTCCAATCCCTCACTGATATCAGGGCGTTCGCCATTGCCAGCCAACCAATCCGCGATCCGTTCGTATTCAGGATCATACACTGGCGTGTAAAGGATACGGTGAATGGTCGTCGCGGGCACACCACGAAGGCGCAGAACAGATGCCGCCTTGTTAGTGGGGGCCAATATCGCAAGTGTGCGCTTGCTTTTACTTTTCTTGGACTCAAAATCACCAGAAACAATTTGGACTCCAGCAGCTTCAAGCGCCTTATAAAGCTCTGCCAACAAAAGCGTTTTACCCGAACCAGCTTTTCCTGTGATTGCCATAACTGAAGATGCATCGCCCTGCGGTGGCATGAGCAAATTATCATCAAGGTTCACGCCAGCGCCACGCAGCATTTCGGTAACGCTGTCAAATGCGCTGGCTTGATCGTCGGAGAGGGTAAGTTCGGTGGATGTCATAGCGCGACACTATAGAGCGCGCCCAGAGGGTGCTAGCCCACCTTTGCTAGTTCTGCGCACTGTTTTGACCCAAAAGCACGATCAAACCAAAGCCGTGAAATTTCCGGAGAAAGACCCGCCTTTTGCGCCACGAGTGCTTTGGCTTCTGGCGCAAAATGCCAAAGCCCAACACTGATTTGTGTGCGTCCCTCGCCCTCTTGACCTAATACCTCTGGGGATGATCCAATTCGGCGATATATCCGCACCATACGTGCGTCAAATACGCCAACGAAGTGTTCAAAGCCGAACCCTTCCATATTTTCTCCACCTGCAAGCATCAGCGCTGCGGCAACTTTTGGATTTGCGCCCCGAGATAAGCAAAAGCGCGTGCATTCCCAGATCGTTGGACTGGAAATTGAATCGCCCCCCAAAAGGTGTGGGAAATGATCGTTTACCATAACCCGTCCCATAGTTGGCAAGAAGCGCATCGATCCCCCGTGCGTGCCATCCGCATTTTCCCAAATGACATAAAGTGGATTTAGGTCGTCGTATTCGTCACGTTCAAAACCTTGGGCATCCACGCTCACCTCCCAATTGAGGCGTACCTTAAATTGATCAGCACGGTCCCGAAACATTTCCGCCGCCAGTCTTTCATGTGCCTTCAGTTGGTCCCCATAGATGTAACGCAACATATCACTTCTCCTTGTCCGTTTAATAAACTGAACAAAGGACTAACTTTTGGAGCGTTAATTTCCATTCATCTGGGCGTACGCAGTTCACGTGCCTACGCAACATCATACCACAATCAAGCCACGACTAATTGCGCGTGCAACAGCATGTGTGGTGTTCATCGCCCCCAATTTGAAACGCGCACTTTCTACGTAAACCCGTACCGTATGCTCCGAAATTGTGAGGGTTTGGGCCACTTGCGCTCGGTTGTAACCCATCGCCAATAGCGTCACAGCATCAATTTCGCGCGGGGAAAGCGCCTGCGCATGTTCTGGGGTTCTATCTGGCTCTAGATCCAAAGCTTTGTGGTTGAAAGCATGAGCAATCAGCAACATGCTTCGCGTATGCTCTTCGGTAAACGCCGCCCAGTCCGCGTCATTGCCAGAGTGGCTAACCGTGAATAATGCAAACTGGCCGTTTGGCCCTCGTATCGGAACAGAAAATCCTTGGTTCCCAACGCCGTATGCAATCGCTTCTTTTTGAAAGGCTCGAGACGCCTTGCTAGACCAATCTAATCGCTTCCAATCGACAGGGTGAAAGCGTTGATAGCAACCCGCAATCACGGGATCTACCCGCAAGTAATTTTGGTCCAGATATCGCTGAACCCATTCTGGGGGGTAGGTCCCGCATCCGTATTGATCGCCGACACTGTCGACCCAATGATACACCATGTGATCGACGTTCATTTCATTGCGCAGTGCCTCTATCGCGATCTGAAGTCCCGCAAGCCCTTCAGCTTGCTCCAGCTCCTCCAAGATATGTTCCAAGGCCGTGGTCGCGGTCATGTGTGCGCCTATATTGTTTTTCCCTTAGCGCTGCTATTTCGGCCATGGCGACAATCGAGGTGTCATCAAGTTGTTCTGCAAGAATCAAAAGTTCATTTGCACGCGCAAATGTTTTGAGGTCTGTGAGTACGTCCAAAATCCAGTCACTTCTCATTTAAGCTACACCTCTAGTTGGTTAATGAATGATTAAATCAAACCTATCACGGCCACCTTTCCCGCAAAATTCGCGCATTTCCCCTCCCCCAAAATGGGGAGGTGCCCAAATATAAGCCTTTGAATCGGCTCAAACCGGTGTCTAGAAATACAAACGCCCACGATCCGCTTTGATTCGTGGGCGTCTTTCATTTTCACTAACAAGCTGCGTTTAGGGCCGCGCGTCCATCGCGTCTTCCAATGTACGCAAGCCAGTCTTGGGCGCTTGGACCAACACCGACATATTCCCGGGCTTGTGTTCGTTGCGTAGCATTTTCATGTGAGCGTCGGGCAGAGCATTCCATTCAAACACTTCGGACATGCAGGGATCCAACCGCCGTTCGATCATCAACTGGTTTGCCGCTGACGCTTGCTTGAGGTGGGCAAAGTGGCTTCCTTGCAGGCGCTTTTGATGCATCCACATGTAACGCACATCAAAGGTTAGATTGAAGCCGGACGTACCCGCACAGATCACAACCATCCCACCCTTTTTACAAACGAACGTCGAGACAGGGAATGTCGCTTCGCCGGGGTGTTCAAATACCATATCAACGTTGTTACCTTTGCCCGTAATTTCCCAAATCGCTGCGCCAAATTTTCGCGCCTCTTTGAACCAGGTGGCATACTCAGGGGTATTCACTGTGGGCATCTGCCCCCAACAGTTGAAATCTTTGCGGTTCAGAACGCCTTTTGCGCCTAACCCCATAACAAAATCACGTTTGTCTTCATCAGAAATCACACCAATCGCATTGGCACCTGCGGTGTTGATCAACTGAATCGCGTAGGAGCCAAGACCACCGGATGCACCCCAGACCAAGACGTTTTGGCCCGGCTTAAGGTCATGCGGATGGTGTCCGAACAACATCCGATATGCTGTAGCCAAAGTTAGGGTGTAACAGGCGGATTCTTCCCACGTCAGATGCTTTGGGCGCGGCATCAATTGTTGCGACTGCACGCGCGTGAACTGTCCAAAAGAACCGTCTGGTGTTTCGTATCCCCAGATGCGCTGACTGGTGGAGAACATCGGATCACCGCCATTGCAGTCTTCATCGTCACCATCATCTTGGTTGCAGTGAATGACAACTTCATCGCCAACCTTCCAACGCGTTACCTTATCGCCGACGGCCCAAACGATACCCGACGCGTCAGAACCTGCGATGTGATAGGGTTGTTTGTGCCCGTCAAAGGGGCTGATCGGCGTGCCCAATGCAGCCCAAACACCATTATAATTCACGCCTGCTGCCATCACCAAAACAAGGACATCGTGACTGTCTAGGTTCGGTACATCCACGACTTCTTGCAGCATCGCAGTATCTGGATTGCCGTGACGTTCCTTGCGGATGGTCCAAGCGTACATCTGCTTAGGGACATAGCCCATTGGAGGAATTTCACCGACCTCGTAAAGGTCTTTTTCAAGCGCTTCATATTGCGCAGTTCCAGTATCTAAACCCATGATATTTCCCCTCGATGCATAGCGGACCACGGCGCAGAATCGCGTGGCCATGCTCAGGAAATATAATTTAGCGAGCAATAAAGCAACCTTATTGCAATATTTTCGGTAATTTTATTACCGTGTTAATTTTATGCGGTGTCTTGCGCACCTTCTCCGTCCAAATAATAATGGGCAATCGAACTGGCGTAGAATGTTAGGACAGGTCGATTGTTTGGCAATATGCTCCAGACCCCATCTTTTAACTCAACGATCTCTCGCTCAGCTAATTGAGCCAGCGCATGGTTTGCGACAGCAATCAATTCACTTGGAGGAACGATCGAAGTCTTCACAGTACTGGCAGATAATTGTGCGTCCAAAACAGTTTGTAGATTTGTGTCGTCACCAGCCAAATCACCCGCCAACAAAGCGCGCGCCAACAGCGGCACCACCACCACAGGCATAACATCTTCGATGCGAGTCATCAGATCGGTAGCCAAGCTTTCTGCGTCAGGCGTCGTCTTGTAATCGCGTAACGAAACTGGTTCCCCAAACGTTACTGCAGCAGTCCCAAACTGAAACTTCTTCCCACGAAACCGTTGCCACGTGCGGTGCACCACAAACTTGAAAACAACGCTTACCTTGCCACCAAACTTTCGGTCCCCACGTTCATTCGCAGCAATCAAAACACGGTCCTCAAGAACACGGTCATAGTTAATGGCGACAGGCACGAACATAACGTCGCGCCCCTCGTTGGGGTCAAACCCCTCGAGAATATAAGACAGCAGGCCCATCTTCGGGGGCATAAGCCGGCCGTTCAGACTTAACCCACCCTCAGGAAACACCGCTTGAGTTACGCCGCCTTCAGTTGCCATCTGTACATAGCGAGCAAGCACTCGACGATACAAAGCACCCCGTGCTTTGCGGCGAATGAAATATGCACCCATTGATTTGATCAATCGGGTCAGTGGCCAAACACGGGCCCATTCCCCAACAGCGTAGGACAATGCAGATGCACGCGCGGCCAAATATGTCACCAACACATAATCCATGTTGCTGCGATGGTTCATGATAAAAATGACGGTCGCGTCTGGGGACAGTTTGGCCAAACGTTCATCATTTTCAAGACCAGTGCGTACGTCATAAAAGGTATTGCCCAACCAGCGTGCTATACGGATTGCAAATCCAAAGTACGCCAGCGCACTAAAACTAGGCACGATCTCACGTGCATATCGCCGTGCTTTTTCAAAGGCGACGTTCTCTGGCACATTGTTGCGTTCCGCGTGGTTCACAATCGCGCGGGTGACTTCAGGATCGTAAATTAATCGCTGGATCATGTCATAACGGCGCGCCAGCTTGAATGGCTCAATCGGGCGCGTAAGACGCGTATTCAACTTCTTCACAGCCCGTTCCAAACGGCGGCGGAAAAACCAACGTACCGAGGGCAACAAGAAGTGGCTAAGTGCTGTAACCGCAGCAAACAGCAAAATCAGGACAAAAAGCCAGAGGGGAATTTCAACAATCTGCGTCATTGGAAAATAGTCTTACAGCGCTCAGACCCCGCGTAAACCAAAATCAAATTTGGACGCCTTAGTTGGGCCAGATAGCGGCATTTTTGCTTTACGTTTTGTTAATAGCACCTTCAGTAAAACGAATTGACACTTGTCTAAAATTACCATTAATAAGCAATACACGTAACTTTATTACCCGCAAAATGCGCTGACCACCAGTGAGGCCCGATGACCCAATCCGAAAAAGACCACCCTTGGCTGATACGGACCTATGCAGGTCATTCAACAGCCAAGGCCTCGAACCTGCTGTACCGTTCAAATCTAGAAAAAGGGCAGACGGGCCTTTCTGTCGCTTTCGATCTACCAACCCAAACAGGTTATGACAGCGACCATATCTTGTCACGCGGTGAGGTTGGTAAGGTTGGCGTGCCCGTTTCCCACCTTGGTGACATGCGTGCATTGTTTGATGAAATTCCCTTAGAGAAAATGAATACGTCGATGACTATCAACGCAACGGCCCCTTGGTTGTTGTCGCTGTACATCGCTGTAGCCCAAGAACAGGGTGCTGACATTGTGGCACTGCAAGGCACTGTTCAAAACGATCTGATCAAAGAATACCTTTCGCGCGGCACCTACATTTGCCCGCCCAAACCATCGTTAAAGATGATCGCGGATGTTGCCGAATATTGTTATAAAAACGTTCCCAAATGGAACCCGATGAACGTTTGTTCCTATCATTTGCAAGAGGCCGGTGCGACGCCAGAGCAAGAGCTGTCCTTTGCCCTCGCCACTGCCACAGCCGTTTTAGATGAATTGCGCCCCCGCGTTGATCCTGCTGATTTTTTCGCCCTTGTGGGCCGCATCTCTTTCTTTGTGAACGCAGGCATTCGGTTCGTGACAGAGATGTGCAAAATGCGCGCTTTCGTCGATCTATGGGATGAAATTTGTGAGACGCGTTACGGTGTAACAGACGCAAAATACCGTCGCTTTCGTTACGGCGTTCAGGTGAACTCCCTTGGCCTGACCGAACAGCAACCAGAGAACAATGTTTACCGTATCTTGATCGAGATGCTTGCGGTCACCTTGTCTAAAAAGGCCCGTGCGCGTGCGGTGCAATTGCCCGCATGGAATGAAGCTCTGGGCCTGCCCCGTCCGTGGGATCAACAATGGTCCATGCGCATGCAACAGATCATGGCTTTTGAAACTGACTTGTTAGAATTTGACGACTTATTTGACGGCAACCCTGCGGTAGATCGCAAAGTTGAAGAACTCAAAGAAGGTGCCCGGGCAGAACTGGCGAATTTAGATGCCATGGGCGGCGCAATTGAAGCCATCGATTACATGAAATCCGCCCTTGTGCAGTCCAACGCTGATCGCCTCAACCGGATTGAAGCGGGGAAAACTGTCGTTGTTGGCGTGAACAAATACACCAGCACAGAACCCTCCCCGTTGATGACCGCAGATGGCGGCATCATGGTGGTCGATCCCGCCGTGGAGCAGGCCCAAATTGACAGTCTGAATGCTTGGCGCGCCAACCGCGATCAGGGTGCCGTCGACGCCGCCCTTGCAGATCTTCGTGCAGCGGCATCCGAAGGGCGCAATGTGATGCCGCCGTCAATCGCGGCGGCAAAAGCAGGTGCAACGACAGGCGAATGGGCCGCGCAAATGCGCCATGTCCACGGCGAATACCGTGGGCCAACTGGTGTTGCTGCTGGACAATCTAACAAGACCGAAGGCCTTGAAGACCTGCGTGAATCTGTAAATGCGGTGAGTGATCGGTTGGGGCGTCGATTAAAATTCTTGGTTGGCAAACCCGGCTTAGATGGTCATTCGAACGGTGCGGAACAAATCGCTGTGCGTGCGCGCGATTGTGGGATGGATATCGCCTATGAAGGTATCCGCCTAACCCCCGAACAGTTGGTCGCCGCCGCGCTTGAAGATCAAGCGCATGTTTTGGGGCTATCAATCCTGTCAGGCAGTCACATTCCTTTGGTCGAGGACCTGATTGAACGAATGCGCGAAGCAGGGCTTGGCGATACACCAGTTATTGTCGGCGGCATCATTCCTGATGACGATGCAGAACGATTGCGGGCTATGGGTGTGGCACGGGTTTATACGCCTAAAGACTTTGAGCTGAACACAATCATGGCAGACATTGTCACCCTCGCCGATCCCGCATCTTAGCAACAAACGCAGCATTTGCATCTTGATCGATATGAAGTCAAAATTGGTTCAACATTCATACTCGCGAAAGAGAAGTCCATGACCGTACACATCGGCGCAAAGCCAGGCCAAATCGCTGAAACTGTTCTAATGCCGGGTGATCCGTACCGCGCGAAATGGGCCGCAGAAACCTTTCTGAAAGACGTAGAACTGGTCAACGAAGTGCGCGGCATGTTGGGGTTCACCGGCACATGGAACGGCCACAGTGTCACTATCCAAGGGTCCGGCATGGGCATGCCATCCTTGTCGATCTACGCCAACGAATTAATCAATGAATACAACGCACAAACCCTGATCCGCATTGGCAGCTGCGGGGGTATGCAGCCACAGGTCGGCATTCGTGACGTGATTATTGCCATGACCGCAAGCACCCTAAACTCTCCGTCTTCCGGCATTTTCAAAGAGTTCAATTACGCGCCATGTGCCGACTATGGGCTACTCGCAGCTGCGGTAAAATCTGCGGAAACAAAGGGCTGTAAAACCCACGTAGGCGGGATTTATTCTTCTGACGTGTTCTATGACGAACGCCCTGATTTGAATGAACAAATGACGCGCCACGGTATCTTGGGTGTCGAGATGGAAGCCGCCGAACTGTACACCCTTGCCGCCCGTTATGGCCGTCGCGCATTGGCTGTTCTAACCGTTAGTGATCACCTTCAAACGGGTGAAGCGTTACCGGCCGAAGACCGCGAACGCAGCTTTGGCGAAATGGTAGAGATTGCCCTAGAAGCTGCATTTGCCTGAACATATTCAGCCAAACAAAAAACAGTGAAACCAAACGTCGGTATCATGTCTGTATAACGTCGGTATTGCGTAGGTGCGCAATACCGATCCAGTTACAAACCGTGACTGCGATTGTACCCATTCACCGCAGGTGAATTCCAATCATCAAGCGACCCAATAGCAGGTTTGAATACTTCGATCAGCAGCGGATGACATTGGGCACTGTCTGAGGAATGTTCGTCAGAGCAATCGCCCCCCGGACAGGCCGACAAGCAGCCCAGCAAATCGATCTCAGCGAAGAACTCTAGATAGTCACCGGGGCGCACAGGGCTGCCTTTCATAAAGTACTGGCCTGTGTCGCGGGTAAAGCCGGTGCACATAAAGACGTTTAGCACGTCATGCACATGGCTTTCCGCCTCTTGCGCAGTGATGCCAAGGTGCTCACCCATCGCGCGAGACAGGTTGGAGTGGCAGCAATGGTGATACTGACCACCAGCAAGCAAGTTGTGCGTATAAGGATCGCAGCGCGTGCCAATCACGTCATGCACAGAGCCACCAAATTCATCGATACCATACCAACCCAGCGTGTCGTGAGTGATCGTCGCCATTGGACGCAATTGTGGAAAGCTGGACCACATTTGTTGGCCTGTGGTGATGTGTGTGCCGTGCAAAGCGCGTGTTTTACCCGTGTAGAATTTTTCGCTAAGGTCATTGGCATTCCACAGGTTCAGATCGCCGACTTGGGCCCCTTCAACAGATGATATGCGAAAGAAATGTCCCGCTGGTACGTTGAACACCGCTGCGTCGCGGGCTGGGGCCAAAACCTCGTCAACCTTGGTCAGGTTCTGACGGGCCGCTTCATAGACGGGCATATTCGGCGCAGGTAGCGTTTCAACTGGATAACAAATGACTGGCTTAACAGCACGACGGGCGGCGGTGTCTTTGGGTTGGGTCATTTGGGCCTCACAAGTTGGGTGTTTTTAGCTTTGATCTGCAATCATTGGGTAGGCCTTTGGTTGATGTAAAGGCCTCTGCGCCGCAGGCCGCGCATTTATATTTGCGAAGTGCGCCGCGATCCCCTGTTGCGTCTGCACGCCATCGGCATCCGCGCGTTGGCGCATTGCGCCGCGCAAAGAACATTACAAAGCCAAAGGCAATCAGCAAGACAACTATTTGCATAATGGGGTCCTAAAGGTGCTTAAATATAAAAATGGCCCACCCGATAAGGGCAGGCCATTTCAGATAAGCTGTAGCTTAAGATCAGACGCGGCGTTCGACCATCATCTTTTTGATGTTCGAAATTGCCTCTGCAGGGTTCAAACCTTTAGGGCATGTTTTCGCGCAGTTCATGATCGTGTGGCAGCGATACAATTTGAACGGATCTTCAAGTTCGTCCAAACGTTCACCTGTTGCTTCATCACGTGAGTCAATGATCCAGCGATAGGCGTGCAACAAGGCTGCTGGGCCTAAGTACCGATCGCCGTTCCACCAGTAGCTTGGGCAACTGGTGGAGCAGCATGCGCACATAACGCATTCATACAGGCCATCCAACTTCTTGCGATCGTCGATTGACTGACGCCATTCTTTCGCAGGACGGTTGGTTTTGGTTTCCAACCACGGCATCACTGATGCGTGCTGTGCGTAGAAGTGTGTGAGGTCCGGGATCAAATCCTTGACTACTGGCATGTGCGGCAATGGATAAACGCGTACGTCGCCTCTGACTTCATCCATACCATAGATACAGGCCAAGGTGTTGATACCGTCGATGTTCATCGCACAGGATCCGCAAATCCCTTCGCGACAAGAACGGCGGAAGGTCAACGTTGGGTCGATTTCATTCTTGATTTTGATCAAAGCATCCAAAATCATTGGGCCGCAATCGTCCAAGTCGATCCAGTATGTATCAAGCTGTGGGTTTTTGCCGTCATCCGGGTTCCAGCGATAGATGCTGAATTTGCGCAGGTTTGTTGCGCCCTCAGGTTTTGGCCACGTTTTGCCCGTTGTCATACGCG